>Ga0315280_10000263_pt1 | contig 100033 bp, 87 predicted proteins | sample YL17G06_40_MG_FD_203697 | JGI IMG/M metagenome (GOLD analysis project Ga0315280, IMG submission 203697) | Sediment microbial communities from Yellowstone Lake, YNP, Wyoming, USA - YL17G06_40 | ecosystem: Environmental > Aquatic > Freshwater > Lake > Sediment | place: USA: Wyoming | collected...
AAAAAACATTTCACTGCATCGTAAAAACGATGCAAAAGATCATTTTAATAAAAATATGACCTGCCCTGAAGTAGCCAACATCAATTTTATTACTGATTTATGAAAAAATGTAAGCTACTGAGATCCTCACCTATTAAAGAAATCTGTTTATTGACTATAATATTCTCATTATAAGGCGATGAATCATTAAAAACAAAAACAGTATCGCCATCGGATGCATTATCAATCGCATCCTGAATCTTGGAATAGTTCCCAGGTCCGCTCCCGCCAACATAGAGTATATTGCCTCTGGACGTCGGCAAGGATAACTTTTCCATCTTTTGTCCGCTTGATGGAATTATAGCTGTTCCAATGAACAAGAGAATGATTCCAACCGCCAAACCTTTCCTCGTTATTTGATTAATTTGCATTTGGTTCCTCCCTTATCTACAATTTTATAGCAACATCCCCTTTAAAAACATATCCTTATAAATCGCTAATTCTGATTTCCCAACGAAGATTTCCCAACGCTATATCACACGGAACCCCCATTTCTCAATATAAAAAACCTTAACCACTCTATTTTTCCCACTACTAATTGCCCACTACGGTTTTACACAGAACCCAAGGGCAATACCTTTATGTACCACCGCAGTTCTTAAGAAAGGGTATTTTATATCCACCTTTGACCCCAGCATATTTCGGGGGAGATCCATGAAAGAATTAGACTTAACAAAACTCCGGCACGGAACCGATCTCGTCAAGAAGGGATTTGCCAAGATGCAGAAAGGTGGCGTCATCATGGACGTCACGACTGCGGATCAGGCCCGGATCGCTGAAAATAGCGGTGCGGTCGCGGTCATGGCGCTCGAGCGAGTACCCGCGGATATCCGTGCTCACGGGGGTGTCGCCCGCATGGCTGACCCCGCGGTCATCAAACAGATCATGGAGACGGTCAGTATTCCGGTGATGGCAAAGGTACGCATCGGCCATTCCGCAGAAGCACAAGCTCTGGAGGCACTCGGCGTGGACATGATCGATGAATCAGAGGTACTCACCCCTGCGGACCCCTTTTATCATGTTGACAAACGTTTGTTCACAGTCCCCTTTGTCTGCGGCTGCCGGAACCTTGGCGAGGCTATACGGCGCATATGGGAAGGCGCTGCGATGATTCGAACCAAAGGAGAGGCAGGGACAGGGAACATCGTTGAGGCGATTCGCCATCAACGCATGGTGGCAAGCATGATACGGACCCTGAAAGATTTGGAAAAAACCGAGTTACTCAAAGTAGCTGAGGAATACAGCAAAAGTTACGTGACGTCCTATAAGACCCTTACGAATCAGGACGTAAAAGAGACGACCATTCTTTTTGGGAATTCCTCATATGGAATTATAATGAAAGAGATCCTTGAGATTTTAAAAGAAACCAGGGACCTGCAGCGTCTCCCCGTGGTGAACTTTGCAGCGGGAGGCGTCGCAACGCCAGCTGACGCCGCAATCATGATGCAGCTCGGAAGCGACGGAGTGTTCGTCGGCTCCGGGATTTTTAAGTCAAAACACCCTGAGAAACGAGCGAAGGCGATCGTCGAAGCCGTCGCCCACTACGATGAACCAGATGTGATCGCTGAGGTAAGCAAGAACCTTGGCGACGCGATGCCTGGACTCGAGATCAGCGCGATCCCCAAAGACCAGCTTCTCCAGGAACGAGGATGGTAAGAATCAAAACCATCGGTGTGTTATCCATACAAGGTGCTGTTTCTGAACATATTGCAGCCATGAATCGGGCGCTCCGGGAGGAAAAAATTCAGGGGCAGACGATCCTGGCGAGACAGCCAGCGGATATCGATCGTATCGATGCCTTGATACTCCCTGGTGGGGAAAGCACCACGATCTCCCGTATTTTGGTCAATACAGGGATATACGAGGTCATTCGGAAACGGCTGAAGAACAACGATTTACCTCTCATGGGGACCTGCGCGGGGTGCGCGCTCCTTGCCAAGGAACTGACCGATACCCTTGGTGACGTCGTCCTGCTTCAGGCGATGGATATGCAGGTGGAGCGCAACGCGTTCGGCAGACAAAAAGAATCATGTGAACGATTGGTTGACATCAAAGGGTTTTCCACACCGTTCAACGCGGTGTTCATCAGGGCACCAATCATCACAAGGGTCTGGGGCTCCTGTGAAATCCTTGCAACACTCGAAAAAGAAATAGTCATGGCCAGGCAGGGTCACTACCTGGCGCTGTCGTTTCACCCGGAGCTCACCAACGATCTTCGGGTGCACCGCTTTTTTTTACAGATGCTTCCTTAAGCCTTCATGATGGCAAGCAGGAAGATACCAAGGGCGATGAGTGCGCCAACAACGGCGCCAACAACCGCAACAACCCCGTTAATCACGGTACCTGTGAAGTTCAGGACATCGATAGGGATTGTACTAATCGGCAGGACGTTCGCGCCCCAGAGGAATAACACACCGACCAGTAAGCCAATGATGATGAGCACCACGCCGACCCCTCTGCTTTTCCCTGAGCCAAAATACGCGGTAAATATACCTGCTATTATACTCGCTATTGCAAATACCAGCGTCAACATGCCTAAAAAATATTGTGCTAATCCTTCCATTTTTTTTCACTCCTTAAAATTTTGTTCCTGTTAACGTTTTTGTATCAATTACTCCCTCAATGGTTCGAATTTTGTTTACCACAATATCTCCAAGACTTTCGAAGTCATCAGCCTCGATTTTCGCGATCAGATCGTACTCCCCAAACAACGGATGGAGCTCAATGATCTGAGGTACCTTGGAGAGTTTATTGTACACCTCATGCTCGTGCGCAGGTGCGGCACTTATAAGGACGAACCCTATTGCCATAATGTTACTTTCCTCACCCACCCCTTATATTGTCATGAGATATAAGTCTTACGTTATTTCGTTGTTCTATTTTCTCTGAAATGCCTTCATTTCTTGTTTTGACGGAACCTTCGTTTCTCTTTCTTTTCCGAAGGATCTCTCTAACTCAAAAGATAAGACTCGTTATCAGAGACGCATGTTCCTCCATCATGAAAAAATAAAGGCAGAGGCGTAAGCGTCGTGATTTTTCTAGAGTCATTCTTGCACAATGAAATAAAAGGAAAAAAAGAGGAGGGAGAGTTCCTACTTCACTCCCACGACAAGGAACAAGATCATCCTCCCTGTCGCGTTCTTCTCCATGGGTCCTACGGTCACCGTTATCGTTGTTTTCCCGAACCCAAGAACCATGAGTTTCTCAGTTACTTCTGCTCCCGAGTTCAACTGCATAATGGTACCGGATTTCCCTTTTTTTCCAAGAATGATGAGACCTCCATGGAGGGTGATGCTCCACGGTATCATGAACTGGTTTGCGACCCCTGTGTTTTTGATCGTGAGGGTCACGCCGATCCCGCCTTTCACGGTTACTTCCCTTATGGCGTGATGAGAGATGACGAAGGTGCTGTTGCTCGGAATTTCGGTATTTCCTGCATTGTCGACGGAATAGTAAGAGACAGTATGGGTCCCATTATCGGTGACGATAAACGGTGTTGCATAGGGCGTCCATGCGCCGCCGTCCAATTTATACATTGTGTAGTTCACACCGGTTCCGGTATCTGTAGCGTTCAAGGTCACGGTCACGTTACTGATGTAGACAGGACCGTCCATCTTTCCGGTTAAGATGCAGGTCGTCACGGGGGGTGTCGTGTCAATATACTTCCAGATGAATTCACTGCCGGTTCCACTGTTAATCTCGCAGCCTTTCACCTCATTGTGTCCATCGGTATCGGTGTCGCCAATAATCATGCCAGCAAGCATCCCCGTCGGGTCAGTGAAAGTTGCTTCTTCGACATACGCACTGCCGGTCCATCCGATAACGTGAACGTGTCCTGCTCCGAGGATGAATTCCTTGTGTCCGTCGTTATCTGCATCTCCAATCGCGACCGATTCAATCGGGGGTTGCCCTCCTGGATATTGCCCGTTCCAGACTTGTTGAAACGCACTGCCGTCCCATTGGAATAGCCATCCTTGTGGTGTGCCGCCATAGCTTCCGATGCCTATCTCTGGTGTTCCATCACCGTTAATATCACCGACGCTATCTCCATAGACGGTTGCTCCACCATAATTCGACCAGACCTGAACTGCGTCCCAGCTTTGGGTACCCGTATTCCAATTCAGCGCCCAGGTGCCCGCAGTAGAAGTCGTCCCATATGATACACATGCGATCACCTCGGTCTTCCCATCGTTATCCACATCCCCACTCCAGACCATGGGGCATTCCATGGTACTACCGCCAGGGCAGACCCACGACGTTTGATAGACAAAATGATTACTTTGCCATCCCAAGGCTGTCACATGATACGGGCCGGTTCCCATATTCGGCGCATTCGCGATGAGAACTTCGGTATTACCGTCATCGTTGTAATCACAGGCGTAAATATCGAAAATGAAGTCAACTCCTGTGCCATGATAGTAGTCTAACTGGGTGAGGGTTGTTCCATCCCAATGGTACGCGTACACCCCGTCAGCGCCTGAGTATCCCCAGGAGACGCATAACTCAAGAGTCCCGTCTTTATCGAGATCAGCAATACATGCTCCTGAGGGTGAATGGTACGAACCGCCAGGGACGGTCCATGAATACTCTTGGACATAGGTGTGTTGCGTGTTATCATAGGAGTAAATCCGACAAATACCAGAACCTAAGGTTTCGTAACCACCCATAATCACTTCGTTGACGCCGTCTTTATCGAGATCCCCGACAGGTTGCGCATGTTGAGAATGCCCATTTCCACCGAAGGCATAGCTCCATTGCAAAGTCCAGCCGTCTCTCGGGCTGAGCAGCGGAGTCTCATTTGGACCAGGTGAGTGATCATTTTTTTCGTTCGCATTGATACTATTTACCTGTGCCATCGCTGTCATTGGTAAGACCGCGGTGAAAACCATCAGCGTACATACAAAAATACCTATTATTTTTCTTAGCATTTTTTTCGCCTCCAAAAAATTCTGTCTTCTCCATATTTTTTAATCGTTTGAAAATATTTAAACCTTTCCCATAAAAAAGAATTGAAACAAATGTTACGAAAGATTGGTTTATCCCTATTAAACATCGGGCGGTCCGTTCGAAGACCCCTTTATTTTCATGAAGGTAGGTGACATACATAATAAAGTTAGATAAACGGGTGACTGACTTGTCAACTATCCCTTTATTATATGGAGATGATCATCGCCGTTCGTTTTTTTAAATATTAGTGAAATGTTCGAATGAAATGTTCAATGCTCCGATCGTATGTCTTTTCGGCCGCAGGTGAAAAATAACATGCGGGTAGCTCACCGCGACCGCGATGGTACCGTAGACACGAACAGCAAATCCCTTTTCGCTCACACGGATAACTGCAGGAACATTTCACCTTATTTTCCTTACTTGCGCATTCCACCATAGACACTCCCTCATTTCACTCCTACTAACCGTTTAAACTCGTCTTCATCAATGGTTTTTACCCCTAACTTCTTTGCTTTCTCGTATTTCGACCCGGGATCAGATCCGACCACGACGTAATCGACGTCTTTTCCGACAGCGGACGTGACCATGCCACCGTTCTTGATTACGAAATTTGAGGCGTCAGGCCGAGTGAGCGTCGCAAGGCCGCCGGTGAACACGAACTTTTTTCCCTGTAGTTCCCCTCCCCGCTTCTCTTCCTTGGTCCGGATCCCGATGTTTTTGAGCTTATCGATGAGCGCCATGTTTTCCTCGGTCGCAAAGAAGGTCACGATCGCTTCCGCGGTTTTCTCACCGAGGCCTTTGATCTGCAGGAGATCCTCCATGCTTGCGTTCGCCAGCTTATCGATGGAGCCGAAGGTGGCCGCGAGAAGCTGCGAGGCGAATTTTCCTACATGTCTGATGCCAAGACCATAGATTACCCTTGCCAGGCCTTGCTGTTTGCTTTTTTCGATGGCATCAAGGAGGTTTTGCGCTGACTTGTCTTTAAACCCTTCGAGTTTCAGCAGATCCTCTTTTGTAAGACTGTAAATATCTGCGATATCCTTGATGAGACCCTTATCGATGAGTTTATCGATCGTGGACCCACCCAGATGATCGATCTCCATGGCGTCCCGCGATGCAAAGTACTCGATGCGCCATTTCAGCCTGGCCGGGCATCGTTTATTCGGGCAGCGTACCGCGACCTCATCAAGGGTGCGCACGACCTCGGTGCCGCACACCGGGCATTTCCTCGGGATGCTTTTTACCTTCTCATGGCCGGTCCGTTTCTCGATGATGCTTTTGACGACCTGCGGAATCACATCCCCGCTGCGTTCGATCAGGACCGTATCGCCGATACGGATGTCTTTTCGTTTCAGTTCATCGAAATTATGCAGGGTTGCCCGGGAGACCGTGACCCCGCCGACCTGGACAGGCTCAAGGACCGCCACCGGAGTAAGCGTGCCGGTGCGCCCGACCTGAATCACGATATCGTTCAGCCGCGTCGTCGCTTGTTTCGCGCTGAATTTGTATGCGATCGCCCAGCGAGGATGCTTGATCGTTGAGCTGAGTTGTTTCTGCTGCTCAAAGGAATTCACCTTCAGGACCGCGCCGTCTATCTCGTAATCAAGCGTGTCCCGTTGTTTTTCCAGGCTGGCGCAGTAGGCGATCGCTTCGTCGATGGATTGTACCTTTTTTATCAGCGGGTTGACACGGAATCCAGCCTCGCGTAGCGTCTCGAGAACTTTTTCCTGGGTCTTGAAATCTTTTTCTGCCTGGGTGATATAATAGATAAATGAATCAAGCGGGCGTGATGCGACGATTCTGGGATCAAGTTGTCTGATGGATCCTGCTGCCGCGTTCCGGGGGTTCGCGAAGACCTGTCCACCCTTTTTTTCTTGTTCTTTGTTGAATTTCTTAAATGCAGAGATAGGGAAGTAGATTTCACCCCGTACCTCGGCATTCCGCAGTACCGTCCCCCGCAGCTTCAAAGGGATGCTGTGAATTGTTTTTAGATTTGCGGTGACGTCGTCACCTTTTATGCCATCGCCTCGTGTTGCCCCCCGGACAAATATCCCGTTTTCGTAAATGAGGGCGATGCTCAGCCCGTCAATTTTCGGTTCGTACACGTACTCGATGTTTTCGACAACCTTTTTGACTCGTTCGTCAAACTGTCTGAGTTCGTCATATGAGTACGCATTGTCGAGGGAAAGCATCGGGATTTTATGGGTTACCTGGGTGAATCCTTCAAGTGGTTGACCGCCAATCCGCTGGGTCGGTGAATCAGGGGTGATGAACTCTGGGTACTTTTTTTCGAGTGCCTCGAGTTTTTTCACGAGCATATCGTACTCGTAGTCTGAGATCACCGGGTTGTTTTCGACGTAGTACTTATAGTTATGATAGTTGATTTGCTCACGAAGCTTTTCGATTTCTTTTTTTGCCTCGCTTTTATTCATCATTTCACCCCCAGCTTTTTCAGAATGTCTTGTGGAGAAGAGGCGTTGAGGATATCCTTTTTTTCAAGCCATCCCCGTCGTGCGGTCGCAATCCCGAACCGCATGAAATCAAGATGAAGGATGTTATGCGAGTCTGTTCCGAGGACAAATTGTACGCCATGGTCCTTTGCTTGTTTCGCATGGACGTCATCCAGGTCGAGTCGATCCGGAAACGCGTTGATTTCAAGCCTGGTCCCTATTCTTTTTGCCGTGTCGATAATGTCGTCGACATCAACCTCATAGGGGTCTCGTTTCCCAAGAAGCCTGCCGGTCGGGTGCGCCAGGAAATCGGCATGCTCATTTTCCATGGCGGTGATGATTCGTTTCGTCATCTTGTCTTTTTCCATTTTGAACGCGGTGTGGACCCCGATGAGGACGTAATCGAATTGCTTGAGGATTTTATTGCTGTAGTCCAGCGTCCCGTCTGGTTTGATGTCGCATTCAGTTCCAAACAACAAGGTGATCTGAGGGTATTTTTTCTGGAGCTGTTTGATTTCAGCGAGTTTTTTTGTCACGCGAGCCTCTGAGAGTCCGTTTGCTATTTTGAGAGACTGGGAATGATCTGAAAGTCCGATAAAACGGTATCCTCGCTTTTGCGCTGCTTGCACAATAGCTTCCATGGAGTCACTCCCGTCACTCCACGTTGAATGCACATGGAAATCACCAGCGATCTCGTCATACCCGACAAGGCGTGGGAGTTGGTTCTTTTTTGCTGCCTCAAACTCGCCACGGTTTTCCCGTAGCTCCGGCTCAATGTAGGGGAACCCGATTTTTTTGTAGATTTCCGTTTCTGTTTTTCCGGCGATATACTTTTCGGTATTTTTATCAAAGAGTCCGTATTCATTCAGTTTGAATCCTTTTTTGATCGCGAGATTCCGCAGGGTGACATTGTGGTCTTTCGATCCCGTGAAATATTGAAGGGCTGCGCCATAGCTTTTGTCTTCGACGACCCGGAGGTCGACCTGAAGGTTGTCCTGCAATAGCACGCTTGTCTTCGTCGGCCCTTTCGCAAGCACCCGGGCTACCGCCGGGTATTTGACGAAGCACTCCATGACCGCTGTGGGATCCTTTGATGAGGCAAGGATGTCGATGTCGCCGATGGTTTCCTTCATGCGGCGAAGGCTGCCAGCGACGTCGATGTTGTGTACCTGTTTGCATTTTTTCAGATAGGTGACGTACTCTATCCCATCCTTATACGCGAGATTCAGAAGAACCCTCCCGCTGGTTTTTTCAAGGAGTTGAATCCCTCGTAAGATATTCTTTTCGGTGATCTCGCCAAACCCGGTCAATTTCCGCAGTTTCCCTTCCGTGGCTGCCTGCTGTAACTCCTTCAGCGTCATAATACCGAGGTTTTTATACATCGCGGCGACCTTCTTCGGGCCTAACCCCGGGATGCTGAGCAAATCAATGAGCCCTTCAGGGACTTCCTTTTTCAGTTCATCAAGGTAACGGAGCTTCCCCGTGGTTACAAGCTCGGTGATCTTTTTCGCAAGCGCCTCACCGATCCCGGGGATTGACTCAAGTCGCCCTTGCTGGGCGATGGTCTCGATGTCTTCATCGAGCGCCTCGATGGTCTGGGCGGCGATGCGGTACGCCCGTGTCTTGAAAAATACCTCCCCTTTCAAATCCAGTAAATCCGCAATCATATACAAGGTGTCTGCAACAAACTTATTTTTCATAGGTTCCTCACCTGGTCATTGAAGGTAGACGACCACTTCCACGTCGTCCCCATCATGGAGCTTGAGTTTTTCCCGCAGGTAGTACGGCGAGATAAATTCAAGGACGGTCGCATAATGACTTCGTTTCGGGAGCACGATTGCCCCTTCGATGCCGTTGACGGTAGCTTTGTAGCAGATGACGCTGCCGAACGTGCGATTCTCTGTTTTGAACTCATCGATCACGATACCGCGATAGTTCCTCAACAGCCGTAGTTTGTTTCGTTCGATGTACTCGATTTCGATGTTGAACGTCCCTGGGTACGAGGTGAACCCGAGCTTCTTTTTGAATTGATCCGCGTACCCGTTTTGCTTGGTGTAATAGGTCCCTTCGCCCATGCCCGAGATGACTTTTCCTTTGAAGACGACCTTGTTGGACAGATCGAAGATCTGCCTGTAGGAAGAAAGCTCCGTTTCGAGCACGTCTGAACCGGCTGCTGTGATTTGAATCAGCTGTTTTTTCACCCCAAGCTCCCTGGTGATCATCTGCTGTTGGTCCAGCTCAAGCAGGTACCGGGACGCGGTCTGCTGGCTTGTCTGAAGCTTCTGCGCAAGCTCCTTGGATGATAACTCGATCTTATTTCGAATCGCACCCAACAGCGCAAGCTCTTTCAGTGTTTGGAGCAGGTACGGTTTCATGGCTTTCCGCGACTCCCCCATGCTAGCTCCCGATCGTTTCCGCGAGCTTCTTCCCTTCCTCGGTAAAGACATACCTGTTTCCCTGTTTTTCCACGATACCGCTGGCGACGAACCCATCCATGGTCCGCTGCGCGACCCGCGGGATGATCCGGTTTTTTTTCGCGATGCGACGAATGTCGGTCTCGCCCGCGATGAGCTCATCGAAGATGACCCGTCTGAATTTATTCGCAAGAATGAATCCTTCGTCCATGATCGTACCAACAGCTTAATTTAGAGGTATCACATAAAGCTTTTCAAACTTATGTTCAGAAACCTCCCACAGGTCCTCCCTGCAAAACAACTCCTTGATCAATCGATAAAGAAAACAAAGAAAGTGAACATCCACGACCGTGACAAACGCTACGAGATCAAGAAAATCGTGATCGCGCGCACCGAACTGTTCATTGAGCATCTCACCTCCCAACTCGAGTCCTACGTCAAGAATTTTCCCTCCATCGACAAACTCCCGTTATTTTACCAGGAGATCATCGACATTAAGATCGATACCGATAAACTGAAAAAATCCTTGGGCGCCATTGACTGGGCGCGCAAGACCGCCCAGATGGTGTACTCAACCCAACACGGGTCGCTGTCGAAGACAGGGAACATCGAGTTTTTGAAACAAAAACAGAAAGAGATCTACGGCAGGATTTCCTCTATCGTGAAACAAGTCGATCAGCACCTGATTTTTGTGGCTAACGCACAGCGCATCCTTAAAACGTTCCCGGAGCTTTCCGATGTCCCGACCGCGGTGATCGCGGGGTATCCCAACGTCGGGAAATCATCCTTGATTCGTCAGCTGTCCGCGGCAAAACCAGAAATCGCGCAGTACCCGTTTACCACCAAACAAATCTATGTCGGACACATGGAAAGAAAGGTGCGATACGAAAAAAAAATCTACCAGATCATTGATACACCTGGACTCCTTGATCGACCGCTACGGGAACGGAATAAAATCGAGCAACAGGCGATCGCTGCGCTTCGCCATCTCGCTGACCTAGTCGTCTTTGTCACTGACCCGTCTGAGACCTGCGGCTATCCGCTCGGTGAACAGATGAAGATGGTTGAAACCGTCAAAAAGATTTTTTCAGATGTCCCATGTATCATCGTAGAAAACAAGGTTGACGTAAAAAAAACAGATACCCCAAATCTTAAGATTTCCTGTGTGACCGATGAAGGAATCGAGACGCTCAGACAGGAGATTTTTTCTTATCTCGATAAAGTGTGAAACTGCTGCATATACGGGTACATGTGTAGCTGCGAAAAACGTTCTTAATATACGGTAATGATATCTCCACCAACAACAACTAGGAAAGGAAGAACAATAGTTTTTTAACCCTCTTTTCCCCCCCTTTATATTCTTCCTTCCTGTTGTTCCTCTTGTCAATTTCTTCGTTGAAAAAAATAGTGTACATATAATTGTAAAGAAAAATTAATAAAAAAGCAATTTTTTTTTATCGTCGTCCTTTCATGGTTTGCATGATTTCTTTACCAAAATCAGTAATACCATAGAGACGAACGTTTTTCCCCCCACTTCGCTCCTCGACCATATTCAAACCAATGAGCGATTCTTCTTCACGGTATCGTAGCTCGATGCCGCGAAGGGCACCAATAACATTTGAGGAGGTTGCACCGATATGGTACGCGATCTCAGAGGTATAACTGCAATTCGGTTGGATCTCGCAGAGGTATTCGGTGACCTTTCGTCTGATGTTACTGCGCCGCAAAGCCCGTATCGCAAGTGACCGTTTAATCTCGATAGAGCGGTCTATCGTTGTTTGTTCTAGCATCCCATCGTCCCGTTAATAAAATGAATGATACCTCTTTTAATAAAGTATTCGCTCTTGGATACATCGCTACGTATGCACCTGCATTAATGCTTGCATATTCACTTGCATAATGCTCTAATCCAAAAGTAAGCAGACAGTAATAGGTACATATGCAGTTTCATATACAAGTGCATATGCAGGATACAAAAAAAATGTGGAGTGCGGGAGCCGGGATTTGAACCCGAGTTATAAGCTTGGCAAGCTTATGTGATACCAGGCTACACCACACCCGCAGCATAGTAAGAATTGAAACCAAGAAGCAGTCATCCCTTAAAAAGTATTACGCTGCATGGTGCGTCATACCCGTGCAACTGGTGATATCTCATTTAAAAATATCGGAGAAATTATATTAATACCGCAGGTATATGTAGAAGGGGAATTCTATGAGACGATTGATCGCCGTCCTTGCCATTGTCCTTTTATGGACGCTACCGTACAGTGGAATCGGTAGTAGTACAAAAGCCGTCCACGAACCCATGGCTTCTGCTTTACAAGATATCACCTTACGAGACGATGCGTTTCATGGGCATGGGAAACTTCCCTATGCTGAATGGTGGTATTTCGATGCGGTTTTTGACAACGGATACTCGGTCACCATGGGTGTGAAAGTCTTTAGCATTCTTGGCCGAGGCCGAGTTAACACGCGACTGAATCTCTATAATCAAGGAATCTTGGTAGTCGGGAGCGACGAGACACGTCCGATGACGGAATTTTCTGCATCCACCGACATACCGTCTGTCGCGGTTGCTGGGAAACGACTCATCTTCGGCTCCTATGATACCTTTAGCGGTCACTTCGAATATAACGTCTCGTGTGAGGTCCCCCAGGGTACTGTTTCACTTCATTATGTCGGATGCACACAAGGCTGGAAACGACAACAACAAGCAGGTGAATGGTGGGCGGTCGTTCTGCCGCGTGCAACGGTGACAGGGACCATTACGCTTGAAAATACGACGATGAACGTGGCCGGTACCGGGTACCATGATCACAACTGGGATGTCAGTCCGAGCGTCGCACTTCACTTCGGATGGTTCTGGGGTACCTTTGCCTCATCGAATTATACCGTAACATGGGCGATGGTGTACCCCACGCGACTGACACGGCGTCCGATGATGGTCGTGAACGAAAAAGATGGCGGGTACCTCGATATTCCCCCTGAGACGATCTGGTTTTCTGCAAAAGAAGCAAAGATTGATCATTTCAGGCTGGTCCCACGGTTCCTCAATACCGAGACCATGACAGAACAGGTGTTCCTCGTGGTCAATATGCAGGTACTGAGCGTGGACCATGCCCGGTTTCTCGGGTTCATCAACTACTGGCGATATCACGTGAAATGTACAGGAACGATCATGAAGAACGGCCATACGGAGACCGTCGATGGGGTGTTTATCGCCGAGTACCTACGGTTCCGGTAGCAACAACCACCGTGGTTGGCGTGATGATTCGTTTGAGAGGCTTGCTAAGGTGACGTCGCGCACAGACCGGAACCTCATAGAACCCTGGTGCGATGGGCCGCGGTTGTTCCCTCATGACTGGCTCATCACTTGATGTTTTGCATATCATGCATTTGTATCCCTGTTCTGCTCCTCTCGATTTCATGTGTTTCCCGCACACCGGGCAGACCGGGTTTTCTGCTTTTACCAGAACAGTCGTCAGATGTTTAATGTTGATTTTTTCTAGGTTAATCGTGAGCGGCTGCTCTCGGACCCCCCCGTAGACTTCGACGGTGTCGCCGGTACGTAATGCGCGGATAATCGTCCTAAATTCTTTGGTCGGTTCATAGGCAGCGCAGGGGATCGTCCCGGTTGAATCCTTCAGGGTGAACAGCACATGACCGCCCTGGATCGTTCGAGGATTCTCCTCGACTTGTCCCTCAGTGATGACCGATTCGAACGGCTTGATCTGAATGACCTGTTTTCGCTGGAGATGATCGTCGGTCCCCTGGTTGGACTCAAAGACAAGCCAGCTGTCAACCGGTTCTGATTGAACAACGTTCACCGCAGCCATGAGTTCCTCGACGTTGTCGCCTCGGATCCCAAACAGGATCGGGCAGGGCGAATTTGGGGTGATACGATTATGGTGATTCCGATAGTCGTAGTTGTCAAATGTGGAAGGGAACGTCGCATCTATTTTTTTCACTGACGCTGGATCAACGGATCGTTTCGTTCCCCACCGTTCTTTCGACCGATACGCGATCACTTCAAACGTCCCGTCCCCTGGTTCCCAGGCGACCGCTGCAGTGGCGCCGATAAGGCCTCGTTGATTCTTATATCCTTCAAACGTGGCATGAAGATTGTGTAACGTCGTAAGGACCTCGTCGAGGGGAACGATTCGCGTCACTGCTTTTTTATACGTATTATTGTCTGGTGGTATGGTTAGCATGACAAACCCCGGGTTCGTGTTGTCATCTTCGGTACGCGCTTGTTCTTCTAGAATGTCTTGAATGATACCATACACACGGTGCCGATCATTTTCATCCAGCTCTTGGGTGAAGGCAGCCGAGCAGAAGGCATCGTTTCCGTTGATCTCCCCGATTTTCCGTTTGACTGTTCCACCTTTTTTCCCCACACGAAGGGAGAGCGCGCCGTTCCCCCGAGTCTTCCAGGGGATGTTGGGGTTTAAACGGACGAGACGGGGATAGCCGATGATCTCATAGTCCCGCATGATCTGCTGAATGATGGTTTTTACCACAAACGTGGTGCACCCACCAGTAATCGAATCCGTGTCGTCAACGCCTATCCAGATAGCATTTCACCAAAAACATTATTAGAGAGGTCGTACTTTAAGTTATATTTGTTATGGATAAAAGTCAATTGCTCACCGATATACGAGAGATTTTGGGGAGTGCGGGTTTCTCAGTGTCTGACCCGTACACCGTGCGACTCCCCGGTTTTGATATCGTGGCACGTCGCGGTACCACGCTCCTCATCCTCAAGGCATCATCGAACATCGACGGATTATCAGAGGATGTCGCCAAAGAGTTGCGCACCCTCTCAGCGCTGCTCAAAGCGACGCCGCTGCTCATCGGGGAGAAGAACGGCGTGGGCGCCCTTGAAAACGACGTGGTGTATTTCAGGTTCGGCATCCAGGCGGTCACCCTCGAGACGCTGAAGAATCACGTGGTGGAAAACATGCCGGTGCGTGCGTACGCAGCACCCGGCGGCTTGTACGTGAACCTTGATCCCGAGAAAATCCGGCGGTTACGCCAAGAGCAGAACATCTCGCTGGGCATGGTCGCACGCCATGTACGGGTCTCGCGTCGCACGGTCGCGATGTACGAGGACGGGATGAGCGCGCGCATCGATGTCGCGAATCGGATCGAAGAGTTGTTCGAACAACCAGTGACCACCCCCATTGATCTTTTTACGTTCATTCAACACGCGGAAATCATCCCGCCGCTGCAATAGGAGCAAGACCATAAGAAAGAGCTCCAATCCGAGGTGTTTTCGCATCTGGAGAACATCGGCTATAAGGTGATTCCCATGGGCCGCTGCCCGTTCGAGGCGCTCAGTAAAGAGCGGGAAAAAATCCTTTTGACCTGCGTCCAGGAATATAATAAACGCCTCAGAGAAAAAGCGCATATCCTCAGTAGCATTTCAAGGATTACGGAGCGGCACGCGGTGGTGTTTACCGATAAGGACGTCAGTAAAAAGAACGTGGAAGGTACACCGATCATTGTGAAGCAGGAACTGAAAAAGATCCATGACCCTGAGGATGTGTTCACGCTGATCCTCGAGCGAATCACCTCCGAATAATCATATAACCGACTGACACAAACTTTTATAAACAAGATTATTATTCCCGAGAACTACGTTACCCTCTCGAGTAACAGAAATCATCGGTAGTCGTTGAAAGACATGGCGGACAGTAAAACTGTGGAAACAGTTCAAAAAGCAATCGAGGAGTCCAAGAAACTGGAACGGAAATTCAAACAATCGGTAGACGTCGTCATCAACTTAAAGAACATTGATATGAACGATGCGAAGAACCGGATTGAAGACGAAGTCATGCTCCCCGGCGGACGAGGGCAAGACGCAAAAATCGCTATTTTCGCAAGCGGGGACCTCGCATTAAAATCAAAGGCCCACGTAGACCTTGTGATAAAACCAGAGGAGATCGAGGAGCTTGCAAAAGACAAAAAGAAGTTCAAAAAAATGGCGGATGACTATGATTTTTTTATCGCGGAAGCACCGCTCATGCCAACCATCGGGAAAACCCTTGGTATCATCCTCGGTCCTCGAGGAAAGATGCCGAAACCGGTGCCTCCAAACATTGACATTTCCGGGATCGCAAAAAACTTACGGAAAACCATAAAGGTGCGATCCAAGACATCAAACACAATTCACGCATCTGTCGGCCGTGAAGAGATGGACGCGCAGCAGATCGCGGATAACATCGATGCTATCCTGAAACGCCTCGAGTCGAAACTGGAGCGTGGCAAGATGAACATCGGGTCTGTCTACGTCAAAACCAGCATGGGGCCGCCAGTGCGGTTACAATAAGGGTGTTCATATGGCACATGTCGCAACATGGAAACACGGGGAGGTCGCAGAGCTAGCGTCTCTGCTCACGAGTCACAAGATCGTCGGTATCGTCGATATCAGCGGTATCCCTGGCCCGCAGCTGCAAAAAATGCGCGGCGGCCTTCGGAAGAAAGCAGTGATCCGATCCTCGAAAAACACGCTGATCATGAAAGCACTTGACGAAGCAGAAATGACAGTGAAAGGCATCAGCGCACTCAAAAATGAGGTGAAAGGCCAAGCCGCGGTGATCGCGACCGACATCAATCCGTTTGCATTATTCAAGGAAATCAAGGCGACCCGGACGAGCGCCCCTGCGAAAGGCGGGGAAACCGCGACCCATGATATCGAGGTGAAAGCAGGGGACACACCGTTCAAACCAGGGCCGATCGTCGGGGAACTGCAGAAAGTAGGGATCCCGGCCGCTATCCAAGAAGGAAAAGTCATCATTAAAAACGATAAAGTACTCGTTGAAGAAGGAAAGAAAATCCCGGTGGACGTCGCCCAGATGCTGGGACGACTTGGGATCCTGCCGATCGAGCTGGGGCTTCATCTGAACGCTGCCTTCGAGAACGGGATGATCTACAAACCAGAGGTCCTGGACATCAACATGGAGAAATTCATGGGCGACCTACGCACCGCCCATCTGAACGCATTTACTCTTGCGATGGAAGCCGCGTGGGTCAACAACGCGACCATCCGTCATCTTGTGATTAAGGCGTATCGTAGCGCGCATGGCCTCGCAGTGGAGCGCACAATCCTTACAAAAGACACGCTTCCACAGCTTCTTGCGAAGGCACAGCGGTCGATGCAGGCTGTCTCATCGCATGTGAAACCAGAAACCACCGGTGAAAAAACACCGACATAAAAGAATGGAGGAACACATATGGAATATGTCTATGGCGCAATGCTTCTGCATTCCGCAGGTCAGCCGATTAATGAAGACAATGTAAAAAAGGTTCTTACCGCTGCTGGAGTAAAGGTCGATGCCGCACGAGTGAAGGCGCTTGTGGCCTCACTTGAAGGCGTTAATATTGACGAGGCGATCAAATCAGCGCTTGCGATGCAAGTCGCAGCGCCCGCACCAGCCGCAGCACCTGCTGCAGAGAAGAAAGAGAAAAAGAAAGAAGAAAAGAAAGAAGAAGTCACTGAAGAAGAAGCTGCCGCGGGACTGTCCGCCTTATTTGACTAAATACTGCAGGGGTTGCTTCACCCTTCTTCTTTTTGTTTTTTTACTTATTTTTTGGTAGAGTAAGATCTCGCTGTTTTTTATCCAGTCCAGATATCATTCTTTAAAAAAAATTGAATGAAAGGTGGGGGACGGGATGCATTGGATAGGAGGAATGTGCCTTTAGTGGAAAGCAGTTTCCTAAAGCAGCCTCCCCAATTTCAATGTGTCCCCCACTATGAAATAAACCAGGAAAATAAATACTTTTCCCTTATATGCGTCCTCCTGTTGGTTTTACGGTTCCCCTGGAGTGATAGCGGCGCCTCCTTTCAGCAACAAAAGGCGGTGTCCCTTGATGTCCTATTGATACCCTCCAACCATGAGACTGGGATCACCGAGGAGCAGGAATTCCTCTAAGGTGAAATAATCACGGCCGACGCCTTGGATATAAGCGTTTTGTGCCCCGGTCATCATCTGGCCAGCGGTCACACCGTCGCTGTAGGATGCGAAGAAGTGAACATCCAGGTATCCCGCGCCGCCGTAGACACCGTTCTTATCGACCCAGGTGTACGCGGATCTGGTCGCCCCAACTGTCGCGATCGCACCGCCATTTTGCTTTGCAAGGAAACTCCAAGCGAAACATTCGTAGAGATCGGAGGGGTTGCTCGAGAGACCGAAGATGCGGACTAACAGATTCGCTAGCCTCGGATAGTAATGCTGCAGGCTAGTGACATTAAAATCAAGCTTTGCGGTCAAACACGCATCAAAGAACATAATCGGGAGTTTGTTGCCGTTGTGAAGTCCATTAATGTACGGGATATAGTACAAGATCATGGTGTCCGTGAGCGCATTCGGCCGGTAGGTACCCCAACCGTGTTCAAACCCGTGGCCCGCGTAGGTCACAAACCCGGCGCCCTGGTTGATCGCCCGGTTAAAACTGGTCGCGTGCAGGTTGCGTTTGGAGGTCCAGAGGTACGTCTGGGCGAAGTCTGGGAGGGTCTGGCCGACCTTTGTATTGGTGATCTCCCCTTCATAGACGAACGGAGGAGCGCCTCGGTACAGGGGGAAGGTATCCCCGCCGGCAAGCACGATGCGTTTGAACCAGATCTGATTCGCGGTTTCCTGTTCGTACGTGATAACTTTATTCACCATAGTAGTGACTTCAGTCGCGTCGGTGCAGGCGAGCCGCCCGACGTGAACATCGGCATACAAATCCACCCCGTCAAGGTCGTTGCCTTGATGGTTCACTTCACCGAACCGGTTGTTTCCATTCGCATCCCAGTTGCAGAAGTGCCCATCCGCATCATAGATATCCGCATAATACAGATCAGAAAGAAGATTGTCCTCCCACTCGGAACCATAGGTCTCCCGAATGGGTAGTTTACTGATGTCACCAACCAGGAGCACGTACTCGGTGTTCCAATCCTCGATCGCGCTTTTAATGAAATATTTTATTTTCTCAGGATTGTCCCGCCCTGAAAACAGGCTATAGATCTCCACAAGGGTGACCAGCGTCGTCGGCATGGAATAGTTGTTTTTGTGGTTCACGAGCGGCTGGAGAAGTGGGGAGAACTCCGATGGTGCGATAATGACCAGCTTGTACGTAGTCGCTGGTGCGAGCGTGGCCGCAGGCGGTGTATACTTGATTTGGATAGTGAACCGGGTACTGTACTGCAGTACGTGGTTTGCAGGGAGATACCGAACCGGGGTGATATAGCAAGAGAGGAATATCACGTGCTCATCGTGCTTGTTCAGCCCGGTGCCTGTCGTGTAGGTATACCAGGTTTTCGGGTACGGCTCCATGCGACCGTACACTGACTGATCGATCCTTCCCTCGAAGGGAACGATATCGTTCCCGATCTTCTGTTTCACCGGAACAGGTCGCACCTGTTTTCCCGTGCTCATTGTTTGTATCTGAACGGGTTGGACGTCCACGGATCGAATGGTCGTCCCCCAGGGGAACTCAAATGTTTTTGAAAACACCGGCATCATGGGACTGCCGTCAGCGGTCATCACCGCGTTCGCCTCGTTCACCGTGACTTCCACGAACTGACCATGGTCCAGCAGAACCGGCGATGAAAAATCAACGGCACAGTCAAGCGACACATCATTTCTTGTTTCAGCCTGTACCATTCCAGGTGCGAACGTAAGCATCAGGAACAAGCACATTACAGCACCAGCACTGAATCGTATGTTACCTTTATTCTTCATATGGTATCCCCTTTTGAACAGAGAATCGCGTTCCCCTATATTAATTTTTGATTCTATCAATAATTATACAGGGCCGTATTATTTAAGGCTTTTTGCAGAGAACAACAAGGAGACTCACGCGTCATCGTTTGTTCCAATAAATCACCTGTTGCTTAAGAGAGAATTTAAATATTAAAAGCCGTATACTGCCTCACTTCTCTCTGAGAATTAAGGTGTACTATGGGTAAAGGTATTAATGCGGCACGCCAACTTAAAAAAGCACGAAAAAAGCAGTTATGGAACGATCGTTACTACAAGAAACGAGTCCTCCATCTTAAGGAGAAAGCAGATCCGCTCGGAGGCGTTCCGCAGGCCAGAGGCATCGTGATTGAAAAAGTCGGTATTGAGGCGAAACAGCCGAACTCGGCGATACGGAAATGCGTCAAAATCCAGCTCATTAAAAACGGACGGCAGATCACCGCGTTCGCACCCGGAAACCATGCGATCGGGTTCATCGATGAACACGACGAGGTCATAGTCGAAGGCATCGGCGGTCGTATGGGCCGCAGTTACGGTGATATCCCCGGCGTCCGATTCAAAGTGATAAAGGTGAACGACGTGTCCTTAGATCAGCTTGTAAAAGGCAAGGTTGAGAAGCCGATGAGACGATAAGTATGACGGAAAAAAAAGACGTGAAACTCACCAATGAATTCTTCCCGATGTTCGATAAATATGATATGAGTACCGTGAAAATCGAGGATCCGGGACTGCAACGCTACATTAACCTGGAGAACAAGGATTTCTTCCTGGGCGCACCGCACGCAAACAAGATGTTCGGCAAGGCGAACATTTCTACCATTGAACGACTCATCAACATCCTGATGAAAACCGAGATGTACACCGGGCAGAAAACCAAGGCGTACAAGGTGGTCAGGCTCGCCTTTGAGATGATCGAGCGGCGAACCAAAACCAACCCTGTTCAGGTGCTCGTGGATGCCATACAGAACGCGGCGCCGAAAGAAGAAACCACCCGGCTGCGGTTCGGAGGCATCATGGTCCCGAAGGCCGTGGATATTTCCCCACAGCGCCGGCTCGATATCTCGCTACGAAATATCTGTGCGGGCGCGATGAACGCGAGTCATAAAAATAAGAAGAGAATAGAGGCATGTCTTGCTGATGAGATCCTCAAGGCAAGCAAGAATGATCCCGCTTCTTTTTCGATTGCAAAGAAAAATGATATCGAACGTGTCGCCAAGGCCGCACGATAAAAAAAATGCGCATAAAAAAAATCATGAGTTTTAAGGGTGTGTGAATATGGGGCGAAAAGAAGATAACATACAGAAAGCAACAGCGCTGATGAACAAACTGGATCATATCCGTAACATTGGCATTGCTGCACATATTGATCATGGGAAAACCACGTTTTCCGATAACCTGCTTGCTGGCTGCGGGATGATGAGCGAGGAGCTTGCGGGGAAACAGCTCGTGCTTGACTACGATGAGCAGGAGCAGGCCCGCGGGATTACGATCAACGCTGCCTCGGCATCCATGGTTCACACCTTCGAAGGACAGGAATACCTGATCAACCTGATTGACACCCCAGGTCATGTCGACTTCGGCGGTGACGTCACCCGTGCGATGCGCGCGGTTGACGGCTGCATCATCGTGGTCTGCGCGGTTGAAGGCGCGATGCCACAGACCGAGACGGTTATCAGACAAGCGCTCCGTGAAAAGGTCAAACCGATACTCTTCATTAACAAGGTGGACCGCCTCATCAACGAGCTTCGGGTCACCCCAGAGGAGATGCAGGACCGCTTCATTAAAATCATCAACAAATTCAATGAACTGATGGATCGAGCTATTTCCGAAGAATTCAGGGGAAAATGGAACGTTAAAGTCGAGGACGGTACGGTCGCATTTGGCTCCGCTTTCCACAACTGGGCAGTCTCATTACCCAATATGAAAAAAACGAACCTCGGGTTCAAAGATGTGTACAATTATTGTAAGAATAATGATCAGAAGACGCTCGCGAAACGCGCGCCAATCCATGAGGTTGTCTTAGGTATGGTCATTAACCATCTCCCACCGCCAAATGTGGCACAGAAATACCGTATTCCGCATATCTGGCGTGGGGATCTCAATAGTGCTCTTGGGAAAAATATGGTTGAATGCAACGAAAACGGGCCGCTGGCGCTCATGATCACCAAGATTATTCTTGACCCGCATGCTGGTGAGGTCGCGGTGGGACGTATGTTCAGCGGAAAGATCATCCGTGGGCAGGAGTTATACGTTATCGGGATGCCGAACAAGAATCGTGTGCAGCAGACTAATGTCATGGTCGGGCCGGACCGTATCCCCGTCGAGTTCGTAAGCGCGGGGAATATTGTTGCTGCGACCGGTATCCGTGATGCGATTGCGGGATGCACCGTTGCTGACACCCCGGATGCAGAACCGTTTGAACGTATCGTGCATATTTCAGAACCAGTCGTCACTGTCGCGGTTGAGGCAAAAAACACAAAAGACCTGCCGCGGCTCGTCGAGGTACTGCGACTCATCTCCAAGGCAGACCCCAGCATTCAGGTGCAGATCAACCAGGAGACCGGCGAGAACCTGATGTCCGGCATGGGGGAGTTACATCTTGAGATCACCGAGTACCGCATCCGCAACGACCACAAGCTCGATATCATCTGCTCGGAGCCTATCGTGGTGTACCGGGAGTCGGTCAGCAAACCAAGTCCCCATGAGTTCGAAGGGAAATCCCCCAACAAGCACAACCGGTTCTACATCGAGGTGGAGCCACTGCCAGAGAAAATCGTGAAAGCGATCTATAACAGCGAGCTTCCTGAGAACGTGAAGAAATACAAGAAAGAGACCACGAAAATACTGCAGGATCTCGGGATGAATAAGGAGGTTGCGAAAGGCGTGTTCGGCGTGCATGGCCTGAACCTCATCACCGATACCACCAAAGGGATCCAACATCTCTTTGAGACCAGGGACTTGATCAAAGAAGCGTTTGATGAGGTGATGAAAAGCGGGCCGACCGTCTCAGAGCCCTGCCAGGGTGTCCTCGTGAAGCTCGTGGACGCGAAACTCCATGAGGATGCGATTCACCGAGGACCGGCGCAGGTGATCCCAGCGGCACGCAACGCGATCTATGGCGCGATCACCATCTCAGGGCCGGTTCTTCTCGAGCCTATCCAGAAGGTGTTCATCAGCACCCCACAAGAAATCATGGGTGACGCATCGCGAGAGCTCAATTCCCGGCGCGCGGAGGTCAAAGACATGATCACGGAAGGTGACTCCGTGAACATCGAAGCGAAAGCACCTGTCGCTGAAATGTTCGGGTTCGCATCCGCGATACGGTCCGCGACCGGCGGGCGGGTACTATGGAACATGGAGAACCTCGGGTTCGAGCCGTTACCGCGAAGCCTGCAAGAGCAAGTGGTGAAAAAGATCCGTGAGCGCAAAGGCCTCAAACCAGAACCGTACCCACCCGATTACTACATGGGATAAAAACCCGCGGGGAATTATTTCCAAATTCTTAAAAGGAATATATCGATACAGTGGGCACCATGCAGCGAGGTATCATTCCGATCAACCAATACTATGAGCTCGAGTACCGGTACTACGAACGGGATCCCCGCTACAAGTATTTTAACAGACGTTTCGAGGTTTACCTGATCGGCAAAAAAGGCGTGCAGAAAATCTATCTCTTGCACATGGATAACTGCGACACACGGCCAGGGAAATGGGCGCCGCACATCCACCAGGCATCGAACATCGCCAAGAAACTCTATTTCGGCGTCTCCACGCTCAACTGGAACGAGATGAAGGAAAATTTCCTCGCCTGCATCATCGGTGAAATCGGGGATGCATACCTAAGGGATGCGAAGAAAGCGGTGGTGAAACTCTTCTCACCGAAAATATAAAAAAAATGAGAATACCAGCTTTTTTTTTATCGCATCATTGGCCGGCGAGCCGGTATTTCCCATGGCTTGGCTCGTAGATCTGCCCGTTACGATTCAACCGGTCCAGGACTTCCTCCACTTTCCGCGATTCGATCCCCTGGATTTCCGCCTCGCTGATGATGTCGCCGCGTGCCGCGGTATCGTCGGTTGACTCCGTGCAGAGCCGCTGGATGATGTCAAGGATGACACGCATACGCTCATGCTGGCTGTGGCTGATCCCGGTCGCGATGATATCGATGTCGAATTTCCCGGTCTCCCGGTCGGTACCGACCCGCCTCAGGTACTGATCGATGATCGCGATCCCCCGATTCGCATCCTCCACGGTCGCCTCCTGGCTGAGCCGTATCCGCGCGCTTGCCTCCGCGAGACGAACAAACGCCTCAAGCTGCCGCGGGGTGAACGGCACCGACTCCTTCGAGGAACTGCGGAAATCCACGTAATAGTTCCGAAGGAGCTCGATCGCGTCATCAGTAAGAACTGGAAAAATATTACGCTTCGCGTACGCGATGTACTTGCGTAGGAACTCCTGCTCAAACACCGGAATCACATGCTTCATGAAGGTCGCCTCCTGGTCCTTTGAGAATAGGTCATCGGATGTTTTCAGGAGATGCTCATGGATTTCACCGCCCTTGTGCGACTTCAGGATATGGTCCGCAAGCTCCGTGTCGGTCGTGCGGTTCGGTTTATCAAGAATCGAGAAGATAAGGTCAAACCGGGAGAGTAACGTCGGTGGCATGTTGATCTGCTCATGGATCGGGATGAACTCGTCGAACCGCCCGAGCTTCGGGTTCGCCGCGGCAAGCACCGCACACCGTGACTTCAGGGTCGCGTTGATCCCTGCCTTCGCGACCGAGATCTCCTGCTGCTCCATGGCCTGATGCAGGCTGCTGCGGTCTGTCTCCTCCATCTTGTCGATCTCATCGATACATGCAAGCCCCTTGTCCGCAAGCACAAGCGCACCAGCCTCAAGGGTCCACTGTCCCTCCCCGAACTCGTCACGCACCGCGGCAGCGGTCAGACCCGCTGCGGTGGATGCCTTCCCCGAGGCGTACACGCTGCGCGGGGCAAGCTTCGACATGTAACTCAGCATCTGTGATTTCGCGGTACCAGGGTCCCCGACGAGCAGCGTATGAATATCACCCCTGGTATGGGTACCGTCAGGCATCTCCTTCGCGATCCCGCCAAACAGCTGAAGCACGAGCGCGTCCTTCTCGATGTCAAGCCCGTAGATCGTCGGCGCGATGCTCTGACGCATTTTATCATAAATCAACGGGTCTTTACTGGCCTTCAGGATCTTTTTTTCATCCTCTTTGGTGACCTCGACCTCCTCGAACGCGAACTCCTGGCTTTCGATACTCACCGCGTCCATGGTCTTGTCAAACGAGGTGAGCCGGAACGCACCCCGATGCCGCGCCATGGAATGAAGAATCCCATTCAAAATGACTCGATCCCCAGGCGCGACCCCACCCGCGAGGTCGTCCTCCAGGTACACGCTGATACGCTCAGGCTGGGCGCCACCACGAAGCCCCTCCGGGTTCTCCTGGATCTCAATCTTCTGAGAATCAATAAACGATGAAAGCGCAGTGGAAAGCTTAAACGAGGAAACCCGGCCGCACCCACCCTGATCCTCGTAACATTCCGCGGGTTCCTTCAAAATATCCTCGTCTTGTTCGATACGAATAATCGCACCACATTTCTGACATTGGAACGCAGCAACCTGGAGTTTCGGACGCACCTCAGTGATCTTCTTAATCAGCCCTTCGACCGCGATGAGCTTCCCGAGACGGTTCGCACGGATCTTACGAATGAGAATCCGCTGCGACTCAGGGATGTTGACCACACGGAAATGAAGCTGCAGTTTCTGCTCTGCCGCGACATCAATGGTCTTTAATGCCTCCTCCGCGTTAAAGATCGCCTTATACGGCTGCAAAAGCAGGCTTTCCGCAAGCTTCGGGTCAGCCTTATCGATATCCCAATACTCAATAACAAGACTGCGTTTCTCCGGGTACTCCACCGCAAGCGTCTCAATGTCTGATTTGCATTGCTCCTCAAAATAACTCTGCCAGGATGCTGTGAGACTCTCATCTTTCAACAATCGAACCATAGGCTTACCTCCCTTTTCATGAAATACACTGCGCTATTTAAATATTGGCGGGCGCAGACGCTCCGCAAGTGGGCGCACGTGGTATACACGTGACTACCCGTCTGCATCCTCAACCCCGTTACCCCTCTGAGCATCGGCAGTCTGTGGTAAGGTTGCTCACTTCCGTGCCTCACCCGGTCTCCACAGCAAAGATAAACATATGACCCTCCGGCCATATGCGGTCATCACCTCTGATCCCAGAGGACAAGGTGTCATAGTCAGCAAATGGATCACGAGATACTCGTTGCACCGCCTTTTGGTTTCGACCCCAGCGTATCGGCGATTTCTGGTGACAGGGAACGCCTAGCTCCCCAGTCTAGTCTACACCTCTCGCCATTATTACCAGGAACGACGGCTAAGCTGTCGGTAGTAGTTAAACATTTGTACGAAGAGAATCACAAGGCCCGCTGCCAAGAACGCGACATCGCGGACAATCACAAACCACGCGTTGGTTAATAGCGTCGCATCGTTCTGGGTGAACACCTTTCCCGCGTTGAACGAATCGACGATCACCAGGTAAATGAACACGGCGACCACAATGAAAAGGATGACGTTGATATAAAACGACCATTTGTTCCATGTTTTTTTATCAACCGGTAGGACAGGGTTTTCGCTCATAGGGAACAGACCTATAGTGAGCATGAAGAAATGGATATATGAACATTATGCTTCGGTGAAGCATCAGAAGAAATCGGTTAGTTTCGTGTTTTTCACCTTGTCGCTCTTAAACAATGAATCAATTGATTTTTCCACGAGAGCGATCCGCTGCTGGGCGTAGGCAGGAAGATGATATTTCACCGCGATCTCCTTGGAGATCTCAAGGTACTTCTTCACGGACATCTCATGGACCGTGAGGGTGAGCTTCCCCTGACATTTGGTACATGACCCTTGCAGAGGGATGCGCCGGTAGGTCGTGTTGCACAGCGGGCAGCGGACCGACTGCTTGCTGAACGCCCGCAGGTTCCCGAGGATATCCGGCAGGAAATGCCGTTCAATGACCTTGTACGCAACGTCCGCCTCGTCAACCGCCCTGATTTTCGCGGCAAGGCTCAGCTGCGCGTTCATCTTGTCCATCATGGTTTTCAAGGTCTTGTAGAGCGATTCATGCGGCCCCTCGGAGATGTCTTTCGTGTCGTGGGTGAACCCGAACTGCTCGTACTGCAGCTCCGTGCCGAGCCGGGAGGCGACCAGCCCCATCTTTGGTTCCAGGTTCTTGGAATGTTCATGCCTGAGGGTCGCTTCGTAGAACTCCAGGGGGTAGCGGCCGAGGGTATCGAGGTTATGTGCCTCTTTGTCGACCTCAGAAGGATCGAGCCGTGTCGTAAGAATCAGCGGCAGATCCATTTTTCCCCCGCGCTTATCAGGGATGTATGCATGGGAGAAATTGAGGAGTGCATCAAGGAGAAGCATCAGTCCATCTTCGTCGCCATCACAATTGGAAGATAGCAGTGCATCGTTGATGAGGAAATTATGTAGTCCTTCGACTTCCACATCATACAGATAGTGAGTGGGAGACAAAACCGGGGTTATGTTTTTGATTCTATCAAGTACAAAATCGCCAAAGATGTCTAATCGTGGTTTTCGTTCTTTAGAGAGAACGGATTCCAACGCTTGTTGTTTTCTTTGGAGAGCAAATCCTATGTGTTGCGCAAAAAGACGTGCGTATGCAGAACGAATCGAAAGATAATAGATATCAAAGACTGGCGCCATTTTCTTTTTTTCGTAGAATGTTTTTGCTAATCCGCCTGCTGGTTTGTTCTTCTCCTCTTTTATTCGGTAAAACACGCCGAAACGAAGGAGTTGGAACCCGATATCCTGAAGGAGCGTTCGATTCACGGAGGAACAGGTGACATGAAGCCGGTTTTTCTCTACGGACCCATCTCCTGCGAAATACCCCCGGAGTAGTTCTCTTGTTTTTATAGTGGGAAGCGCGTTTAGTCGGGGTGGGATTCGTTTATTTTTAGCGTTTGTTCCGAGTGAAAGCAGGGAGGCGAATAATTCATATACCAAACGATTCGAGATCGTTATCCCATGTGTATCCGTACAGGTATGAACATGGAAAATCTCATGGATGCACGTGGTGATATCAGTGCGAATCTCAGGATCTGTCGCGGCGAAACCTATCTGATATAATTGTTTTTTTGTTTGTCTCGCATGGCCCTCAGCAAGGTAAAATCCCAGAAGCCTCAAAAGAGACGTGTTTACCGGGATAATCCGTGGTATTTTCGTGTCATCTCGCTTGACCCCGAGGTAACAATTTTGTGGGATTGCTTCTACGCCGCGATGACACAATTGAAGTAAGTTGAGAAGAACGGGAAGCGGTATGGAATCACGATACAAATAATTCGAGAAGGTTTTTTTATTCAGGTTCAATTGCTGGGCAACTACAGACAACCCGCCGATGTCCTGAGTGCATTGTCTGGTGAGATCTTCAATCCCACGGACGACAACGTCATTCGTGTTTTCGTGGAGAAATTCAATGAGCAAATCGATTTCATCGATGTCGTTTTCCTCCATGGGTATCTTGTGGGAAACAAGGAAATAATCATCAGGGGTGACCTCAACTATTTTCTTTATTTTCATGGTTCCTTCGTTCCAGACAACAACCCTATGGGCGGGTGATGATGTAAACGTCCTTCCGGTCTGCAAGGTAATTTTTACAAGATGCCGTGGCGCGGGTGTTTTCAAAACGGATAGAACCTTTCGAATCTCGGTCTCCCCTGTACGAGGATCGCATGAAAACACGCACGTACTGTTCACTTTTTTCTCTGTCGAACCGAAGGAATCGACAATGGTCTCCTGGGAAGTTGTGTGATCGTACATTTTCTGCAGTGGAATCATCATCGGTTTCGAATCGTGTATCACATAGATGCTCGTCTCTGGCGTCAGGCAATTTCTTCGTTTCGTCGCATGGAAAAACGGATGGGCATAGCAGACCTGTGCTGATGTGAACCCTATGATTCGTGCAAGCGCGCCTGCGGAGGTATGAGGCGCTAAGCCGACCACTAAATGTCCGATTAAATCCTGATTTTTTTTGATTTTGTAGAACCGGTCAACCCCATAAAACTTCGCGAGGAGATCATCCATAAACTTTGAGACCTGTATGAAAAAATCCGCACAGGCGGTCGAGATGACCACGTCCTGGACTTTTAATTCGCAGATTTGTTCTTCGTTTTCTAGTTCTTTACCAAGATAATCCTTCGTATATCCAAGTTCTCGGAGTCGTTTCACAGAGACACCGATTTCTCGTGGCTTAAAATGCGTGAGCGGCGCATCCGTCATGTCAAACCTGATCGTCCCGTCCTTGAACACGTGAACGTTGTGTTTCGCCCGCAGTATCCCTTTTTCGAGCGGCTCCGGTGTCTTGTGTTTTGAGATCGTCCCCATGACGCCTTTGATCGTTTCCGGGATGGTGTGCTCCCCAAGGTTTTTCTGCGCGATGGAGAGCTCCTCGGTGAGGTTGATCATCTGTTTCTCGACTTTCCCCTGGATGATCTCGGTGTGGGCGCCGCAGGTACAGCGAAGCCGAAACGTGATGGTGTTGCATTTTGGGCACCGGCGAAGACCTGCCTCGATTTCAATGAGTTCGTTTTCCGCGGCTGTGGTGACAAGCCGTTGGCTCCCCCCGTAGTTTCCCAGGGGGAACAGGACGTGGGGCGGGGGCCGCATTTTTCTGGGTGATGCTTTTTCTGGGCGTCCCATGCGTGCCCCAATGCGAAACGGTGCGCGTGCCCGTACGGTGACCCCGGCGAGCCGTGAGACATAGGAAGGCGTGGTTTCTGTTTCTGACGGCGGCGAGGATCGCGCGGTATCGATGAGGCGTCCGTCGTTGACGTCAAGACCCGTGCAGCGGATCAGGGGGTACACATAGCGGTCGAGGCGGAGCGTTCCTTCGCGTTGTGTATGGAGCGCGCCAAGTTCGATTAAGATTGTTTTGAGCTCCGGTGTGTTGGGCAGAACAAGCGTCAATTGATCTTCCATGACGATTGTTCCTTGCGTTTTTATGAACCCGGCGAGTTTCACGACGTCTTTCGTTGGAAGGTCATGCCAGAACAGATTGTAATCAGGGTGCAAGGGTATATGATAGTGCTCAGATAACATGAAGGCATCTTGTGGCGATGGATGGCGGATGTCGACGTGCCGTCCGAGTTCATCGTCTATTTTTTTCTGCAGGCGCGCGTCTCCCTCAATCGTGTCTGCGACTGTGAAACCCTGCGGTTCGCAGGCAGCTGCTTTCGCAAGCTCCTGCACCCACCATTCGTACACGTACGATGAATCGGGTAGGAGCGCGTTGTTTTCGATGAACTCCCCGTACGGGATGAGGATTTCCCCGAGGTCGATGATTTTTTTCACGTCGCTGCGGATATCTTTCACGTCGTTGATCTGGAGCAGATCCCCGTTTTGCAGAAGGACGATCGGGCCTTCGATTTGATCGCAGGGGGTACCGATGGTTCCTTTCCCGGGTCGTTCGATTTTCATCTGGGTTCCCACGGTGATGAAACTATCCAAAAGGAACATGGATGCGGGGTTGATCGCGGTGGAGGCGAGTCCCGCAGTGCGGGCTCTACCGTACCGAAGGCGGAACCCTCCGACCCGTGACGGGTGCGATAGTACCGGTCGTCCCGCGATCACCTCACCGAGGTACTTGGATGATGGAGGGATGCTGGGGATGTCCCCGTTTTCTTTGGTTGGTTCGGTTCCTTTGCTAACGAATGTCTCGAGGAACTCCCAGCCTTTTAATTTGAGTTTTTTGATGTGTTTGAAGATCTTCGGGGCTTTCAGGCACAGCCCTTCTGCGATGACAAGGCAGGCGCCGCCTCGCAGTCGATTGGTCCCGACCCTGGGGAGATCCCGGAACCCGGTGACTTCTTCGTCTTCGGTGCCTTCTCCGTTGATGCAGACCGGGCAGTTTTTCACGATGAGCTCGATTTCATCCACGGTCGGGAGGTACTGCAGGTGTTGCACGCGTTTGTACAGCGGGATTTCCTCTTTGAGCCGTTCGATTTCCCCTTGAGTCGCGATGTAGTTTCCGATGCCGAGGTCTCGTCGTACTACGTCTGCGATGAGGACGCTCATCGCCTGGCCGGTTCCTCCTGCGCTTCGGATTGGCCCTGAGAAGTACAGGTCAACGTAATTGGTTCCGTCGCCATTCCGTCCAAGCCGTACATCAGCGATGCCCTCTAGGGGAGCGACAAGGACGCCTTCGGTGAGGATCGCTAGTCCCGTCCGCACCGCTTGATCAAGTCCTTGTTCAATGGTGTTGAATGGAAAGGTTTTTCCATCGACGATGAGGCGCGCGATTTCGAGTGAGACGAGCTCTCGGTTCCCGATTTTTTTTGTCACCTCGCGGATTTTCGGTGCGATTCCTTTTGGTCCCACGAGTTGTTCAACGCGGGAGGCAAGGTCCAACGCCTGAGGGATTTCCACATAGAATTCCGGGTCGAGTCCTTTGTTTCTTGCGGTGTTTGCGAGATCATAGCAGGTATCGATGTCGTGCTGAAGCTCGTCGAAATAGGCACGCATGGCTGCACTTGCAGCGATGTTCTTGGACAACTCCCCATCCATGTTCTCGTACTCTGAAAATAAAACACAATTGAAATGGCGGCAACTCACTTAAAGTTTTGTATTAAAAAAAATTTTAGGTGACGGCCTTGCTGAAATCCATCGCGGTCGCGTTCCCTGTTTTAAGGTCTACAATAGGAAGTTTCGCAGAATCAGGAACGAAATTTAACATTTTTTGATACGATGTCTGTGACTGCCAGCTTGAGGCATTGATGAGCGTGACACCGCGGTAATTATCAATGAACGAGGTGTGCACGTGCCCGGTGACGAACACGTCGGGGACCTGGGTAATAATCATGAAGTCTGCGTGTTCAGGGGCAAGCGGTGTGTACCCGCCGTAGGTTGGTGAGAGATGCCGTTTTTTGAGCATGAGTTTCATGACCTCGGTAGGCTCGTTGTAGCTGAGTGCCTGGATGTTGGTGGAGTAGTCAAGCAGGCTTTGGCCATGGTAGGAGAGGATTTCGACGCCGTGAAGCGAGAAGTAGCAGGGGTTGCCGATGAAGATGAATTCCTTTCCGGTGAACAGGTCGCGGATCTCCTTTTCGAACGCGGGTTGTGGCTCTGCTGGTCGGACCGCGTCATGGTTCCCCGGCTGCAGGATGATGGTGATGTGGTCAGGGATGTACGAGAACTGGTGGGCGAGTGCCTGGTACTGCTCGTAGATGTTGCTGATCGAGAGTTCTTTTTCTTGGTTCGGGTAGATGCCGATGCCGTCGACAAGGTCCCCCGGGAGCACCAGGTATTTGAGTTTGCTTGCGACGTCCCGCTGTCGTGAGTTCCCGAGATTCCCGTTGATCCAGCGGAGGAACGCGTTCCATTCTGGCTCCATGAACATCTTGCTGCCCATGTGGATGTCGGAGAGGAACGCGGTGCAGAGCGGTAGCTCCGCGCGTTTCTTCTCATGTTGCACCTTAATGTCCGGGAAGATGATGTTCTGCACGATGATGAGGTCCCCGTTTTTGCTGATCCGTCCGACCACGCCGATAACCTCGTCAAGAACCACTTCATTGGCGAGCTGGAACACCTCGGTGTTTCCTTTGAGCGCCATGAGCGCTGCCGTGCCTGTTTCGTCCTCTATTTCGATGAGGCGGTGTCCGCTGTGTGTTGTTTTGACGCTTTTGACGATGCCGATGAGCTGGACGTCTGTCATGGTTTTTTTGATGCGGTTGATCGGGAGCGCGTTTGCGATTTCCCGCCGCTGGCTTTGGAGGATTTTTCTGATGACGGTGTAGCGGTCTTTGAAGAGGCTTGCGAAATCCTGGGTGGTGCCCTCGCTGGTCCTGTTTCCGGTGATGTCGCTGATGATTCTTACCTCTGATTCGTAGTCTTTGGCGAGTGGTTTCCATCCTTTGACTGTTTTTATGGTAAGTGGTTGGAATTGTTTCTGTTGTGTTTCTTCTGTTTTGTCGTCACTGTCAAGGTCGTCTTCCTCCTCGTCCTCTGTTTCTTTGGGAGGACTCGTGCCGCTGAGCAGTTTGGAAAGGATCTTTTTTTGTGCTTCTTTGTCGACCGTTTTTTCCACGGGTGGACTAGGAGTCACCGGTGGGGTGGTTGGTGGTATCGTGGGTGTGGTATCAAGGGATGGCGTCGGAACGACTGGTGCCGGTATTTCTGTGAGGTGCCGGGTGGAATCTTCAATGGTTTTTATAATATCTACCGATAAAAATAGCGGGCATTCCCTCATGTTTTCAAGGAGAAATGAGGCGAAGTTGTCAGGGTGTTCTTTACCGCGGATGTAGGTGAGTGCATCTGGTTGGACGAACGTCCCATGATCAGAGAAGAGTTTCAGAATTGTTTTCATCGCCATGCCCGAAAGAATAGTTCGTAAGACTGTATGTGCCATGATGTTTTTAGCGTTATGGTCGTGGGGTGGTCTTTTGTCATCAAAGAGCGTGTATTTCAGCGTTATTGAAAGTATTAATATGATGAAGTCATATGGTGTTTTGCATGACGCAGCTTTCGAAGGCGAAACAGGGGAAAACGACCCCGCAGATCACGAGTGTCGCTCGTGCGGAGAAACTAGAGGTAACGGTGGTTCGTTCGCGTGTCGCCGCTGGTCAGATCGTGATCCCTTGGAACCCGATTCATGCCCCCCATGCCCTTGGGATCGGGAAGGGACTGCGGGTGAAGGTGAATGCGAACATCGGGACGTCGATGGAGCATTGCAGTATGAGGGAGGAGGTTGAGAAGGCGAAGGTGGCGGTGGCTGCTGGTGCGCATGCGGTGATGGATCTGTCAACCGGCGGGGATCTGGATAGGATCCGTCGCGCCCTTTTGAGAGTGGTGCCGGTCCCGTTCGGCACGGTCCCTGTGTATCAGGCCGGTATTGAGGCGATCGACAAGCGCGGCTCTATCGTTGACATGACCGAGGATGATATGTTTCGGACATTTGAGAAGCAGGCGAAGCAGGGTGTTGATTTCGCGGTTGTCCATGTGGGGGTTACGAAGGAGAGCGTGGAGCGTCTTCGAAAACAAAAGCGGCGTATCCCCATGGTGTCTCGTGGCGGGTCGTTTCATATGGCGTGGATCCTTCATCATGATGCGGAAAACCCGTTGTACAAGAACTTTGAGTATCTCTTAGAACTTGCAAAGGCGTATGATGTGACGCTTTCGCTGGGGGACGGGATGCGGTCAGGGGCGCTTGCTGATTCGAATGATCGCGCGAAATTCCAGGAGCTGCTCATCATCGGGGAGCTCGTGGAAAAAGCGCGGGACTTCGGGGTGCAGACCATGGTTGAAGGCCCTGGTCATATGCCGCTGAATGACATCGAGCCGAATATCCTGGTGATGAAATCGGTGACGAAGGACGCGCCGTATTTCGTGCTCGGTCCATTGGTCACTGATATCGCCCCGGGGTACGATCATTTTGTCGGCGGCATCGGCGGGGCGCTTGCTGGCTTTGTCGGCGCTGATTTTCTGTGTTATGTGACGCCGGCAGAGCATCTCTGTCTTCCTGATAGGAATGATGTTCGTGAGGGCGTGATTGCAACGCGGATCGCGGCGCATGCCGCTGACCTTGCGCGCGGGCTTGACCGGGATGTTGACGCGGTGTTCAGCAGCGCGCGCGAGGAGTTGGACTGGGAGAAGATGTTTCGTCTCTGTATCGATTCATGCAAAGCGAAGGAGTATCGTAACAAACGGCTGCCGCTGGAGGACACCAAGGCATGTTCGATGTGTGGGAAGCTGTGCGCGCTTGAGCTTGTACGACAATATTTTTCAAAGAAGTAATAAATCTCTTATAGATATATAAAGATATATATTAAACGATATATCAATAAATCTCGTTTTCAAAAGAAAATCAAACGCTATAAATAGGGCTCACCCCATACGACTGATTCGATGAACGAGACAACCGAACCGAAGAAACACGAGCTACTCCCCATACTCCTCATGGGATGCTTCTTTATCATCATCAACGGCCTTGCCCTGCTGCTCACAAGCACGTTCATTAACGCGGGACTCAAGGTCTTCCAAAACACTGGCGACCCCTGGAACCTGGTCTTGCTGTTCATGATGATCCTTGGCGTGACCGTCGTCATCCTCCTCATCGCACGGTTCTGGAAAAAACGACTCATCCAGATCATCATCCTCTTCGCCGTGGGATATACCGCATTTTACATCTTTTTACCGTTACTAGCCCTTGTCCTTTCTTCTGATTGGATGATTATTCTCATTTCGATTCTCCTTGCGGTACTCCTCATCCTCGTCCTTGTGAAATACCCTGAATGGTACGTGATAGACATCTGCGGGATCGTGATCGGCACCGGAGCGGTCGCCCTGTTCGGCATCTCGCTGAACATCCTGCTCGTGATTCTCTTCCTCATCGGACTGGCTATTTACGACGCGATCTCGGTGTACAAAACGAAACACATGATTGACCTTGCGGATACCGTCATGGACCTGAAGCTGCCAGTGCTCTTGATCGTCCCGAAGGTCAGACACTACTCCCTCATCAAGGAAACAAAGCGGTTGAAAGAGCAGCTCAAAGAAGGGGAAGAGCGGGACGCGTTTTTCATGGGGCTTGGTGACGTGGTGATGCCAGGAATCCTTGTCGCGGCGGTCTACATCAATGTACCGAACGGGTTTTGGGTCGCGCTGTCCGTGATTGCAGGAATCCTTGTGGGATTCGCCGCGCTGATGACGTTCGTGATAAAAGGAAAACCGCAGGCAGGCTTGCCGCTTCTCTGCAGCGGCGCGATCCTCGGGTATGTCGTCTCAAGCCTTGTGTTATTTGGTCAGCTTGTCGGCCTTGGGTTTTCGTTCTAATAATCGGTGCGGAAATGCTCGTCTGCGCACCAGATCTTCCGGTTAAGATGATGCAGCGATTTCCCGCACACCGGGCAGCTTATCTTATCGAGGAAGTAATCCAGCCATATGTTACGAACCTGCAGAACGTTTTCCTTTTTGATGCGCTCAAGCATGGATTTCAGCTGCGGGGTTCTCGCAAGCTCGTTCAGATGAGAAAAATTGATCGCATCCGAGGTGGATACCGGGGCGTTCCCATAACCCAGTCCCTGTTTGTCTTTTGTTTTTTCCCCTTGTTTGCCGACAAGGATCGCCGCGAAAATAACGCCGCTGACGAGACCTCCGAAATGCGCGAGATGAGCGACATTATCCTGACCTGAAAAGTAGACGATGACGGTTTCCACCACAGCGAAAATAATGGTCGCGTAAATGACCTTGATGCGCATGATGATCATGATGCCGATAGGCACCGGCATGACCACCTCATCACGGGGGTATGAGTACGCGAATGCCCCCAGGATTCCGAAAATAGCGCCTGAGGCACCGACTAGGGGGACAAGGGAATTGAGGTTCGCCACTGAAAAGGTGAGTGCACCAATAACACCAGTTACCAGATAAATAAAAAGGAATTTTTTGGCCCCGATGCGTTGTTCAAACGCTGCCCCTATGAAGAAGAACACGAGCATGTTCCCGAGGATGTGAAGAAAATTCGCATGAACAAACATTGAGGTGAACAGCGTGTAGATTTGAGGGAACTGGCCCAGCGATAGATATGTTGGTTTGAACCCGAGTTCTCCGATGATCTGGTCTGAGAAGAATATCGACAGGGCGAACACGAGGAAGTTTGCAATAATGAGGGTGTAGGTCATCATGAGTTTTCGTGCGTACCCGACTACCAAAGTTACGATCATGATCGCGATCGCAATAAGCGAGACGATGCTTGGTACGAGTATTTCTATCGCCATTTTCGTTTTCTCCAGTCACGGACGATGAGGGCACCGGTGATGCCACACACAACGGCTATCAGTATCAGGTTTTTATAGTCTGCCCACGAGGAACCAGGGGTGCTGGTCTGGTGCGGTTCAAGGCGCCAGTCTGAGAGGAACACTTCCGCGTAGTACGATGCCACCGCCGGGTTTTCAAGGAGCACGCCTGCCTCGCGGTTGAGGGTGACAGACTGCTGGTTCCAGTTGATGCTGGAGACAAGGACCGTGGTGTTGTCGACGGTCATTCCTTTGTTGTGGATCGCGGTGAACGGGGACCATGCGGTCGAGATGAATTTCACGCGGATGCCGTTTTCCTCGAGGTACTGCTTGGTGTCGTTCAGTTGCTGGATGGTCTCGGTATACTCAGGGTTGTAATCAAGAATCACTCTCACGTCGACGCCCTGCGATGATTTATTGACGAGACGTTCGACCAGCGGGCTGATTTGTTCATCCCAGTCTTTGTAGATGTAGAGCTGTTCGACGTAGATGGTTTTGTTCGCAGCGCTGATCGCGTCGCAGATAAGATGCTCGCTCGTATCCGGTGAGAACACAGGTGTCACGGTGTACGTTCCGTTGAATGTCCAGGCGGTGAACCGCGGGGTGTACAATCCATGGGGGACAGTTTTTGTGATGAAGAAATCCGGCGGGAGGGTGACATTCATGGCACTGAGTGGGTAGCTGTCGCATCGCAGCGGATTGCTGTCATCCATGAATACTTGAAGAAACGCGGCTGCGACGTCCGTGTCTCGGATGACTAGGCCCCATTCCCGGTTCCCGTAGGTCGGGTCTTTCGGCACACCGGTGCTTGCCCAGTTGCAGCTTTCGACAATCACGGTGTCGTTATCGATGACAAGGTATTTCGCGTGATCAAACCCGTAGCGTGCATGCACCCGATTTTCATTGTCAGATACCATGAACCGGATGATACCGTCGTGCGCCTCGATTTGTTGCAGGAGATAGTATTCTTTGTTGTCGATGCCGCCGATGGGTGATCCTTCGAGGAACATGACGACCGCTACCTTCCGGTCGAGGGCTGCGATGAGCTCGTCGCACAGGAACGGGTTCGTGAATTCATAGATATTGAAATAGATCGACTGGGTCGCCTTGCGCAGTTCACTAGCAATCGTTTCGAAGCTGTTGTCTGGTGAGACGAACGTAGTGACCTCCCCGGTGAACACGACAGTGTACGGGGAGAGATCGGATTGTCCGATGCCGCAGATGCGTGGATGGATCCAGTCGGCTGCGGTGTCGGTGTCAACCGGCGTTCCATTCCGGGTGTTTCGTTTGAGGATCACACCTTGTCCTGATGCGGGGACCGCGGGGCCGTCCCATCCTGAGACCATCTGGTTTGTCGAGCCGTAGATGACGAGATCAACGAGCCCAGGGGAGGAGGTGTACAGGGCAGCATAGCCGCCGGTGTTGCTGAAGATCACCGTCTTATGATTGAGAAGCCTCGCGGTGCCGTTGCGTGAGCTGTTCCCGTATTCGTACTCAGGGAGAATCCCTGTTTCCCAGAGGAAGTCTGCCGCGTTTTTTGTGATGTACCAGGAGGTGTTCGCAGGAAATATGGTATGGTCCGGAAAGATGATCTTCGCCTGGTCATCCGGTTCTTTCCACGGCTCGTCGGTGAGGTACCAGCCTGAGACATCAACCGGTGAGGGTGTCGGGTTGCAGATTCGGACGAATTCGTTGTTGATGTTCGCGTGGGTGTGGTAGTATAGTTCCGTGATGAGAACCGACGGAGCCTGGGTGATGTTTCCTTCTTCGGTGTCCGTCTGTTGATCATTCTTCCCTGTCACGATGTTCTTGCTGCCTGGCGTCGGGGTGGTGGATTCAACAAAATCCATGGAGGAATTATCTGTGTCTTGCACCCGCGCAAGAGAGCTTCCTTCGGCGACGAGCGGGGCTGGCGTGCCTGGCACGTCGTCGTAATCCTTCCCCCATTCTATGGCATCGATGAGTGTTCCAGTTGGATCCATGAGGAGTATTTTTTCTTGTTCGTTGTTGAGGCCGTAGCCGCACAGAGTGCTGTCATCGACCGAGAGTCGGACCGCGTTTTCATCGACCGAAAAGGTCTCATAGACCGTGGTTCCAATGTCGGTGACGATTGCGTATCCTTCTGGCGGGATTACCGTGGTTCCGTCGCCATGGTCCGGATCTGCTTGCAGGCGGTCTGTTTCTTTTTCATCCGCAAGCGTCCATCCGGTGATGTCGATCGGCTCTGATGACGGATTGTATAGCTCGATCCATTCGTTGGTACCTTCGTTTTCTACAGGATGGTACATGACCTCGTTGATGAGAAGCACGGCAGGTGGCTCTGCGTTCACAAGGATATGGCCTAATGGTACTAAACAAAAGACGATGCTTAGTACAACAACGTTTTTTCTGTATTTATTCTTTCGTTTCATACTTTTTTTCTCCCAGACTTTTTTTGAGAGGGCGGGGAGGGACTTGAACCCTCGTAGGCGGATCTGCAGTCCGCCACATAGCCACTTTGTTACCCGCCCGTTCGGTTAGTTACGCGTCCGTTTGGTGGTTACGCGTCCTTAAGAGTATCCTGTGAATTCAGTGGTTGGTTTTAATGGTTTTGGTGGCATAACTTCCTGATTTCAATGATGCACATCCCTGTTTTTTTTAATCGCCACCATGTATTTACCGACAGAAGCTATTAAAATCGGATATGAGAAAGGAAAAAGCGTTATACCCAGATAGGATAATCATTTTTTATCATGATGAACTAAGGACGAATACCAGATGTATGATCCTATTGAATTGTTTAAAAAAACTGAACAGATAGTCGTTGTAAATAATTTGAAGAAATATTATCGTTTCAGACCTACTGGGTTTTATGGTGGTATTGCCACTGCTGATGCGGTAGGTTGTAATCTACGGTGTAAGTTTTGTTGGTCTGGTAATAGCGTGTGGAATGCAGGGGGCACCGGTGAGTTTTACTCAGCGGAAGAGGTGGCGGAGAACCTACAACGTATCGCTGACCAAAAGGGTTATTATCAACTGCGTATCTCTGGCGGTGAACCTACTATAGGGAGACAACATCTTCTTGATTTGTTAGAAACTATCGACACAAAATATTTATTTATATTGGAGACGAATGGTATCCTTTTGGGGTACGATAAAAATTATGTTAAGGCTCTCTCTGTTTTTGAACATCTTCATGTGAGGGTCTGTCTGAAGGGTGCTGACGCTGAGGAATTCTCTCTTTTTACGGGTGCAAAAACCGGGTTCGAGTATCAAATGAAAGCGTTAGAATATTTGAAAGAGAAACAAATGAACTTTAATATCGCATTAGTTTCAACTCATAAGGAGAAAAAACAGCGTTTTTTCCAGTGGCTCAAAGAGATGGGTCTCGATAAGGTAATGGTGGAAGAGGAGGAAATGAAACTCTATCCCATGGTGAAAATAAGGTTGCAGAAGGAACAATTATTACACTATTTTGAATAAACGATTAGGATAGAAATACATGGAACGAGGCCGAAAAGAAATTAGATCCTATTTGGTTTTAGTACATTTTCATAATCCAAGAAGATCTCTCACATAAAGCGGGATGAAACGTTTCACTATTTTCCATTTATAATCCTGGATTCTCCCCTGAGTATTTGCCATGGTAAGAAGCACATCAATAATCTGGGGATCCCTTGAGAGTAGTCTGATATATTTTTCATCGCGATCCCCTTTCAATAACCGTTTCAACACACGTCCACAGAGCCTCATTTCTTCCCCGAAATCATTCTTCCAAAGCGTCTGATATTTCGATAAAAAGGATGTATCGGTTGTGCCTGCTTCCAATGCCATCGCACACACATCAGCCGCGAACTTCCCTGAGGACATCGCATAATGGATGCCGTCCCCAGTCAGCGGATTCATCTGCCCAGCAGCATCACCACAAAGCACAACGCGATCAGCAAAGGTTTTATCCAACGGTTGTAAAGGAAGAGCACCTCCCTGAATCGTTCTTACGGTGATCGTCGGCGGTATCAGGTTCCGCTCTTTAAGAACACGGATAAACTCGTGGTACACCTCCTTTAAAGGATGCTTCATTTGTTGTTGAGACGCTGAAGGTTGTATCTCACCGATACCGATATTCAGACAATCCTTCTTGGGAGCCACCCAGCCGAACCCATCGACCCCCATGAACTTCAAGTACAGTTGAAAATTCTTCTTCTCCGTGAAATACTCATCAAGCACGTCTCGAGCGATAGGGACCTCTTGAAAGAGACATCTGCCGATATGCGGGTAATGCTGGCCTAACCCGGATTTTCTCGCGACCATGCTCCAGACGCCGTCAGCGCCGATAACGAGCTCGGATTCAACAGACCCCCCATTATCGAACGTGACTGTTACCTTGTCGTTCAATATTTGGATATCGGTCGCAGACACCCCGTCCCTAAAAGTAGTGCCACTCTCAACAGCAAGTTTAACGAGACCATGATCAAAATGTTTCCGTACAACAAAGGCAGCGATAGGTTCATCCTTGTGCACTTGAACCTGATGCCTCAAAGATGACGAATGGATACTGCCGCCAAAGGAATACGAAGAAATCAAATCCTCAGAGATGTACGGAAATCGTTTGAGAGTCCTGACCGAAAGAACCCCGCCACATGGTTTGTCCCGCGGGAAGGTGCTTTTATCGACAAGAAGAACCCTGACACCTTTTTCAGCAAGGAACTTTGCTGCGGTTGCACCCGCAGGACCAGCACCAACGACGACAACATCATAGTTCTGATTCAACCAGACGTCCCCAAAGAGGGGGTTTTTCTAAGTAAGAATCGCAAAGACAAAATACGCATCAATGAACATTAAGACAGAGAGAATACTGAGAGACGACCGGAGCACAGACGGAACCATGGTTGTCGGGTCAGCATGATACTTGCGAAGACCCTGCACCGCAAACGCCACGGGAATTACCGAGTACAGGCCGATAATCAAAAAACCCCCGGATTCTGGAAACACATGCAGCAGATAAAACAAGAGAAAGCAAACCGTCGCACTCGCGAGCGCAAGAGCACCAATAATGAACCCAAATCGCTCATCCCTGCGAACCACCAAGGTTTTCTTATGGCCCTGAAGATCCGCGTCCCTATCAGGGATCTCGACATAAAAGGCAAACGCAAACATTGTCAACATTATCGGGATCGAGAACAATACAAATGTCAGATCAATGGTCCCTTTTATAACAAAATATCCAATCCCTCCCATGAGGAACCCACCCATGATCATCGTCATAAGCTCGCCAAAACCGTGATACACCAGCCGCAAGGGTGGTGCCGTATAAGCCCATGCGGTAAAATCCGCAACGACAACAAAAGCAAAAAACGCCACCGGAAACGAAAATACAATCGTGAACACCAACCCGAGAACAAGGGAGAGACTAAAGAAAAAAACGATGAGGTTGCGAATCGTCTTCAGGAGTTCAGGACGGTCACTCAGTACCTTGGTGCCTCCTGATACTGGAGTCGCGGTCGAATTTTTATCGACAGCGACATCATAATAACTATTCGTCAACGTTCCGACAAGAACACCAGGGAGAGCAACACAATAACCCAGGATAAGTTTCCCGACATCAAACGTCGCACCTATGAGAAGGGCAAAAAGCGCGCCTAACAAATACCAAATAATCGCCACATAAGTAAGCCCACGGCTCAGTTTCAGAATATCTTTTACGGTCGCAAAATCCATACTTTTTACCCCCTTTTCAATAGATTTTTATGATTTTCGAATAGATAATCTTAATATTAATATTTTTTCTATTGAGAAAAAATATTTCAGGGAATAAAAGCATGACGGAAAAATGAATAAAAAATAATTTCAATACAACTGAAAGATCTTCAATATTAAACCATGAGTGATTAATACTGTTAAAATCAGATTGGAGACGGAAAAATGATTATACCTCCAAAGGATAAGCATATTTTCATTATGACGAACGAAGGGCGAAGAAACGATGTATGACCCTCTTGAATTATCCAAGAAAGTCGAAGAGATCGTTATTCATGGAAATTTGAAAAAATATTATCGGTTCAGGCCTGCTGGATTTTATGGTGGTATTGCCACTGCTGACACGGTCGGTTGTAATTTACGGTGTAAGTTTTGTTGGTCTGGTAACAGTGTATGGAATGCAGGGAGCACCGGTGAATTTTACTCATCTGAAGAAGTAGCAGATACACTCCAAAGTATCGCTGATAAAAAAGGGTATCATCAAGTACGTATCTCTGGTGGTGAACCTACTATTGGTAGACAACATCTTATTGATCTCTTAGAAACGATCAACACGAAATATTTGTTTATATTGGAGACGAACGGCATACTTTTAGGGTACGATAAAAATTACGTTGAGGATCTCTCTGTTTTTGAAAATCTTCATGTGAGAGTCTGTATGAAAGGTGCCGACTCTGAAGAATTCTCTCTTTTTACAGGAGCAAAAAAAGGTTTTGAGTATCAAATGAAAGCGTTACAATATTTACGGGATAAACAAATGAACTTCACTATAGCATTAGTTTCAACTCATAAGGAGAAAAAGCAGCATTTTTTCCAATGGTTAAAAGAGATGGGTCTCGATAATGTGATGATGGAAGAGGAAGAAATTAAACTCTATCCCATGGTTAAAAAAAGATTGCAGAAGGAACAGTTATTACATTATTTTGAATAAACTATTAGCTTAGAAAGGTATGTGTCCTTACGAATATCCTGGGTATTCAGTTGTTGGGTTCAACTGTTTTGGTCGGATAACTTCTAGTTATGTGGCAAGAAAATGAGTCTATCCATAGTTTCTCTTGCGGGCGAAGAGAACACTTACCGACATTTTACCGTTAATGCTCCTCTCTCATCCATGCGTCACAAGTAATGGGATTTCTCGTTTGGAATCCGTTAATTTGGTATAAAATTGAGAAAAAACTTTATGTACCATATCGAGTATTATATACAAAGGGAAAAATTATGAACATCAGGGGATTATTAAATTTGATTAGTATGAGGAACTGTAATAAATTTCAGACAATAGGACTCTCAATTATCATGTTGTTATCAGGAATTTCCATTCTACCTTCGTCACGGTCTCAAACGATACATCAAACCTATGAACAATCTTCAATGTCTTTGGACGGTCAGATTTTATACGCACCTATGTGGACCACTACTACGTATTTAATAGATGGTACAGGAACAATAAACCATTCATGGGCGAGTAGCTATTTTCCTGGTGTGGCGGTGTGGTGGCTGGGTGATGGGACGATTCTCCGTACAATAAGAGTCGGTGTAGGTCCCGGTACCGGAGGAGCTGGTGGCGGTGTTCAGAAAGTTGAATGGGATGGGACAGTCGTATGGGATTTTCGATACAATACCAATGGGGATCTCAGCCATCATGACGTTAAATCATTACCCAATGGTAATGTGTTGTTGATTGCCTGGGAAACAAAAACACGTACTGAGGCTATTGCTGCAGGAAGGAACCCAAGTTACGTTTCCAGTGGCGGATTTCAGCCTGACCATATCATTGAAGTTCAACCAACTGGCCCAACAAGTGGGACGATTGTCTGGGAGTGGCATGTCTGGGATCATCTGATTCAAGATTATGACGCTTCTAAAGCAAATTATGGCGTGGTAGGAAACCATCCAGGATTAGTGGATATTAATTATGCGACTTCAACACAACAAGATTGGATGCATACGAATTCCATTGATTATAACGAAGAGTTTGACCAAATACTGATCAGTGTCCATAATTTTAATGAAATCTGGGTGATCGATCATAGTACGACAACAGCAGAAGCGGCAGGTCATACTGGTGGTAATAGTGGGAAAGGTGGCGATCTTCTGTACCGCTGGGGGAACCCACAAGCATACGACAGAGGAACCTCAAGTAATCAAAAATTGTTTAGCCAGCACGATGCTTCATGGATAAAGCCTGGATGTCCTGGCAAAGGAGACATTCTCGTTTTTAATAATGGAGCAAACCGTCCTGGTAGTCGTTATTCCACTGTTGATGAAATCGTTCCACCGGTTGACGACACTGGAGAATATTACCTTGCGCCAGGGTCCGCGTATGGACCCACTACACAAACGTGGATATATACAGCTAGTCCACCAACGAGTTTTTATGCATCTCATATTTCTGGTGCCCAGCGGCTTGCCGATGGTAATACTCTGATATGTAATGGGGAAACAGGAAAAATCTTCGAAGTCACGCCAGAAGGAACGACCATTTGGCAATATAACTCAGGAGGTGAAGTGTTCAAAGTCGTGTACATACCCCATGAAGAGTCGCAGCCACCAGAACCTAATACCCCGGATTTAGATTGTTCTGGGAGTCTTTCGTGGACTAATGTCGAACCAGGTGCAACGGTGAATGGAAGTTTTCAGGTACAAAATATTGGAGATACTGGTTCATTGTTGAATTGGACAATTAATACCTCATCAATTACTTGGGGAACATGGTCCTATACTCCGGAGTCCGGAGAGAATCTTACCCCCGAGGATGGGCAAGTGACCGTGCAAGTATCAGTTGTTGCGCCAAATGAAGAAAATTCGGAATTTCAAGGGTACATACGAGTAGAGAACCGAGACAATTCCACAGATTTCGATGTAATTTCCGTGTATCTAAAAACTCCAGTGGATACTCATGCCATCCAGATAATGATCCATCAATTTCTACTTAAGTTTATACAGAGGCATCCGTTTCTCAAGAAAATATGTAATTTATTTTAAACATTATGTATACCTACCTGACATCAAAAATATCAGCCATCTAGTCTGGTTTTTCTGATAATTTAGTTATCTTTACCTAGCCTATAATGAATTTGGGATAGATTTGGGAGAAAGCTTTATAATACCATGAAGATTTTATATGCATATTAAATTATAAATAGGGGGACTTGATAGAATATGAGAATACATTGTAAACACAAGGCCATTATTTTTTCGATCGTTATATTATTTTTTGGAACATGTTTTGTACCTCTGTCATTGACTCAACACTACAAACAATACGCAGAGACGATTAGCGGCCAGATCTTGTTTGCCCCCAACGATTCTACGACAACGTATTTAATCGATAATACGGGGGCAGTGAATCATACGTGGTCAAGCAGTTATTTACCTTATTTATCAGTGTATATGTTAGACGATGGAACTATTCTTCGTACAATAGAAATAGGTTTTGGACGAGGGGCACACGGAGGGATTGAAAAATTTACACATGACGGAACATTGATTTGGCACTACGAATATTATTCACCAAACGAATATCAAAGCCATCACGATATTACGCCTTTACCCAATGGTAACGTGCTGATGATTGCCTGGGAAACCAAAACACGTACTGAGGCCATTGATGCTGGGCGTAATCCAAGTGACCTCCCGGGTAACACGCTAATGCCTGACCATGTCATCGAAGTCGAACCTACAGGTCCAACCAGTGGCAACATTGTCTGGGAGTGGCATGTCTGGGATCACCTGATTCAAGATTATGATCCGACAAAAGCTAATTATGGTGTGGTAGCAGATCATCCAGAATTAATTGATATTAATTATGTGGTTGGGTCTTCTGGCTTGACACCAGATTGGCTCCACAGTAACTCAATTGATTACAACGAGGAATTTGACCAAATACTGATCAGCGTCCATAATTTTAATGAAATCTGGGTCATAGATCATAGTACGATCACAGCAGAGGCTGCAGGCCATACAGGTGGGAACAGTGGAAAAGGTGGCGACCTTCTCTACCGCTGGGGAAATCCATTCGCATACAGGGCAGGAACCACAAGTGATCAAAAATTCTTTGGTCAGCACGACGCTACATGGATAGAACCGGGATGTCCTGGCGAAGGAAACATTCTCGTTTTTAACAATGGAGCAGAACGTCCAGGCGGCAGTTATTCTTCTGTTGATGAAATAGTACCTCCCGTAGATAGTACTGGACACTATTATCTACAACCCGGATCCGCATATGGGCCTGAAAATCCGATATGGAGTTATACTGCTAATCCTCCAATGAGTTTCTATGCACCCTTTATATCTGGTGCCCAACGACTTCCGGATGGGAATACACTTATCTGCGATGGGCCTGCAGGGAGGTTCTTCGAAGTCACTCCGGAGAAGGTAACGGTTTGGGAGTATGTCAACCCCTATCCTAGTCCGTCGCTTAATAGGGTATTTAAAATCCAATATGTTCCACCTCAAGAACCATTACCGAAGGTTCCTGACTTAGATTGTACAGGGAGTCTTTCTTGGACCAACGTTCAACCCGGACAAACGGTGAATGGGAGTTTTCAGGTACAGAACATCGGAGATCCTGGTTCACTTCTCAACTGGACAACCAACGTTTCATCTCTTGATTGGGGAACATGGACATTTAATCCTGAATCCGGTGAAAATCTCACCCCCGAGGATGGGCAAGTGACCGTGCAAGTATCAGTTGTTGCGCCAAATGAAAAAAATTCGGAATTTCAAGGGTACATACGAGTAGAGAACCGAGACAATTCCACAGATTTCGATGTAATTTCTGTGTATCTAAAAACTCCAATCAGTACACATGCTGTTCAAACAATGGCCCATCCGTTTCTTTTTACGCTTCGACAACGGCATTCGCTTATTGAAACCATGGAATGGAATTTCTTTTAGCCTTTGCGAGTAGTAGGTGTTGCCATTCATATTCTTTTTCTTCAGTGAAACCATACGTACGTATTACCCCTACAAATCAACAAACTTTTCTATTTTTTGTGAAATGTAGGGGTAAATTACCCTAGAATGCAAATCATGAAAATAGTTTTTGTAGTGTAGTAGAACTACACAACATTAATGTTGATAGTAGAATTACTGCTGTGTGATGGAAATGGTTGAGGAGTCAATTCATGCCATTACTGGCATCTCAGAAACATTACTGATTCCCTTATATGCAAGAGCCATAGAATCTCAAACTGAAAAACCAATTTTAATCGATAAAAAAGCAGTAGAAATAACACAAGAACTCAATAAAATTTTTTTGAAATCGGATTCAAAGCTGCATAAAACCCTTTTGAAAGGACACGTGCGTAGAAGATTGGGAAAAAAATTAAATGCGACACTTGCGCTAAGGACGAGAAAATTCGATAGGTACTGTATGAACTTTCTTGATGAAAATCCTGATGGAATCATCGTCGAATTGGGATGTGGTCTTAGCACACGATTTCCAAGAATCGATAATGGTACACTGACCTGGTATGATTTAGATTTTCCAGAGGTCATTGACATAAAAAAACAATTTTTTAAAGAAACTGGTAGATATCATTTTATCAGGTCTTCAGTGTTAGATTTCAAATGGATGGAACAACTAAGAAATCAAAACAAAAAGATCCTCTTTGTCGCCGAAGGATTATTGATGTATCTCCATGAAGATGACGTAAAAAATCTCATCGTAAACCTACAAAAAAATTTTCCAGGGTGCGAACTCGTAGGTGAAGTTGTTAATGTTTACATTGTTAAAATGTTAAAAAGAAAGATTTGGAAGAAAAAATTTCAACGAGATTATCATCTTGGTAAAGACGTTACGTTTCATTTTGGAGTACACGATGGAAATGAATTTGAAAAATGGAATGAAGGGATAACATTTCTCGATGAATGGACCTATTTCGATGATAAGGATAATAAGTTAGGATGGATGAATTTTTTTGGACGATTTGAAAAAATGAAAAAAGCACTATGGATCGTTCATTATCAGTTAAGGTAAGTAGGAAAAGATGTGCAATGCGAAAACGGGCTTATGGGAGACTGGGAAGCAAAGCTCGGTGAGTTCGCAGAAAAACTATTAAATATATATTTTTATATGCCTGTCACCAGGAGAAAATGAATTATTGTCTTACAACCGAGTTTTTTAATGATTCACAATCATCTCATCAATGTTTACCTCTACAAATTCATAAAAATGAGTATTTTTTACAAAATGTAGAGGTAAATACAACAGCCGATGACGTCTCTTTAGACAGCCACATTGCACCGACACATGAAAAAGAACCACCTATCAATCTCACTACATACATCGCCTTTTTTTTTTTATTTATCACTTCTTTCTCTGTTGAATTCGTACCTTGATTTTTTTCTTATCCACCGGAACAATTTTTTTTAAATGAAGCGTCAGGTTCTTCGTTGGCGTATACTTATCGATTGGTACCGTCGGAGGAACACCGTCAACCTCGTAGATATAATACCCGTGTTCCCCGTTAATAGACGTGATATAGTGAGTCTCCCCTACTTTTTGAATCTCGATGCCAGGGATCTGTTTCAATGCATCAAAAAGGTTCTCATGCTTCTTAATGGTCACTGAAGATTCCTGGATAAATGGTGCTAATGCCTCCTCCAAATTGCCAATAATCGAGGAGATCAAATAGATGTTTCCAACAACCCGTTTCTGAAGTAGCCCAACGTCCTCAAGTAGTTTCACATGTCGCGCAGTGACAGGAACCGAAATGCCTAGTTCTCGTGCTAACCCAGAGATATGAAGTTCCCTGCCGATAAGCGCTTTCAGGATCCGGATCCGCGTGCTACTGCTTAATGCCTTGAAAATCTTGTTATTACCCATTTTGATAACAATCGTAATCAATTTTGTTACCTTTAAAGGTTTCCATGAGATACCTGTCATCTAGAGGAGTGGAATTATGAAAAAAATATTAGCAACCATACTCATCGTATTGATAAGCATCCCCATCGTCACCATACCGATGGGATATTTTCCAACGGTCTTGGCAGACCCACAAGGCAGTTACCCGTATCAGCCGACAGACCCAGTCATCACAAAAGCCGTCCACTATCTCAGACAACAACAAACAGCGGAAGGAAGTATCGGTGGCGTTACTGTGTCTGCATGGGCAGCCATGGCACTAACCGCAGCAGAACAAGACCCTCGAGAGTGCGGAAATCTCGTTGAATATCTACAAACCAGCATCAGCACCCTCAATGAGAACACAGCAACAGACTGGGAACGACACGCCCTCGCAATTGTCGCCTGTAGCGAAAACCCAAGGACATTCGGGGGAATAGATTTTGTGACAACAATAGAAAGCTTTTACGATGGAACACAACTGGGAAATCCGGGCATTATCTATGATGATTTTTTCGGGGTCTTAGCACTTATCGCTTGTGGTGTTCCCCAATACTCGTCCATCATACAAAATGAACGAACATATATTCACACACAACAACAAAGCAACGGCGGCTGGGGTGACGTGGACGCAACAGCAGCAGCGGTCATGGCGCTTGTTGCAGCGGGAGAAGACCGATGCTCAGATTCGATAACAAAAGCTGTATCGTTTCTCAAAACAGCACAAGCAGCAAACGGAGGATTCCAATCCTGGGGAACCGCAAACGCTGCCTCCACCGCATGGGCAGCATGTGCCATAGCCGCAATCGGTCAAGATCCAACTAATACCACTTGGAGAAAAAATGGGAACTCCCCCATCGACTTCCTTTTAAGTTTACAACGTGAGGATGGTGGCTTCAACTGGGATACCAACCACGCCATGAACTCCGAATGGATGACATCCTATGCTATTCCCGCGCTCCTTGGAAAACCATATCCCGTGAATATCTATGAGTCTAATAACGGAAATGCCGGCGGTGATACGAACGGTTCCATTGATGAATGGACAGGTACGATTCGCATCGAAGGAAAAAATACGACGGTGTGGGCTGGTACTGTATGCGTGAGCGAGTCGACGATCACGGCTTTTAATGAAAGCTCAGGGCACATGCAAGACTACTATATACCCTACCCAACAGTACTCGGAGCTCTTGATGAAGCATCAAAACAAGGACACTTTTCGTATTATGTTATTTACTACCCAAGCTGGGATGCCTTTTACGTGAAAACAATAGGAAATGATTCTGACTGGTGGCACTACTGGGTTAACTACTCCCTCCCCATGATTGATGCCGGCCATTACCAGCTGACAGAAAACGACCAGACTATATTATTTGGGTATCTCGAGAGTTGGTACGCCCATGCATTACAAATCACCCTGGACAAACAACATGTGAATGTCTCCGAAGAATTTCATGCACAGGTAACAAATGAAACATCTGCTCCTGTAGGAAATGCGACAGTCTGGGTCGGTTCCACCGGTCATATCACTGATGAGCACGGAGACGTCACCCTCCAGAGTACCACCCCAGGTGATTTTCTGGTGTATGCAGAAAAAGAAGGATACGTGCGATCAGAAAAAATACCGATTCATATTGAAAAATCTGTGAAGATAACCAAACCCATAAACAACACTGTCTACTGGTGGAATAGACAAACACGTCTCCCCTGTAAAGGAATTTTTATCATAGGGTCTATTGACATCGAAGTAAAAACCACTGATGCTGTACAAAAGGTTGAGTTTTACCTTAACGGTGAATTGCACTATACCGATGTTGAACGTCCCTTTACATGGAGATTAAACACAAGAGCATTTCTGAAAAAAGCGACCATACAAGTCTACGGATATGCGTATACGCATGGTTCTCTTCTGAGCATCTATGATGTTGATGAAAAAGAAGTGAGACTTTTGAATTGTTTTCCTCGTTTGCATATCTTACCGTGAAGGTGATCGCATAACAAAGAGTACAACACGGAAGCAAATGGTCATTGCTTACGTCTTTATTGTCATTGTCTTACTTCTCGTTGTTTTTTTTCTTTCGCGGTCTAATTTTCTTTCAACGTCAATCTCCAAAGGAAAAAAAGATGCCGATGGATATGTGGGAAACGTCAGCATCATAATCTCTTCACCTCAGTGGTCAATTGAATACCTTCATAGAAATACAAAAAATGTTACTGTCGCAGACTTTTTATTTGAATGTGCTACATTTTTTAACTTTTCTGTACAGAAAGAATACTGGAAGGGATACCATTCATTTTTCATAACAGGAATACATGATATCAAAAACGGAGACGAAGGGAGATACTGGCAGTATTATGTCAATGGTCAATTTGCGGATGTTGGTTGTAGCAATTATTTTCTTACTGATAATGATGTTGTTGAATGGCGATTTGAACCTTCACGCTGGTTGAAGTAGATGTTTCACCGTGCATAAAAATATATATTTTTATATACCTATAATTGGGAGAAAACAAACAAACAATAATCCATCTCACTGCGAAAAATACAATCCCCTTGCAGAGCTATTGTTCGTCTTTGGGATAAAGCGATGAGAGAATGACACGATCTTTATTTTTTTCGGATAAATAGGAGAGACGGAACGGAGAGACATATACTTCTCGAGTGCCTTTTCGGTCATATCTCATTGGTTTTCCGATGTCAGGCCCTTCGACAATCTTCTGAATCTGTCGCTTTACTTGTTGTTTCACTTTCCCGTCTTTTATCTTTTTCACTTGTTTTTCAAAGAGTGGATGGTAATAAACAGTTACCATTTCTCCAGCTCTTTAAGGAATTCTTTTGCAGATTTATGTTTAAATTCACCTCGTTCGTATTTCTTGAGCATTTTTTCGGTTTGCTTCGCAAATACTAAATCTTCTTTGAATTTTTTATTCATGTCTTTGAGTCGATGGAGGACCAGTTGATCTTTGTTTTTGATAATTAAAAATTCTTCTCCCTGCATGAAATCTTTCCGTAGATATGAAGGGATCACAATTTGTCCTTTTGAGCTAATTTTTGTTATTGCTATTTCCATACACTCACAATGTAAGATAAGTCTTACCAGTTATATAAATGTTATGTCTCCTCATGAAATACTGCCATCTTTTGTTATAAAAGCATAGCTTCATTGTTACCCGCCCGAAATGGTAGTGATACGCCTGTTTGATGGGTATGCGTCCTTACGAGTATCCAGGGAATTCAGTGGTTGGTTTTAATGGTTTTAGTCATGTTGCGAAAATCCGTTCTCTATATGTTATCATTTGTCTTTTCCTTGGGTTGTCATTGATTCGCACAAAACATGAGTTAAACCATTCTCCTTGTCTAGAACGATGGTCAAATTTTCCTCTGCTTTAGGATCAACAGACAAGTTTCTGAGGATATGTTTTTAAAGGGGGACCGTGTTATAAAATATTGTATCGGGGAGAAAAGATATGAACAAATATCCTCTGATTGGGGAAGGGTTAGCGGTTGGCATCATTCTCTTGTTCATCGGGACAGCCATTATTCCATCAAATGGACAGATTACAGAGAAATCATCATTACCGACATCCAGAGGTAACTGGCTCTATGTTGGGGGGAGTGGACCAGGGAATTATTCTAGCATTCAGAAAGCTATCGATGCTGCAAATGATGGCGATACCGTCTACGTGTTCCCAGGAGCCTATTTCGAAAATGTTATCGTCAACAAATCCATCACCTTGATGGGAGCAGACAAGAATACGACGATTGTTGACGCAAACCATTCGGGATCCTGTATTACACTTGATCACCAGCATACTCGTGTGAGCGGTTTTACCGTACAACACAGCGGTAACGCAACAAAAGTTGAATACCAGGACTCTGGGTTCCTCTTACCATTTGGTTCGTACTCCCCTCATAATTCTGAGATTTCTGACAACATCATCAAGGAGAACTTCGATGGAATTTTCCTCTGGGAAGCACACAATTACACGATTTCACAAAATCTCATCCAGGACAACACAAACTGTGGAGTCTATATCTTTGCTGGTGGTGATTCTAACAGGATTGACCACAATATTATCCTCAATAATGGCGCGCAAGGCATTAGGATTGATGGGGATACATCAAACTATCTGAACAAAGTGGTTTCAAATTTCCTTGACAACAATACTAACAACGGCATTATCATGTCTGGCTATATCTGTAACGTCACGAGCAATCATATCTCCTATTCAAAAACCGGTGTCATAGTCATAGGACCATACTCCCAAGTCATTGGGAACACTGTCGCCAACAACAGTCTCGGTCTATCTTTGGATCAGTCTATGCAGGCCGTAGTTGAGGAGAACTCGTTTACGAATAATACAAACGATGCGACCTTCTCGTATTATTTAATATTTCGACTGGTGCTTCCCTTTATCAGCTGGCCTCAAATAACAAAGTGGCGTGCCAACTACTGGGACAAACATCTCTCCGGCCCAAAACTCATCATAGGTAGAATGACACTTTGCGGAATCCTCCAAGGGTACTTCCCTCGTTCTGGTTTCCCATGGCCAAACTTTGATTTCACACCAGTTCAGTCTCCTTATCCCGATGTCAGCAGAGGAGGAGTTTAACTATGAAGAAATGCATTGTCGGCATCATCCTTGCTGCCGTAATCATGGGTTCTACACTTATTCCCACTATTACGGCAGTACAACAGATTCACCAGTTCACCATCGAGCTTTCTAATTCTCAAGGCAATAAAAAAACGACCCTCTCCTTACCAGAACGACAAGCCGAAAAATTTGAAGAAATTCTCGATAGGTTGGATGTAAGACTAAGTAAAACGACAACTACTGATGAAAGATACCAGGTGTATACCTCGACAGTCGCCGAGCTTTATCCATTTGGTGTTTTCGGAAACCTCTCACTTCCACAGGCTCAACATCTTGTGACATTTTGGTATGAACCAAAGTGCGTATCTGTACAAAACCTTCTATCTCTTACTCCTAACATCACAAATGCGTTTTGTCTTGTCTCGGGTCACACTGATAACACTGTGTGCGGTCATCGGTTCACGAACTGGCTCAAGATGGGAGGCCTTCCGCTCCTTATGTTAGGAATAGTATTAATAAATCCCACTCCTTATGGTCAACATCATTATCTAATCCTTGGATTTGTTTTAGCGAGTATTGGCTTTATGCTCTACTTAACTGGTTCTATTTTAACAACCCGCGCAGATGCCAATTCCATTGCCATTAACGATATTGTTGGTATCGGATGGCATGATTACTGGTCTCGTTACTACTTTGGAAACGGATGGGTTCATTCGATAGGAATCCTCGGCAAGAAAGACTGGAATGGCACCCTGCGAGGCACACTCCCAGGTATTTATCCCTATGATTGGCCTCTTTTAGCTCAGACTTACGAAGCAATGTGGGGATTCAGTGGTATCAGCATCTGGCGTAATGAAGATGGCAGTGAAAAAAGCTACATAGGCTCAGCTCTCGCCATCGGCATCCAACAACTTTCATAGTTAATCGCCAGTGAAATGTATCTGCTTGGGTTTAATTAATAAGGAAACAACCCATTTATAGGAGAACAGTCATTATTAAATTGTATCGGGGAGAAAAGATATGAACAAATATCCTCTGATTGGGGAAGGGTTAGCGGTTGGAATCATTCTCTTGTTCATTACGACAAGTTTCATTCCATCTATTGCACAAAACATAGAGAAACCATCTCGACCAACATCAAGAGATCATTGGTTGTATGTTGGGGGGAGTGGACCAGGAAACTATACAAGAATTCAGGATGCGATTGACAATGCTTCAAATGGGGATACGGTATTCGTGTATGATGATTCCTCTCCCTATTATGAGAATCTTCTGATCAATAGATCAATAAATCTGATTGGAGAAAATAAAGAGACGACAATCATCGATGGAAATCAGACCGGTGATGTAGTGGCGCTCACCGCGGATCAAGTCACCCTTCGTGGTTTCACCGTGCGGCACAGCGCAGACACTCACGCGGGAATCCTTCTCCATTCCGACCAAAACACTATCACGAACATGAATATCTCTGGGAACGACTATGCCATTTCCGCATCTTCTTCGAAGAGAAATACGATCTCTTTTAACGAGATGAACTACAATGGTTTCGGGATCCGACTGACCGGTGCATCAGCACAAAACAACATCTCAGACAATACAATCATAACATGGGGTTTTGATTTTTGTATCTACATTATCAATGCAAGCGATGACAACATCATTTCTCGCAATAACCTCACCGATTATGAAGGAACTGCCCTCTACGTGTTCGAATCGCAAGGAACCATCATTGCGAACAATTCGGTGACGAACAGCAAAGAGGGTATCTTGATTGTCCGTGGGAATGATACGCGGATACTCGGTAATTTCATCCAACGAAACGATGATGGATTATATTTGGCAGAATCCACGGGAAACACCGTTTCACGAAACACCTTTATCAACGATGGTTTATTCGTTTATGATGCCGTTGGCAACGACGTCTCCAGTAACATCGTCAACGGCAAACCACTGGTTTATCTCGAGGATGCATCCAATAAGATTCTTGAGGCGGATGCAGGGCAAATTATTCTCATCAACTGTCATGATATCACCATAAAAAATCAAACTATCCATGATACGAACGTCGGCATCGAAATATGGGGCGGAAAAAACATAGACATCTCACATACTGATCTTATCAATAACCGAAGAAATCTGTACCTCACGCAGGTTAACTCTACAGCAATCCAGAGTAATACACTCACATCGAATGAATCCCATATCTTTATGCAAACATTGTTAATTGACGCCGGTCAAGATATCATCGTTACCGAAAACACTATCAGCACCACTGACCCCTATACGTACATCCTTATCGGGGGTTCCACCATCACCTTTTCACACAATTCACTTGCTGGAAAATACCTTCAATTAATTCTTGGAAATGCACAGAAAAGCACCATTTCAGACAACACCTTTGTACCAGGTGAAGGAATCTGGCTCCAGGTCTGTTCGAACAACAAGGTCCTCCGTAACTTGATAACCGATGGACATATCAGGGTTGACAATTCAAAAAATAATGAGATATCAGGGAATACCATCCTCAACAGCTCTCGCGAGTACGGGATTACTTTAGAGGAGTCCTACCGAAATACCATCACCAAAAATACTCTAATGCACTGTGCTGGCGGAATCACGTTGACAAGTTCACGGTTCAACCGAATCTCCAAAAACAATATCATTGACTGCGGATCAGAACCTGCCTGGTTCAGTAACGCTTTTTGTAATCGCTGGTTGAGAAATTACTGGGGGGCTATTCAACTCAGTCCAAAGATTATCCACGGGGAAATCGTGATCATTCGGGGGTGGCCTTATCCGAATATCGTTATCCCTGCGTACACCGCTGACCTATTTCCAAGACAATTGCCAGTCCCGTCCGAATAGAGAACCATCGGTACATAGCTGAATTCTCAGACCAAATAATGATACCTACATCAATCACTGAGGCAATTCAGGTATCATATCCTTTAGCTGATAACACGGAACGTGAGATAAATGGTATACTTGAGGCATTGAACACGTATACACTACACAGCGGAGTGATCCCTACGTTTGATACCGAAGAAGAAATTAGAAAGGGAAAGGAAAAAATACCCATCACACCTTTATGGAAAGGGTTCCATGAAGAGGAATGAACGGATGAAAAGGAATGCGGATGACGAACTGACTGAAGCAGACATACAGGTGCCATTGAGTACGTTGGTCATCGACAAAAAAACTCCCGTAAAAATACGAGATATGGCGGACTATAGTGACATCTTTTTTGCGATGGAAAACACCGTGTTAAACAGGTGGTTAGAGAATCCTACGTTGCGTGATCAAGATGTCCTTCGTGCCTATACCTCGCTGCTGAAAGATTTTGATCATCGGCCAGACGGCACCTTAGATGCTGAGATTGCGAAGAACGTGAAAGCATTATTACTTTACAGAAAAAAAGACAAAGAGCGGGATTTTACGTACGGGGAGGTACTATCATGCCTTTCCATGCTGATCGCCATCGCGAAGCAGCATCGAAGTTCTGATGGGAAAGGCTATCTTAAATGGGTGAAAATCTTTTTTGATGGGAAGATGCCTACCAATGTACAAGACATCCTTAACTATATCAGTCAAAACGAGTTGTAACAACAAAAAGCAAATGTTAATTATGAACGGGTGAGCATATCCACTCTGCTACCTGCCCAGGGTGTCTGCGAATATCCAATGTTCTATGTTAATTCTTCTGGTTCGGTATCATCCTTACCAAGGGAATAAGCAACCCGTTGGTTAAAAAACTACTCTTCAATCCGTAACAAAGAAAAGGTTCAACATTGGAATGGCAAATTAAAAATCCTTAAATATAATTCATTGTTTCTTCTACTTCGCATCGGGGAGAATATGAGTGGTTTATTTGGCGTCGTAAGCAATAACAACTGCATCTCAAATCTGTACTATGGGACAGATTACCATACCCATTTGGGAACAGAATACGGGGGCATCGCATTCATCGAGAAAAACGGGATGCCCGTTAAGAAAATACATGACATAAAAAACTCACAGTTCAAATCGAAGTTCTACGAAGGCTCAGACAAGATCAAAAGCCATATGGGGATAGGAGTCATCTCTGATAAAGACCCGCAACCGTTAACGTTCGAGGGTAAATTCGGCGCGTTTGCCATATGCTGCGCGGGTCTCGTCGCTAACAAGGAAGCGCTTGTTCGTGAACTCATAAAAAAAGGGGTATCCTTCAGTGAAATAGACCGGGGTGATATCAACACAACCGAACTGGTCGCCCATCTGATAAATCAAGGAGAAACCATCACGTATGGCATCGAACGGATGTACGACAAGATCATCGGATCAATTTCGTTACTGCTCCTAACAAAGAAAGGGATTTATTGTGCACGGGATCGCAATGGTGTCACCCCGCTCGCTGTCGGGCAGAAAGAAGGAGAAATCGCGGTCACGAGTGAAACATGTGCATTCCCGAATCTCGGGTTCCAGGTGAAAAAATATCTCACCCCCGGGGAAATCGTCTTTCTCAGTAAGCAGGGGATTGAAGAAAAAAAGAAAGGACGTCATGGAAATAAGATCTGTGCCTTTTTGTGGGTATACACTGGTTTTCCTGCATCGTCCTACGAGGGGATTAACGTTGAGAAAGTGCGGGAGACCTGTGGGAGGTTTTTAGCGAAGCGAGATACCGTGAAAGCAGATCTGGTATCAGGAGTTCCTGACTCAGGAGTCGCCCATGCGATCGGCTACGCGATGGAATCAGGGATCCCGTATCGGAGGGTCCTATTGAAATACACCCCGGGGTATGGCCGCAGCTACACGCCCCTCTCTCAGGAACTCAGGGATCGCATTGCTCTCATGAAGCTCATCGCAAACGAGGCGATAACCCGTGGGAATAAGATTGTGCTCTGCGAGGACTCTATTGTCCGTGGCACACAGTTGAAGAATTATACGATAGCAAAGCTGATGCAAGCTGGCGCAAAAGAGGTGCATGTGCGGCCGGCATGTCCGCCCTTGATGTTTCCCTGCGTATACAATCTGTCGACCAGAAGCATCCAGGAATTGGCTGCCCGCAGGGCGATCCGGACGCTCGAGGGAAGAGATATCGAGGATGTCTCAGAGTATTTAAATCCAGGATCTGAGAAGTATAAAAAGATGGTTGAATGGATCGCAAAGGACCTCGGGGCATCCTCACTCCAATACCAGTTGTTAGATGATATGGTAAAAGCGATCGGGATACCGAAGGAGCGATTGTGTCTGTATTGTTGGATCGGGAAAGGGGTACAGAAAAGTCTCCAGTCTTATCAGGACACCATGAATCGAGAGACCCTCACCTGTAAGTAATGATCGTGCTATTTTTCGTCGATATTTTTGAAGATTTAATAGGAGATTTCTTGATGCTAACCGCTTTGTTACCCACCACGTAAGGACTGATAGGAAGCTTTATACGATTATGATCAGCATCCGGACTTATCTGGAGGTTGGAGGAGACGTGAGAGTATACCCCCCGTGGGGTTCGTCTCGATGTGGACGCCCCCAACGAAGGTTATCGAGAGATACGCGAACGTGTGAAGCGGCCCGAGTCTGATGATTGTGATTGGCCCGATGACGACGCGGGCGGCGCAGCGTTTCATCTGGATGACCCCTCGTGCGTTTTGGATAAGACTAATGGTGTGGTAATGCATGCGAATCGCGAAGAACGTGTATCCCCTCGTGGTTTCTCGAAGATTGAAGACAAATCCCTTCATCGTGGTATGAGGTATCGCGGACGAGATGACACCGGCAGCGATGATGAGCGCAGGAAGGACATGGAACCTCCACTTGGTGACGTTGATTTCTGCGGTCGCGTTCTTCCCGTCCTTGTCAAAGGCGATCACCTTGATCGTATGGGTGAGGGAAAGGCCATTGAATTGGATGAACGGGTTCCAAACGAACGTGTACGGTTCCGTGGTATCATTCCACATGTATTTTCCATCAATGTAGAAGTCTACCCTAGCGACTCCTGCGTCCGCGGTCACATTAGCTGTGATGGTTATCGACCCATAGATAATCGTCCGCTGCGGGAGACTGAATAATGGTTGATCGTGGAAGTAAAACGTATTATTCAAAGGTTTGGTAATGGTGACCGTAATTGTAGTCGGTTTTTCGGTGGTAAACGTCCAGAGTGGCCCGCTTGTCGAGGCGGATTGACTATCCCAGGCGACGATTCGCCAGTAGTGGAGCGTGTCGTAAGCGAGCGGTACGAAGAAGTGGTAGGTGGTGGAGCTTAGGTTACTGATGATTTTCGGGGGGGTGGGTTCTGTACCGAAGAAAATATCGTACTTGACCGTGTCGTTATCAGGGTCTCCCCCGATCCATGAGAGATCAGTGTTCACGGAGATATTCGTTGATCCATCTGCCGGGTATGGTGTATTTGGTACGTTTGGAGGATGGTTTGCACCCGTGATGAACTCCCAGAGTGGACCTGATGTTGATGCATTGTGGTTATCCCAGGCGATGATTCTCCAATAGTATATCGTGGTAAAATTCATTTTCCCTGGGTTATAAGTCGTCGTGGAGATGTTGGTGGCGACCTGTGGAGGTGTCTGGTTTGTCCCGAAAAAGACGTTGTAGGTGACGGTATCATTATCTGGGTCGCCTCCGATCCAGTGGAGTTGTGCGATCACAGAGACGTTCGTTGATCCATTCGCTGGATCCGGCGTATTCGGTTCATACGGTGGATGATTCGCCCTCGTGGTGAACTGCCAGAGCGGGCCTGCTGTTGATTGGCTGTGGTTATCCCAGGCGATGATTTTCCAGTAGTAATTCGTGCTAAAGTTCATGGTCCCCGGGTTGTAGGTTGTCGTGGAGATGTTGGTGGCGACCTGTCCTGGTGTCTGATTTGTGCCGAAAAAGACGTTGTAGGTGACGGTATCATTATCCGGATCCCCTCCGGTCCAGGAGAGCTGTGCCATGATTGAGACATTCACTGACCCGTTCGTTGGGAACGGGTTACTTGGCGGATAGGGTGGGCTATTTCGATTGCCATCCGCAGATGTTCCAAATGAGTACGCAATGGTAGAAATCACGAGAGCCGCGGCGAGAATCAGGGCGCTCCCAACACGTAGTATTGAATAATTATTTATTTTATTTCGTTCAATCCACATAAATTTATCCTCCGATGATAGTTTGTTAGCATTAAATAAGGATTAGGCAATATATAATAGTTATCATAAAAATGGATTAAAACGGTATTTCTCCTAGTTAAGGGAGGAATTCGGCAGTAGATAAGGAGAAATCAAGGGTATCGTGAAAGGCTAACCAAGAAAAAGAGAGGGGGTAAAGGGTTGGCGGTCAGAACCTAGCGGATGTTGTAATGGTGAAAATATCGTTGCAGACTCTCTTGGAGGAGTTGCCTAATTAATTGATATATTGACTGGGGGGTTATCACAGTTGACTGCTGGGTAATCACCGGTGTTTTAAGATAGACCGGTATTTCTTCATAATCACTAAGATTTTGGGTGTTGACGACCTTCACTGTTCCGTTGAACACGCTTTTTTCAGATGGTGCGATGACACTGACGTGTACCGTGACTGACCCGCCTTCCGGTGTTAACCCAGTGCCGTTTATCGGGGTGAACGTCCAGGTACCCCAGGTTGGCCATTCTGTTACTTCCCAGTTGAGTTTTGAATTTGGTCCCCCGATGTTTTTAACGATAAAGCTTCCGGTAACCGTAGATCCTGGTTTTACCTTACTCCAGCTGAGGCTTCCTTCGCAGTGTAAATCAGGATTCGTCGGTGTCCATACCGTGGTCAAACCCTTAATGCAGAAGTTCGCGGTGTGATCCCATGACGCGTCGCTGAACTGATAGTCGTAGAGATCAAGCCAGGATCCACTCCGATAGTAACTCTCGCCAGGATTCGCTGCAGAAATCACGATAGTCCCCCGATCTTGTCCGCCTAATAAAACAGGGACCTCGGAGGTTCGATCGATAGGTTGACCACCGGAATAGAGTTTCACATAAATATAGTAGTCATCCCCTGCCATGAGGCCAACAGGATTATTCAGTGTAATGGTATGGTACCCCTTATAGGCAATAGTCCCAGACATAGTGGAGAGTTCGCCTACCAGTTGGCCACCTTCAAAATGATCGTACACCTTCACTAGGTAATCGACATTGTCTTCAGCGGTATAGAAGCTGACCGCTTCGAGCAGTTCGGTGCCATTCGTCACAAAACCATTGAATGCCTCTGAAACATTAGTGAGCGTATCGCGCCACCCGTGGTAATCATAATAATATATGTAATCGTAGGACTTGAGTTTAACATCCTGGAAGGACACCGCTCCCATCTCGGGGTGCTGGCAACTCCATTTGTCATAATAGGAGATCCAGAAGTATCCGCCTTGAGGTCCCCAACCTGATCCCCAACTGTTTTTGGTCAGCCATGCACCAGGATACGGAGCTTGTGTTATCTTGCTATCATCCCATCCTATGATTGCGACTGCATGGTTCGGATCATTAGTAGAAGATGGCGGTTGGTAAAAAGAGTAGTAACTCCCATAGCTATGAAGAAAACTAGACTCATAATCAATACACGTTCCCAAGACTCCATCGGTCATAATCTTCTCCTTTATTGTATCGATGTTACTTAGATCTGACCCCGCGACAAACCATTCGATATCATTGGGATAAAACAACTCATATGAGCTGTCATAACGAGCTGGTGTTGTGTAATACCAAGCGGAATCATACTCTGTTGGATCATTCGCAGCTGGACAGTACACCGCCCCGTCCCCTCGGGTAATATATGCAGAAGCTATAAGATAATCTCCACCGTTATGAACTAAAAGGCCACTGCCCTGGTGATCATCATTATTGAACGTATTAAACCCGTTCCACCAATCGAGATGATACTCAGCGAGATTCGGTTCTTCTGAATGCCCGGTCATGTTCCAGTTACCAGAAATTAAGAGGTTTCCCTCAAGAGCAGCCATTGTCCCATGACACCAACAAGTACCACCTGTTTGATCCTTTACTGATGTCACGTAGTTTTGACCGTTCACGTTTCGCAAGTCAAAGGAGCTAGGCGGGGCCAATGCGTTACTCGATTTAATTGTTATGGGCGGCGAGGCCACTTGCTCAGATTTTTTTGCTGTGAAGGAAATCGCGCTAGCGGGCGCGACCAATAAAATAGTCGTCAGCGATACAATCAAAAGCATCAAAAATATCTTATTTCTAGGCATATTTTTTTCCCCTTTTTACTTTAATTATAGTAATAGTCACTAATACTCTTTTGATATATAAATTTTAATAATTCATAAAAAATAAGAAAATGCTATAATTTTGTTATTATTACACCGAAAATATATTCATTTTCTCAGCAAGGATGCAGAAATAAGGAACCTGAAATCCTCCAAAAAAGAATTTAAAAAAAGAGGTATAAGATGTTGAAGAGAGGATATACGGCATAATAGGATGAACGCTTTTTTTTCTTTTCTTTATTTTTTTTATATTCCTTTTACTTCTTGGACCTACTCAAAAAGAACTACAGTGACGGCAACCCAAACCCTGTCTCTAAAAGCTCCACAAAGCGATCCGTAAAACGCGCCAGAGGACCACCGTCAACAACATCATGATCAACATGAATGGTCACGTGGAGGTACTCGCGAACCTGGATTTTTCCATCAAAAACCCCTGGTTTCTTCGTAATACCGCCAACAGCAATGAGTGTTGCAATCGGACCACCCATCCCAATGACCCACCCGGGGAACCTGCCTTTCATCCCGATCGCGGTCACCCCAATCGTCCCCAGATGCTTCTTTTTCAGCAGTCCGTTCCTTCGCAAGATCAATACCCCAAGTTTTTTCACGAACAGCGGCGCATGGAGCATCCACCGCTCCAACGGTGTCAACTGATCTCCAAGTACTTGCAATGATGCATCCACCGTTTGCTGTTGAATACCGCGGATCTCCCTCGTAATATCAGCCACCGATTTTTCGTTTGCCTTCCGTACGATATATGCCATGAGGATTGGTTTTCCGTTCACCTCTCGCTCGACAGGCATGGAAATATCGACATCATCAAACATGACAAGTTTCCTTCGTCCAAGGCGATACGCATTCAACTGCCTATGCTCACTTGTCGCCTGACCAACGCATTTCATGATCCAACCGGTAAAGGAAACATCACCGCGTTTTTCTTCTTTCATTTTTCGGATGATCTCGCGAGCCCTGGTGACATCAACCTCAAGAAGCGCATGCGCATTATGCCGACGTTTCCCCTCCGCAGCAACAAGCACGATGTTCTGGCGATCTTTCGAAAACGGTTTTATCTCATAGGCCCCTATCCGGTCCATAGAATCCTATCGTCGATACTCATCCGATTCAAATACTTTTTCGCAGTAACCATTAATACCACCAACGTATGTACGACGAACCTGTAGACTATGGGTAAACAACCGATTCTTGCTATTGAACACTGCGAGCCAGCGCTATCCACTTGGCTTCTGCTTGAATACAAACACTGCGCGAAACTCTGGGAAAAAAATATGGTTTTTACTCGAGTCACCCAGAAAAAAACCGCACAAGCTTTGAAAGAACTAGGTCGTGTAGAGAAAGAAAAAGCTGATATTGTCTTTTCTGGAAAACACGGTATCATCCTTGACCTCCAAGCAAAAAAACCGCTGACACCGAAAGATTGCCATACAAGTGATGTCATCGTTGTCGGTGGGCTGCTCGGCTATGAAAAACCCCACGGTCGAACAAAGAAAATGATCAGTGGCAAATCCAGGTTTGAAACCAGACATCTCGGCACAATTCAACTTTCTATCGATGGCGCGGTGTTCGTCACAAAGGCGATATATTTGGGCATGAAGCTTGACGAAATCGAAATCGCACGGGAAATAGAAATCATTCAAGACCGAGTTCATTCAACAATCCTCCCATTTGGATATCCCGTGATCAATAATCATCCAGTGATTACACCAGGACTCGTTGACTATCTCACCCACCTTTAGATCAAAAAAAGTAGGTAGAGTACCAATTTTTCTATCAAATAATACTACTAAAAACTATAATGTTTAGATAATAGCCACCTGTTATCATTTTAAATGGTAGGGAGAGGCAACCTATGCAAAAAGAAAAGAAAATCATCTCTATTATTCTGATATTTGCGATAATCGCAATCATCTATCTTGTCCTCACCATTGTCTCAACAGAAATCATCGATAGAATCGCGAAACGACTCAGCATCCCTTGGGATCGGCGCTGCAAAAGGAACGAGCCTCAGGGACGTGTAGCCTCTCGTCAGAAAATGTTCCTTGCTGTAAAGTCATCGCTGGTTGTCTACTCATGTATGACGTCGGAAAAATGATTTTGAGAACGAGACTCCGTCAGCGATAGTAAAAACCCTATGAAGCCCATGAACATGTCCGTGACGATAAACCCGACCAGCGAGAGCACCAAGATTTTTTCCTCAGGCGCATTATACAGGGTAGAAAACAGGAAAATAGCGGTCAACTCCCGGGTCCCCAACCCGCCGAACGTGATGGGAATAAAACCGGCGGTATTCGCTATCGGGTACAGGAGTAAAAACGAAAGATACGGAATGGTGAGCCCCAGTGAAAGCAAGATAATATACTCTTGGGTAAACACAATCACCCACGTGAAAATACCAAGGACAAACGGAAGAATCATTGCCGTAAAATGAGGAAAATCAACATAAAACGAATCAACAAACGCGGAAAACGGCACCTTTGCCCTCTTCGGGATTATGTATTTTATAATCGTATGAAACAACTTCTCTCCCCGTTCTTTTTTCAAAAAATAGACTACGACGAGAGAAACACCGACAATCCAGAGAACCGTCAGGGGTAGAAGATTCGGGATCGTCGCAATAACAAGCACAGCCCCGATGATCATCATCCCATACAAAGAAAAGGTGTGAACAAACGTCTCGACGACAGTGTTGACAAACAGCTTCCCGTACGGCTCCCCAGTTTTTTCTTTCAAATAGGGAACCCGCATGAGCTGCCCGAAATACCCGGGGGTGATCGTTCCATACAGCAGACCAATCAAATAGATTTTCATGGACCGAAAAAACCCGACCCGTATCTTTTGATCCCGCATGATTAACTGCCAGGCCATAATTCTGATAAAAACGAGAGGAATCGTAAGTGACAAGGCATAGACAACATACCAAGGATTGATGGAAAAAAACGCATCAATGATAAGCGTCATGTTCAGTGAATACACAATGAGGATGAGAATGCCTAGACCGATGAATGGAAAGATGAGTTTTACTCGCTTGAGAAGATTGCTGACCATGGCTGGGTAGGGGAATACCTCTGGCTCTTTTATGGTTTATTCACATCGGATCTCGAATGGAGGGGGTTGAGAAAGTAAGAGATAAAAAGGAGGGGGTTTTCGTTGACATCGACCGGTTACGCGACGCACACATGACTAGAGAAGAAACCCGGTACGCTCCCGTGTCTCTCTATTTACAGGTACTCGGACAGTTCTGAAAGAATGATGTCCGCGGTCCATTTCGCGACGTTCCCCGCGACACTTGGGCATTTATCGACATGGGCTCCTGCTTGCTCAAACGCGGCATACTCCTCTTTATCGCAGAGGCGGTAGCTTCGCCCGAAGAGTTTCTTTTGGACGGAACAGCAGAGCGGGGACCCATACTCCTCAATGAATTTATCGTATAACATGGTGGTGTACTTGAACACACGGCGCTTCTTTTCCCCTGCTTGGAACTCCGGGTAGGTCCTCCCGATAAGGCAGCTGAGCGCCATGACGCCGCCTGCAAGCGCGCCACAGGTCCCCTCCGATGAAAGGGATGTGCCGCCGGTGAGTCCATGGGCCGCCTGAAACACATGGTCATCCCCGATATGGAGGGTTTCCTTGAGCGATGCGAGTACGCACTGCGGGCAGCTTCCTTTTTCTGCCTCGTAATGGTACGCACGCTGGTACGCTAAATCAATAATGTCTTGCTTATTTTCCATGGTATTAAATAACCCCTGGTTACTTGAGTACTTTTTTAACGAACGATAGTTGCTGAAGAACCGCATGCATCGATGCCGGAACAGGGTTCGATGAAGTCACCGTCTTTTTCAGGTTAAAGGTGAACGACTGATCATCAAGCACATTAAAATCATATAGCACGGACTCATGATCCGATATTTGAACACTCACCCGATACGTTTTGTCAAATTGGAGCTGGAGCACGCAAACACCTTTGTCATCAGTCACACCTGATGTGAGATGGTCGGTATCACGACCGGTGGCATTGATAAAGGAACCACCTAAGAGTACGCATTCGCATCCTTCGCCTTCAAACACTTTGAAGGTGATGTTTGCATAAAAATCAGTCGGTTTGAGCATGAACGGTGTTTTCGTTTCGGTTTTTTGTTGGAGTGAGACTTGCCCTGCGTTTACCGCGACAATCAACGAGAGAATCGCGACAAACACAATCGTCATTTTCACCACAGATGCTGCTATTTTCTTCATACGGTTTTCCCCTTATTCTCTACAATCTTAACAACCGTTAATTATAAATAGCTTTCCATAAAGTCAGGTTTGCAAGCTACCCCTTGCTGCCAATTGAATTTTCCAGTACGTCCTATATCGGATCTGCCGAACGGGATCATGCCAAATGTGTTGTAATAAAAAAAAGAAAAGAATGAGGGTGAGGGACGGTAGCCGATTTCTCTCAGTGAATGAACAATCGTTCTAGGAGGGGGAACCGTGCGAGGATTCGGTGCAGGAATTCAAGGAGGAATTGCGGGTGCGGCAGTGAAAAGTTGATCGGCATTTTTATGGATAGTGTCCCCCAGTCGCTCTCTGCATCGTGGACATCTTTAGCTTTTGCTTTAATCGTATACGACCCCTTGGCGCTCCATGTATGATTTAAGGAGACCTGCGTCCCTGAGGCATACGGGCCATTCCATTGTGCCGTCGTGTTATCTCCCCAATCAACGAAATAGTACACATTGTCTTGTTCTGGGTCAGTCGCGACGAAAGAATAGGTATAAGGTTTCCCTGGTTTTCCTTGCGGGGGGCCCGTGATCGTTGGTTTGGTCGGCGCAGTATTAAGAATTCCTGTCGTAAACTGCCAGACTGGTCCTTCAGCCGAGAGACCCAGGGAGTCAAACGAGACAATCTTCCAGTAATAGACCGTGTAATAATTCATCGTCCCAGGATTGTAGGTGGAAGCAGATTGGTTGTTCGCGACCTTTGGTGGCGGGTTCGTCGTGCCGAAATAAACGTTGTAGGTAACGGTATCACCGGAATCAGGGTCTCCACCGGTCCAACTCAGGAGAGAATTGATTGGTACGCCAGTGGCACTGTTCGTCGGATGCGGATTGCTTGGTGTGTTCGGCGGATGGTTCGCTCTCGTGGTGAATTGCCATATTGGTCCCGCGGTTGATACACCATGGTTGTCCCAGGAGACAATCTTCCAATAGTAGGTCGTCAGGAGATTCAACGTACCAGGGTTGTAGGTCGTGGTGGATTGGTTACTAATTACTTTTGGTGGAGGGCTGGTCGTCCCAAAGTACACATCGTACGTGACGGTATCAAACGGGTTCACGTCGCCTCCGGCAAAACTCAGTTGTTTATGAATGTCTACGTTCGTTGAGCCATTCGCTGGATTAGGCGTACTCGGCGTGTTCGGTGGTGTGTTGGCACCAACGCGAACCCCTGCCATGTCATCGACCCAGTATGCTGTAAACGGATTTCCAGAAGGGGGATGGGCATATCCTTGATGCGACTGGGAATTAAATACGACTGCGAGCACCTCAATGTTCCCATAGACAATTCCTCCGAAGTTATTACCATAACCGTCATTATAGTTGTGTCCGTCCCATGTGATAGATTGCGTCCATGTATTGCCAGCACCTACGGAAATGTCCTGGTTAAAGGCGTAATCCAAAAACGGAAAGGTATACACATGTCCCGTCGTATCCTTCCAGCCCATGGTCGATCCCAGCTCTGTTACATACACTCGGATATGCCCGTTGTATTGCGTCGCTTCGTTATTATGCACCGATGCTTGTATAGTCATCGCAGCGTTCCCAAGCCAGGTAACATCAAGAGACACATCGATATTGCTCACTGCCCTCGCGCCAGTGGATTGGATGCTTGCTCGATACTGTGCTTCATTCCCAGTGCCGCCACCGACATTGACAATATTACCACCGTCAAAAAAGACAGTTGGAAAACCGTAAATGTTATATTCGTCGTTTCTCGCTGCGGCATGGGTATTTTTATCATCGACCATGGTGATGTAATAAAACGGATAATCACCACTTGTGTATATGGCTTTCAAGGCCTCATGCGCGTAATGACAATAGCCACACCATGTGGCGGTTGCATCCTCTGCAAAAACAGTATGAGTAAAGACTCTCTCATTTTGACTTTTTTCATTGACGGTTGTTGCATCATTGATGAGGGCAACGGCCCCAAAAGCGCTTATTACTAACATTACCACGATACAAATCGATAATATGCTTTTCATAGTATGTCCCCAATTCCAAACAATATACAGTCCCCTATTTAAATATATTCCAATAGTGTTTTGAAAAAAATCATGACCCACGTGTGGTAGGAAATCTTTATTAGACAATACAATCTTCTCTTGATGATAGCCATGGACGAGGATGTTGTTTTTATCAAAAATGGTGAGGAAATAAGTAAAACAAAGAAACCAGGAAAGTTGTATCGATTGATGGCAAAGTCTAACAACATGGAAGCGATTATCGCAGAACTCGACCCTCACACGGAGTCCAAATGGTTTCAACACCATGGAGAGGAAATGCATCTTGTGCTGCAGGGTGAAATGGAATATACCGTCGGAGAGAAATCCTATAAACTCTCCGCAGGAGACCTCCTTTGGCATAAATCGATGCTGAAGCATCATGCCCGGACAATCGGAAATGAAAAAGTCGTGTACATCACGGTGAGCACACCGGCGACCTTCATGTGGGACACCTTATAAATCGTCAAAATCGATACAATCTCCACTCACAACCCTTATGAGATTCCCCTCTTTTGTTTTGATGAGCAGAAACCCAGATTGATCGATTGCTATAGCCGTGCCCTGCACCATGTCTTTGGTGGTCTGAACTCGGATGGTTTTTCCCAGCGTGTCGGAATGCTGCTTCCATTCATCTATGATCTGTTCGAAATTACCCGCTGAAAATAATTGGTAACACCGGTCAAAATGCTGAAACAAGGTGTCCAAGAACTCATAGTACTTGATCGAGGCGCCATGTTCCTTGCGTAACGACGTGGATCGTTTTCGAATATCCACGTCTAATTTCGAAAGAGGTGTGTTCAGATTAATTCCGATGCCGACGACGACGTATGGCACCGTAATGCCGCTTGTTTCTGATTCAAGCAAGATGCCCGCTATTTTTTTGCCATGGACAAGTACGTCGTTCGGCCATTTGATACGCGCAGGAATCCCGTACGACAGGACTGCCTTGGTGACCGCAAGAGCTGCGACGAATGGCAGCAACGATGTTTTTTCAATCGGCGTCCTTGGCCGAAGGATTATCGAAAGGTACACACCGCCCTTGGGTGATTGCCAGGTGCGGTCAAACCGCCCTCGACCCTGGCGCTGTGTTTGTGCAATCACAATCGTCCCTTCCTCCGAGCCGTGCAACGCGAGCTCTTTTGCAGTAAGATTTGTTGATGCCAGCTCATCGAACGCATATATTTTTTTTATGAATCGACAGCAAAATTTCTTTGAAAAATCCATGGTCTTTTTAACAAAAACGCTTTCATTCATAGATCCAAATAAAGTATTCTTTTTATTTTTGCTGCTGCGACCGGTTCGAAGCTAGTATCACTGCCTGGACAGCCGCCATTGCTGCCGCGGTCTTAGGGGCGGACGACTGGGCTTTTGCCTCCTGGACATATTGTACAACCTGATCAAGGATACCATACCGAGGGATGAAACTTGTATCATACGTGCCAATTCGCCATTGAGGATTGTCCATGACGACCTGATGAAACGGGATGTTGTTGCGCACGCCACCGATTTGAAACTCCCAGAGCGCGCGTTTCATTCGCTCAATCGCACGCGACCGATCCTCAGCCCAGACGATCAATTTTGCGATCATGGAATCGTAGAACGGCGGGATCGTAAACCCCGCGTACACACCGGAATCCACACGAATCCCAGGGCCACCCGGCTCCGCGTATCGAACGATTTTACTTGGGGCTGGAATGAAATTATTCAACGGGTCCTCCGCGTTGATTCTACATTCAATCGCATGTCCCCGCGGATGAATATCCTCTTGGTCGTACTCGAGTCCAAGTCCTGAGGCGACACGAAGCTGCTCCCGTGCAAGGTCAACACCGGTCGTGACCTCAGTGATCGGATGCTCTACCTGTAACCGCGTATTCATCTCAAGGAAATAGTATTTCCCGTCCCTAAACATGAATTCACATGTGCCGGCATTATAGTACCCAGCGGTTTTCGCCGCAAGCACAGCTTGAACGCCGATCTCCTGCCGAAGCTTGGGTGTGAGCGCACATGACGGTGTCTCCTCAATGAGTTTCTGATGGCGTCGCTGCACACTGCATTCCCGTTCGAAGCAATGGATCAAATGACCTTTTTTATCACCGATCACTTGGAACTCAATGTGGCGGGGATTCTCAATAAATTTCTCAATAAAGACAGCGTCATCACCAAAAGAGTTTTTTGCGAGTTGTCGAACGGTCGCGAGCGCCTTTTCCATGGTGTGTTCGTCATCCACACGCTGGATCCCGATACCGCCGCCACCAGCAGACGCCTTAAGCATCACCGGGTACCCGATCTCATGAGCAATGTCCTTTGCACGCTCATGATCCGCAATCGCCTCCATGACACCCGGGACGACAATCACCCCTGCTTTGATCATGGATTTCTTCGAGTCAATCTTCGATCCCATGAGTGCCATGGCGGAAACCGGCGGGCCGATGAATTCAATCCCGTTTTTCTTACACAGCTCCGCAAACTCGGCGTTCTCCGCCATGAACCCGTACCCCGGGTGAATCCCCTCTGCGTTGCATTTCAATGCGACATCAATGATCTTTTCCTTGTTCAGATAACTTTGACTTGCAGGCCCTGGTCCGATATTGTATTTCTCATCGGCGTACTTGACAAACAACGCTGATTTATCAGCATCAGAGTACACCGCAACGGTTGCAATCCCGAACTCTTTGCATGCCCGCATAATCCGCACAGCGATTTCACCGCGGTTTGCAACGAGTACTTTATTTAACATGATTACTCACCATTATTAGAGGATCTGCATGAGAAGATCTCCACTGCAAACGGGAGCGCCTTCTTTCACGTAGATATCCTTTACTTCTCCTTCAGTTTCAGATTTGATCTCTTGTTCCATTTTCATTGCTTCAATAGTCGCAATAACATCGCCTTTCTTGACCTTGTCACCTTTCTTCACCTTGACTTTCAGGATGGTACCTTGCATGTTTGATTTGATGCCACCTTGTACATCTACGGGTTTCCCTTGTGGTGCGGCACCCCCTGCTCCTACAACAAGATATCCGCCAGATGGAATCACCTTAACTTCATAGGGCTCACCGTCTACCTCTACTTGGAACTCCGTGGGTATCTGCGCTGGGCCTGCACGCTGTTCCGGAGGAGCGGTCTCAAGCCATAGTTGCTTTACCTCAGGGAACGATTGTTTCACCATCGCCCTCGTGAACACGTGATCGATAGGGAGCGGTAATACATCTGAGGTGAATTCAGCGCACGCCTGTCCCTTCAGGAACTTCAGACCGACTTGAGAGTATAAAATATACGTCATGATGTCTTCTTCTTTTTTCACCAGGGATCCGTCGTCGATCTCCATGAGTTCTTTTTTCTTCTGATCCCATAGTGGTTCCAAAAGATCGGACGGCCTGCGGGTAATGACTTCCTCTTTCCATTTCGGACCTAGTACTTTTTTCATGATTTCGGGTTTGATCTCCCCGGGCGGTTTTCCGTACATCCCGCGACAATAATCCTTTGTTTCTTTTGGGACAACCTTGTATCGCCCATGAAGCACATTCATGACCGCTTGAACACCGACGACCTGACTGGTCGGGGTCACCAGGGGTGGATACCCGAGTTCTTCACGAACACGTGCGGTTTCATCCAAGATCTGACGATATTTATCACGTGCGCCTTGCTCCTCGAGCTGGAAAATCAGGTTTGACAGCATTCCCCCTGGTATCTGATGCAGGGTGACACTCGGGTCAACTTTCAACGCGTCAAACCGATGAAGATGGCGATATTTTTCCCAAACTTTCAGAAAATAGGTTCGGCATTCGATGAGGAGTCCTAAATCATAATGCGTATCCCATTCGGTTCCCTGGAGTGCCGCGACAACGCTTTCTGTAGCTGGCGCAGCGGTCCCACCAGAAATAGGAGAAATAGAGGTATCGAGGATATCAGCGCCTGCTTCCACTGCCCGCTGGTACGCCATACCAGTCATTCCGCTTGTGTAATGAGAATGAAGATCCATGGGGAGGTTCACCCCAGCATCTTTGGTTCCTTTAATGATATCGTACGCACGTTTCGGTGAAATCATCCCGGCCATATCTTTAATGCAGACCGAGTCAGCACCCATCTTCTTCAGTTCAACGAATTTATCAACGAAGTAATCGACGGTATGAATCGGAGAAATCGTATAACTCAGACATGCCTGGACATGGCCACCGTTTTCCTTTACGGCCTGCATCGGGACCTTCAGGTTTCGTAGGTCGTTGAGCGCATCAAAGATACGGAAATAATCACACCCGTTTTTCTTGGCAAAATATATAAATTTTCGTACCACGTCATCTGGGAAATTCCAGTATGCGACGATATTCATCGCACGCTCAAGCATTTGTAACGGGGTATTCGGCATCGCTTTTTTGAGTTTATTGAGTCGCTCCCAGGGGTCTTGATTGAGGTACCGGATACAGACGTCAAAGGTTGCACCGCCCCAGACCTCCAACGAAAAGAACCCAACCTGATCAAGTTTTTCAGCAATTGGCAGCATATCCTCTGTTCTCATTCTGGTGGCTAACAATGATTGATGTCCATCTCGTAAGATCAGTTCATGAAGTTGTACTATGATTGTTCCCTCCTTTTTTTTACCAGGTAAAAAGGAATGGTTTCAAACGAGAAATGGTATCCCCTTACCCTACTTAAGAATATCGGGGAGATACCAAGAGAAATAATCATTTAATAAAAGGTTTTTCTTCGAGAAATAATCCAAAGAGTACACAGTAATGTATTTGTAGTGGATATTGTATTAACGCCGAATTAACTGGGGCGGGTCTATGAAAAAGCAACTCGTATTACTCATAATAGTAGGCGTTTGTCTTCTCTGCTCTTCTTGTGTTCCTTCATCCATTGCTCTCTCGGCAGGGAGGCTTTCTAAAGGTTCTCTATCCTTGGAATACCGTAATGTCACGGTGTACGCACCCGCTGTTTCTCAGACCGACACTGGATATGTTGGTGTGATATCGACGATCACCGTCACCATTCAGGGGAATGGAAGCGGGCGTGTTTTTGTTGATACGCTTCCGCTCACCGATGTTGATATGCAGGGGTCGGCTCGTCTTGCAGTAAAAGTTGCAAGCACCCTTGTGAGTGCCGATAATCGGTCTTATATTGATCCTTATACGTATGATTTCTTTTTTGTTGTTCGAACATCATCTCCCATTATTGGTGGACCATCTGCAGGGGCAATCATGACGATTGCCGTGATTTCTCTTCTGGAGAATTGGACCCTGGACAATAGAACCGTGATGACTGGGATGATCAACCCTGACGGAAGTATCGGTCCAGTCGGGGGAATTCCCTATAAAATCGATGCTGCTCATTCTGTTGGCGCAACACGGTTCTTGATCCCAAAAGGTCAAATGACCTACACAGAGACCGTGACTGAAACAACCTCAGGGGATGGATGGACGCAGATTACCACTCGACCGGTGACGCGGAATGTTTCAGATTATGCACGGACTAATTATGGAATGGAGGTATTCGAGGTTGAAGACATTAACGATGCGCTGTTGTATTTCACAGGTTGGAACTTCCCTGTAGTAGAGTCACCGAATAAAGTCACTACCGAACATTACATCTCTGCGATGAAACCGCTTGCAACAAGCCTATTAAATGAGGCACGGTCATCATTTCAAAATGCGGGCAGTCTTTTTAACGCATCCACCATTCCAAATCGATATCCGTCGTACTATCGCAATCAGGTGACAGATTTCCTGAACAATGCTGAGGATCGTCTTTTAGAATCAATACATTGGTACGATGAGGAGGTGTACTATACAAGTACAAGTAAGTCATTTCAATCGCTTATTAACTCTCATTTCGTGACCGCTGCCTGCCAATATTTTTCATCTCAAAACCAAGCGGCATTCCTGCAGAATCAATTGAATCAGACGCTTCAATTATATAAAAATAAAAGTACGTTAGCACGAAATGCTCCTATTCATGGGATGGTCACCTTGCAATGTGTTGGAGCCGCACAACAACGGGTCGCTGAGGCAGCGGAGTATCTTTCAAAGGCAAATGCGAGTCTTAAGAGCAATGATTTTTTGACGGCACTCTACAATATTGAGTACGCTCGAGAGCGAACCGAAAGCGTGCAGTGGTGGTTGAACATTTCTGCTCCGTTTAATGACACTGGAGAAATCAATACCTCAATGATTCGCATGCTTGCAGAGGAGTACCTTGATGATGCGCAGCAAGCAGCGGTCTACTCTGGGATTATTCTTAATGAGATGGGGAAAACTTCGAGCTACCTCACCGATTCAGAAACGCTACTTGCGGCAGCCCGCAGAGAAAATGATGAAGGGTACTCTGCTGCTGCGTTATTTGGTGCCTTTGAGGCTCTTGTGAAAGCGAACCTTGCCTTAGAGCTCGTTGATGGAGTGACCCCGGAGAAGGTGGAGCGTGCGCGCGAACAAGCAAGTGGAAGCATCACTGAGATAAGAAATAAGGGAGTTGAGCCTGTCCTTGCGGTCAGTTATTACGAGTACGGTCAAAGCCTCGCGAACGAATCGTCGCTTGACACCGCTGTCGTCTATTATAGAGATGCGGATATGATCGCAGGAGCGTTACAATTCACAACCCCGTATGGGACACAATCATCGCGATATGTTGGGGTGATTCAGCCAAGTCAGAATAACCCCTTGTTCTATGGCCTCTCTCGGTATGCCGGGTTGTTTCTTCTCTTTGCGTTTATCGGTGGCCTTGGCGGACTAGGGTTGGGGCTTCTCATCGCCAGTCTTTTCTCGCAAAAACCAAAGGAACAATATTTCTCAGCATCGTCCATCCCACGAAGCATCGAAGATTACTACAAAAAGAACAAATAACACATTCTCCTTTACGTCATCCGATGAACATATCAGGAGAACTGACTGATCAATCGATACTCATTAAAAAATCAAATGATGTCGGCCGGTTGTACAATAAAAGTCATTTTGGTAAACCATTGAGTGGGAATCTGCTCCAGCTTGATCTTCTTGAAGGCGTGTTTTTGCTTGATGAAAAGAAAATGAGGCTGTATCTGAACAAAAAAGAGGTTGGTTTTCAGACCCTTATCATGCGTGCCTTGCAGCAGATCCCCGAGTTTGATACAAAATACCTTATCTTCAAAGACCTTCGAAACCGGGGTCATGCCATTAAACTGTGCGAAGAAGAACCACCAACGTTTTATCAGTTTACACAAAAAAATGAGGCTGCTTCCTCCTGTTTCATCTGTGCATTTTCTGAGCGAGATATCCTTGATATTGAAAGCACAACTCGATTGGTTCAACGACTCTCAAAAAAGGGAGCGGCGCTTTGGTTTGCCTTGGTTGACGAAGAAGGAGATCTCACCTACTATGATATCACAACAGTGGATCTCAAGGGAGATATTTCTGAAAAGCATTACGCGAAAGGCACCGGTCTTCTTCTTAAAAATCGTGTTGTTATTTTCGACACATCTCTTGCTGAACAATTACTCAGCAAAGAATTCTTCGGGAAGCCGTTCGGCCATGGCCTGCAGCTGTCATTTGTTGAGGCGCTGTATCTTGCAGAGCGCGGTGTTCTTGAGATTCAAACAGCGACTGGGGCGAAACTCTCCGTTGCGAAATCTCTCTCACTAATGAAAAAACTCCAACCTGATATCGTTTGCCGCCTCTCTGTCTTTACTGATTTGAAGCAGCGGGGGCTGCTCGTGAAAACAGGGTTTAAATTCGGTGCTCATTTTCGTGCATACACAAAACAACCCGACAGGACCCATGCGGAGTACTTAATCCATGTCGTTGAGAAAGGCTTTACCAGTATCTGGGCTGAAATCAGTCGAGCGGTACGGCTCGCACATTCTGTGAACAAAGAATTCGTGTTCGCCCGCGTCGATGATAAACGAATTGATTACATTAAACTTGGTCGTCTTCGTCCGTAAATTTTCATAATGTATAAATAGGTCCTTGACCATTCGAAAAATCCTTTTAGTTGAGGGGGAGACATGTATGCTTCAGATCCGGTGGCACGGTCATTCGTGCTTCGAAATAACGAACGATGTCACGATTGTAACCGATCCACATGATGGGCGTTCCATTGGGATCCCGGCCCCAAATGTTATCGGTGACATTATTCTGGTGACACATAATCACTATGATCACAACAGCGTGAAATCTGTGGAAAAAGAAGGCTCCAAGGTAATTACCGATGAACGGAAACGAACTATAGGGAACGTTCAGATCAATGGTATCGTGGCGTACCACGATGCCACACACGGAGAAAAACGAGGGAAAGTAATACTCTATAGGTTTATCTGTGACGATATCGTGTTTTGCCATCTTGGGGATCTCGGCCATGAGTTAGATGAAAAAACACTCCAGCAGATTGGTAAGGTCGATATTTTATTTATCCCGGTAGGTGGCACCTATACGATAGATGCCGATCAAGCATGGAATGTGATTCATGCGATTAAACCGAAAATAACCATCCCGATGCATTATCGGATTGAGGGGTTATCGATCCCCATCGCTGATATTGACACTTTTATAGAGAAAAATGAGTATAAAATTTTAAAGGTGGGAAACGAGATCGATATTGAAAAAAATGAACTGCCGAAAGAACCTGAAGTATGGGTGTTCACCCTTTAATTTTTTTTTGTAAACACTTCTTTATTGATGCAGTTTGGCGGTATTTTCCCTTTCAAACCTGCAATAAGGTTTTCAGCCGCTATGACCGCCATTTTCGTCCGGGTTTCGAAGGTCGCAGACCCGGTATGAGGCTGTACGATGGCGTTATCCAATGCAAGTAATTCTTTTGATATCAACGGCTCGTGTTCGTACACATCGAGGCCTGCGCCAAAGATCCAATGTTCCTGCAAGGCTTTCACGAGCGCGTGTTCGTCTACGATTGGTCCCCGGGCGGTATTAATCAGAATCGCGGTCTGTTTCATCATGTGAAGCTCTTTTTCACCGATGAGATGATGTGTATTTTTTGCGAGAGGAACATGGATTGACACGTAGTCTGATGTTTTGAGCAATTCTGGTAATGGTACTTTTTTCGCGTGGAGCTCCCGTTCAAGCTGCTCATTTCTCTGTTCGTCGGTGTAGAGTACGTTCATGTTGAATCCTTTGCTTTTGAGTGCAACTGCTGTCCCGATACGTCCAGCGCCAATAATCCCGAGTGTTTTGTTGGAGACGTCTTGCCCCAGCATCAGCATTGGAGACCACCCATTGAATTTCCCGGCCCTCGTGAACCTATCGCCTTCGACGATACGTCTCGCAACAGCAAACAGCAAGGCCCACGCAAGCTCCGCAGTCGTGTCCGTCAACACCCCCGGGGTGTTACTGACCGGTATCCCGCGCTCGGTGGCTGCGCCAACATCAATATTATCGTACCCGACAGCGCATGAGGCGATCATTTTAAGGTTTGGTTCAGCGAAGATCACCTCTCTATCAACTGGATCAGTCAGCAGGCAGAGCAGCCCATCTTTCCCTTTCACTGCGTCCATAAGTTCTTTTTTGGTCACCACACGATCATAGGGGTTGACTTCCACATCGAATTCTTTTTGTAGCAAATCAAGCCCGGGTTGTGGTATCTCTCTTGTGACAAAGACCTTCATGGGGCCTTCCTCGTTCTGTCCCCAAATATTGACGTTGTTATATAGAGATTTCGAGGGGGACTCTCACGAACAAAAGGATTTTTGAAAGGAAAGTAACATGGAGAAGAGAGCATCGGTTCCATAACCAAGAGTATTCATAATCGGGGGATTATCTAATGTCCATTTGTTAATCCTTTTTTTCTGATGATTCCTGAAGGAACAGCCAATCAAATTTCTCCTGTCTGGAAAACGTTCGGGAGCTGAGATTACCAGCGAGTTTACTGAAAAAACGATACGGAGTAGCAGGTTTGCCGTTATGCAGGAGACATCGTTTCGCAATCCGGGGAATGGAGAAATAATTCAATGCTATCAGCCGTATTCCTTCGAATAGTTTTTCCTCGGTTATTTTCTCGAGCTTATAGTTTATGTTTCCCTCTGTGTATCGTGACCAATCCCGGCACGTAATACGCCCTTCTTTTTCCATACGTTGATACAACCGCGTCCCCGGGTAGGGGGTCATAATACTCAGGGAGATTCCATCTAAATCCCATTCATAGATTGCCTGTAAAGTCTTTGTGAAAGTCTCTGGTGTATCGTAGTCAAAGCCGAACATGAAAAAGCCGGTGATCATCATCCCGTTGTCTTTTATCTTCCGGATGGCTTTCCCGTAATCCTCCACCTTGTTTGTGGTTTTCCCCGCCGCATTAATGTTCTCCTGAGATATTGATTCAATCCCGACGTACCACATTGAGATACCGGCATCCCCGGCAAGACGCAACAACTCATCATCCCATGAAAGAACATTAATATTCCCGAAACAATCAAAGTGCTTATTGAGCGGCCGCATCTCCTTGAACAATGCTTTTGTAAAAGAAGGATTGATAGTCAGTGAGGCATCAGCAAAAAAGATTGTCTTCGTCTTGATAGATTTCATCTCATTAATGATATGATCCACTGGTCTCCCGCGAAACCGAGGGCCCTCAATCATTTGCATCGCACAAAACTCACACCCTGTGGGACATCCCCGTGAGGCTTGAATCGCCTCTGCGAACGGGTTATAGATGCCGATGTCATGCCGCGCGGCTGGGATCTCCTCGGGGTTCACCGGTCGCTCAGCTTTATAGAATGGCTTTAGTGTGTGTTGTTTGATGTCGCTGAGAACCTGTGGCCAGGTCAACTCAGCTTCACCGATTACCACCGCGTCCGCGTGCGCTTTTGCTTCCTCCGGCAGTAAGGATGCATGGTATCCTCCAAACACCACCGTTGCTCCCTGCTTCCGAAAAACATCCGCGATCTCATATCCCCGCAGTGAATTATAGGTGAGGCTGGTGATGCCAACCACGTCATACTTTTTATTAAAATTGATGTCCTCAAAGCGCTCATCAACGATTTCCATGTCGTGCTCAGGTGGTGTGATCGCTGCAAGCTGCTGCATGGTCAATGATGGATAGGTGAACTTGGAAAACACGCTCCGTCGTGCATGAGGATGTGGCATGACAAGTAAAATCTTCATTGAGCACCTTTTGGTTTTTCCGCGAGGGTGTAATCATGTCCCCCTTATTTATTTATCTAATTACATTCAAAAATATAAAAAATATGCAGGGGAGAAATACATAAGCTGTGCCTGTCATAATCTTTTGAATCTGCATACTCTCATTCATTCAATAATATTTATAGAAGAATACTTGGATTTGTCACTGAACACACAAGATCCACAAGAATTTTATTTAATGGCATCTCCAATCCGTGTCGTGTTCCCATCCTTATAAGATATCCATTGATAGAATCGATCTCTGTTTTTTTTCCCTGCTGGATGCTTTGCGCCATGGATGAGTAATTTTCAGCAGTCTCCGTGAGAACTTCCTTTGTTCTCCGAATCATATCTTCCGAAATAACAGGTATCCCCTCTTTAGAGGCGACACCGGTCGATTCCTCACAGATGTATTCAACGATTTTTTCAAGGATCATGTTTTGTAGCAGATACCCGTTTTTACACTGGAAAAATGCAGTGATTGGGTTGATACTTGAGTTGATGATTGCTTTCACCCACAGTTCTCGGATGATGTCATCGCTTGCTAGTGTAACGATTCCCGCCGCATTGAACATCTGGACAATATTATCAAGTCTTTTCGAGGGGGTACCGGTAAGCTCTCCGAGAAGGGTACGTCCCTTTCCGGTATGGAAGATTTCTCCGGGTTTCGAAAACATCACACCATGTGTTGTGACCTCTGCGAGTATCTGTTGTTTTTTGATGATGCGTTCTATTTTTTCGATGTTGTCTAGCCCGTTTTGTAGGGAGATGACCGTGGTATTATCATGTACCAGATGTTGTACCTGTTTCATCGCAGTGCCGGTGTCATAGGATTTCACGGTGAGTAGGATGATATCTGGAATTAGTGATATTTTTTCTACGGAATCGACAGCGTGAATATTACAGTGCATTGTTGTTTTCCCGCTGATCTGTAAACCTTTACGTTCTATGGCATTGACATGGGGGCTCCTCCCGAGTAATATCACGTCATTTTTTTGCGACAGAAGAGCACCGAACAATGATCCGATAGCGCCTGCTCCCACAATCAGGATCTTCATAGTCGTATCCCTTGTTGTCTGCATCGTGTTCGGATTTCTTTTTGGTTCATGGCAATCAGTGGTGTCAGTATTGGGATGGTACTTTGTTGTTTCCATTTGGTTATCAGTGATAATGTCGCGAGGGGCTCTTCAAGCGTATTACCGATGATAACTGCCTCACAGTCGTGTTTTTCGGCGATACTGCCAAGCTGGTTATAGAAACGTCGGGTGCTAGGATGGAGTGTGATAATTTCTGATTCAATATACCAACGTTCAAGAAAAATATGGAGTAATTTCTCGTTTGTTTTTTTGGTGTTGACAAACATCACGTTGCATCCCCGGTGCATGAGGTACCATGCTGCAAGCAAAGATCCTGGTTTATCGATGAGCGCAAGGACCGTGCCTTGTGTTCCTCGAGGAAGACCTCCGACCACTCTGATTTTTTCCATAAAAAGAAATGCCTTCATATTGCGGACTTCAATGAAGAGTTCAACATCCGGCTTGGTCAAATCAACGGGTGCATGGGTTTCTTGTACGATGTCGTTTCCGATTTTTACTGCGATGTCTTGACTGGTGAACTGGTGGGTACCGGTTCGTGATGCTCGAATCGCAAAACTCTGATCCTTTGTTATTTCCTCCCGCGCGAATTCAAGTGCAACGGTTGAAATATCTTCAAGATTTGCTGTTGTCTCAACCGCTGGACTGATCGAGACAATTCCAAAAATACGCCGTAATATCGAGCGACTTCGAGCGATGTTCTCTGTATACAGATAAATTCTTCCCCGATCTTTTGTTATTGTTCCTTGTATTTTTTCTTGCGTGAGGGCCTGTTTGACATTTCTGATGAGAATTGATTCGAAATATTTTCGTACGTAAGCACTTTTTAGGGATAGTTCACCGTATCGAATGAGGATGACGTCGTATTGCATCTAAAAGTACTATCATTGTGTGGTACATTAACATTTTCACCGGATTGGAATTTTTTTATGAAGTGGCAATGATGTCCTTTCGAAACATTTATGGAACATTTCAATGATGTAGGGTTACGATGTTTACTTTTATTGTAGGCCGTAAAAAACTTACTAAAAATATCCGTACTCCTCCGCTGAACCGAACAATTGTTCAAAAACTCAGGATCGGAAAAGTATTCTATGTTCTTTTATTGTTTATCCCGATTAGTCTCATCCTCTATTTTTTTACAAAGGAGGACACATTGATTTTTATTACTTCTATTTTAGCGATTATTCCTCTTGCTCGTATTATGGGGTATTCGACCAAGGAGATTTCTCTGCAGACAAATCCAACGATCAGCGGTCTGATGTCCGCAACCTTTGGAAATGCAATTGAGTTAATCATTGCAATTTTGGCCTTACAAGCAGGGTTGATAGAAGTCGTACAAGCTTCGATTATAGGAAGTATTATTGGGAATATTCTGTTTTTGGTTGGTATTAGCATCTTTGCTGGTGGAATGCGGTACAAAAATCAGCATTTCAATAATGAGACAATCGCGGTCTCATCGACGATGCTTATCATCGTCGTCGCAGGGCTTGCCATCCCTAGTGTTTATTATTATTTAACACCCCAAAAATCTCCCCATATTCAGCTTCTCAGCGCGGCTGTCGCAATTGTCATGACGTTGATTTATATCGCCGGTCTCGTGTTTTCCTTGCGGACCCATCGGGATCTTTTTGACGCAAGCGATGAGATGAAAGCAACCCACGAAAGACCAACGATGAGTCGGCGCCTAGCTGCATCAATTCTTCTCTTGGCCATTCTTGTCGTATCTGTTGAATCCGAATTATTAGTAGGGGCTATCGAGCATGCTGCGCAGGCAATGGGGATCACCCAGATGTTCGTTGGTCTTGTCGTCATTGCATTAATTACCAATATCGCTGAGATTTCTACAGCGATTCATTTTGCTACTGAGAACAAGTTAGATGTTTCCATTGAGATTGGGCTCAGTAGTGCGATTCAGATCGCGTTATTCGTCGTCCCGATTCTTATGCTGGTTAGCTCGGTGTTTATGTATAATTTTTCTCTCGTATTTTCTCCCTTCGCGATCCTTGCGGTGATGCTTGCGGTACTTATTGTCAATTATCTTTCCGCGGATGGGCGGTGCAACTGGCTTGAGGGTGCCCAGTTAATCAGTGTGTACTGTATTATTGCGATAGCGTTTTTCTTTGTCGCGTGAAAAAGTATTTACCATTTTTGGTGAAAGACTTGTTCTACTTTTTGAAAGGAATGTGATTGCGCAACGAGCGAAATATTCATTGGTGTGAGAGATATTTTATTTTCGCTTAATGCTTTGAGGTCGGTGTGTTCCCCCATGTTTTTGAACTCGACCGGTGGGGTTTTTTGGAAATATTTATTTCCTTTTTTATGGAAGAGTCTCCCGTACCGTGTTCGATAAGGAATTGTTATTTCAAGGGGTGTCTGAACGGTTGCTTCAAACGGGATATTTAATGAAAAGAGATCGACGCCCTCAAATGGCTCATGCAATATGATCTCTCCTACTTTTTCTGTTATTTTCACCGGGTTTTCAAAGAACGGGTAGCAGATTGGGTGGTAAAAATTAGGGTTGGTCTCCCGTATTTTTATGGGGATGGACAGTGATGAGGCAAGCGCTTTTACGCCATCAATGGCTGCTTCCATTGCTGCTCCTATGGTTCCGGAGCTCAGTATCCGTGCTGTTCCAATGTTGAGGCCGATGTTAATCCCGGAGATCACGAGTTTTGGTCTTGATTGTGCGATATCGTACAGTCCTATTTGTACGCAATCTGCAGGAGTTCCATTTAAGAGGTATATCTCAATGCCGTTTTGCTGTATTTTTTTGAGTTTAAGTTCTTTTTTTGTGGTGATTGCTTTTCCAATCCAGCTTCGTCCTCGATCTGGGACAACAGCACAAATGTCGTAATTCTTTGAAAGGTCTTTCACGAGGGGAACAAATCCAGCTGATTTGTAACCGTCATCGTTGGTGACAAGGATATCGGTCATTGGCACCGGAAAACGGAGATGATTAATGAATTTTTCCAGTATGTCCGTTGCATGTTTATATAGAGCGATGCTATAAGATATGAGCATAGTATGATAGCAAAGACCGGTAGTGGCTTTGACATTATCCTTATCACGGGAGAGTATTACGATGACCATCCATTGTCCCCCGTCGGCGTCATCGCAAAAGTCCTTGACGCAAAAGGATACCGGGTCGGCATTATCGAAAAACCACAGACAAAAGAGCAGTATACAAAGCTCGGTGCCCCTCGTTTATGTTTCGGGGTGACCTCTGGTTCTATCGATAGTATGCTGAATAATTACACACCGATGAAACGGAAACGAATCGAGGATAAGCATAGTACAGTCAATCCTATGCCGGATCGCGCTGTAACTGTCTACTGTAATAAAATCAAGGAATATTTCAAACCGAGCACGATTGTCATTGGGGGAATTGAGGCAGCACTACGCAGGTTTGCCCATTACGATTACTGGGAGAATGCCGTACGACGAAGCATTCTCCTGGACTCACGGGCGAATATTTTAGTGTATGGGAATGGTGAGAAACAAATTATTGAAATCGCAGACCGGATCAAAAGAGGAGAGGAATTACGAGGCATCGAAGGAACCTGCATCCTCAGTAAAGAACTTGATTTATCATTTGAGCTTTTACCGTCCTTCGCACAGGTGGTGGAGAATAAAAAAAAATTCTGCGAGATGCAGATGCAATTTTCAAATAAAAAAAATCTCGCACAGGAGTATACTCATAACTATGTCCTGCAATACAAATACCCTCGATACACTACGGCTGATGTCGATTGGATTTACTCCTTGAATTACTCAAGGAAACTCCACCCTCAGTCGTTGTTAAAAATAGGAAAATTCACCGTGGTGACCCATCGAGGGTGCATCGGATCATGTAATTTCTGTTCTCTCTCCCTGCATCAGGGTGACCGTATCATCGCACGGTCGGAAGAAAGCATTCTGACTGAGATAAAAAATCTCACCAGGCATCCAGAATTCAAAGGCTATATTGATGACCTTATGGGTCCATCTTCAAACATGTACGGCATGGAATGTACTCGAACACGTCAGACAGGCCAAGACAGTATTGATTGTCAGATGAAATGTATTCGCTGCTCCAAGTTGGATACATCGCATCGACGGCTCATCGCTCTGTTACGGAAAGCGCGGCAGATTAAAGGGGTGAAAAAAATTTTTATCCGCAGCGGTATCCGTTACGACCTTGCCTTGGAAAGCAGGGAATACATTAGGGAGATTTCAGAGCACCATATCTCCGGGTGTTTGAAGATCGCTCCTGAGCACTTTTCAGAAAACGTTGTTGCCCTCATGGGAAAAAACAACACACGTTTTGATGAATTCCTCTCCTATTTCACTATGATTAATGCGAGGAAGAAACAGGCATTGCGGTACTATTTTATGATCGGGCATCCTGGTGATTCCATTGATGAGGTTTTGGCTCTGCGACAGATGATCCGGAAAAAAAACCTGCAGAACCTTGAGCAATTCCAGGTGTTCACCCCGACGCCAATGACCATCTCTTCATGCATGTATTGGACGGGGTTAAATCCGTTTACAGGAAAAAAAGTGGATGTAATTTATGATTATAACACGAAGAAAAAATTAAAAAGAATCATGCTGGAACTCCAGGAGAAACGATCAAATGAACGTCGTTAAACACACAAAATGAGGTTCTTGTGTTATACCTTCACTTTCATTTTCTTTGCAAAATCTTTTTCCCGGCATTCCCTACATGGGTCCTTCGCAGATGGTCGTTGTTCACTGACTTCCCACTCAGGATCTGTTCGAACGTAGATAGGAACTTCCGAACATTCCAAGTGCGAATGGTAAATGGTGCCGTTTTTTTTCCAAAAGTATGTCATGTCCATCACTCCTTAAATACTGGTATGGCGTTTCTGTATTTAACTTTTTTTTCTTTTGGTCTTTTTGTTCTGTAGTTTAATATACTTGTCTTGCGATATAGATTTTGTTAAGGTGAGAGAGTATGAACCAAAAGCAAGTTCTGGAGCGATGGCTAAAGCAATTGAAAAATGATGAAATCTCTCCTGATGCGATCGGGTTAGGCCCGGATAAGGAACAAGCGATTCATCATATCATGAAAGAATTGACAAAGATCGATCAGCTGGAGAAACAGCAGCCACCGTCAACCCCATAAAAAAAACGGTATGATTATGATTTATTCATATCGCAAAGCGACCACAGGGTCCATTTTTGCTGCTTTTCGAGCGGGCAATACCCCTGCTGCTATCCCCGTAATTACTCCAACAACTGCAGCGATGGCAAACCATTCCACCGAGTAGGAAAGCCCGATACCGCCCACCTGGCTTATTGCACCACCAAGGGCTTGTATATTTTGATTAAGAAGATTGACCACAAATGCGCTTCCGATGATTCCGGTGGTGATACCGATGATGCCTCCAAGGAGACCAATGATCGTGGATTGATAGAGGAAGAGTTGAAGGATATCGCGCCGTTTCGCACCGATCGCCATCATCGTCCCGATTTCACGGGTCCGCTCTGTCACGGTGGCGAACATGATGTTTGCTATCCCAATCCCCCCGATGATAAGGGAAATGAGTGCGATCGCGGTGATATACGTCCGTATGACGCTCATCACTTGGTCAATTCTACTGACAATATATTGTTGAGTGATGACGACAAATACAGTATTTTTGTCCTTGTACTGGCCGGCGTCCGAACTACCGTTATTCAAATAATTCAGAATCTCATCTTGAACAACTTGAACATGATCTATGTCCGTGGCCTCTGCAAGAAGGACTGAGTACGCAGTGACCCGTTTAAAGATCGTCCCAACATTAGAACCAAAATAGGTCGAATAATATGGTTTTGTTGGGCAAATAATCGCGGGTGTGGCAATAGAACCCACCATATAATTAGTTCTGCTTTCTTTTAATATGCCGACAATCTTTGCTTCGAGGGTTTTCGCATCAACCCTCTGAATGTAAATCGTATCGCCCACTTTCAGGGTTTTATCTTTCCCGAATACCCCTGAAAAGCTCTTACTGATGATAATCTCATTCTTTCCCTCTTCAAATATCGTCCCCGTATCTAATTCTGCATTGAGAATCTCAAGTAGCGCAGGAGTACTGGCATACATGATGTCTCCCGGCCTGGATTCCCATTGAAGAAACCCGTTCCGTAACAAGACCTTTTTTAAAGGGACAATTCCAATGGGTGCAACGGCTTTGATATTGGGAAGTGCCTGTATTTTATCAACATCGTTTGTAGTGAAGACAACAGACCGTATTGAGAGCGATGGTGTCGGACCTGAAGTTCCTGTTCCGATCACCATCCCGGTTGGGTTGAACACGTTCCATTGTACCTGAACAAAGCTCCCCACTGAGTTTCCTGCGGTCGTGACCATGATGACCGATCCGACACCGATGATAACCCCGATAAGCGTGAGAAACGTCCGTACTTTATACGAACGCATCGCATCAAGGCTCATCACGAAGATATCTCGCATCATGTTTCCTCAGTGACCTCCCCGTCAAGCATGTTGATGACCCGGTTCGCGAATCGTTTCAATGCGATCGCATGGGTGACAAGTAAAACAGTTTTTCCTTCTTTGTTTAAGGCAACCAACAGTTCCATGATTTGTTCACCTGTTTTTGTGTCAAGGTTTCCTGTTGGCTCGTCTGCAAGGATAATCGACGGATTATTACAGAGTGCACGGGCGATGGCAACGCGCTGCTGCTCCCCGCCGGATAGTTCCGACGGTTTATGTGTCGCCCAGTTCGTGAGACTGACCTTCTCTAAAAGTTCACTACCGCGTCTCTCACGATCCGCTCTTGAAGCTCCTAAGAAAACCATGGGGAGCGCTACGTTCTTCAAAGCATTCATCGTTGGGATAAGATTGAATTTCTGGAAAATGAACCCGACTTTTTTACCCCGGATTTCTGCGAGCTCGTTATCAGAAAGGGTTGAGATGTTTTCCCCCCCGAGCATGATACGGCCTGTTGTCGGACGATCAAGACATCCGATTATATTCATGAGTGTGCTTTTCCCCGAGCCGGACGGTCCCATGATGGCGACGAAATCCCCTTTCCGGATGTGTAACGTCACATTATTTAGCGCTTTGAATTCGGTTTTTCCGGATTTGTATATTTTCGTTAACGAGTCGATTTCAATAACGTACTCTGACATCAGGGTAGCCTCCGTAAATGTTGTGTTCTCTACGGTTCATTTTTTTTTAATTTTCTTTTATGGTTTTTGCAAGCATTTTTGCTCTGTTTGCCACGACGAAGGATTTCGCGATGAATTCAATCTCGGTTGCTTCCTCGGGGGTTGAGACTTGACCAACAATCATCATATTTTCTTACTCCTCAATACCCTGTTTTGTCTGTTTTCTTTAAAAGGTGTTGTTGTACACCTGGTACCGAGGTTCTGTACGGTCCTTACCTAAATGCTTCTCAATCGGGTTTTTCACATACAGTTATAATTATTTAATCCTTATTGATAAATGTATAATTCACATTTTATCGGGTTTTTCATCCTTAAGAAGTAATTTATCGCCGGGTAAATTTTTTTTATTGATAGAAAATATTTAAATAATAGTATTGATTGAGATTCAATCATATTTGTGACCATAAATATCAGTGGAGCATTGAGCATGAATAAGAAATTGTTAGGGATATTCGCTTGTATGTTTGTGTTCTCGATGGTACTCGGTGGTACCATCTCTGGCAAACCTGACGTGTTCAGGTGGAAATCTGACCACTTTGTCTCTTCAGATTCTAGAAGCGTTCTTGTTGAGCTCAATACAACTGGCACTGTGTACGGCCAAGAGTTGCTGTGGAGGGCCAATACGACTGGGACAAATTATGAAGAATCTGCGGTTACCTATCTTGGTGATATAGCGTACATCGGATCCTGCAGTACCCACGGAGAAGGCCATGATAAGATTTTTGCTGTAAATACGACAAATGGGGAGATCGTGTGGAGTAATTTCATAGGGCCAGGCTACGTTGGACCAGTAATCGACAATGACGTGGTCTATATCGGTACGTGTACCCATGGACAAAATCCTACAAATGAGTATTTGTATGCGTTTAACAGGCTTACCGGGAGCCAACTCTGGAAAGTACCTATTTATGGTGGCATAGCGGAATCAATTCAATATGATGAGCAGAAGCTCTATTTTTGTACTGGTTTTTATGCTGGAAAAATCTATGCGATAAACAAGGTGGACGGTAGCATCAATTGGACCTTCAGCACAGGTTTCAATGTCTGTGGCAATAAGCCGATGCTGAAGGACAACGCGGTGTACGCTGCGTTCTGGGATGACTATTATGTCGGAAAATTGTTTAAAATAAACGCCTCCAATGGCCAGGAGATCTGGGGTCGTCCGTTATCCGCTGGTCCCTGGGATAATTCCATTACCGCGGATGGCAAAGGGCATATCTTTTTAGCGATCTACTATGATAATACCCTCAACACCTACTATGAGAGTAACGGGTCATTGTTGTGGAGTTACAGGTTGCATGGCGGTTCGTTATCCTTTAACGCGTATCATAAGGGCGTTGTCTTTATCTCTGACACGAGCGGGTATGTGTACTCATTAAACGCGACCACCGGGTCGCTCCTCTGGGAGAATAAGATTGGAAGTGATATCGATATCAGCTCCCCGACCTTAAGTGGCGGCCTGCTTTTCATTGGCACGAGAGACGGTGACCATGGTGCTTTTTTTGCGCTCAATAAGACTACCGGGGCCGTCGTGTGGAAATACCCTGTTGGGGTGAGTGTGACCGCGCCTCCGTCAATCGCTGACGGGATGATGTTCTGCGGGACTGATGGCTGGTACATGTACGCGTTTGATGTCGGGGTCGGGAGTGGTGCTTGGACGTTGCATCGGTATGATCGATGGAACACAGCGTACTCACCGACCGGTCTAACCGAATGGCAATTTGTGAAGGCCGATTGTATAACCTCATCGGGGGTGACAACTTGTGTAGTCACCAACCAATACGACCATGAGGTGACCAATATCACCCTACGGTTGAACTTCAGTGCGTATTGGTATGATTCCTCAGGGAATTTATTACAATCCGGGTCAAAGAATTTTACGATTGAACGTCTCTCAAGCGGGTCATCGATGACGCTCACGATTACGAAGACTCCGTTCCCAACCGTGAAGATACTCAAACCGGAGAATGCGTTGTACATAGGGAATAGAAAAATCATACCGCTGCGTGCGCCAGTGATACTGGGGAAGATCACCATTGAAATTGATGCATTCAGCAACCAATCTAATATAACCCGGGTGGATTTCTATATTGACAATGGGCTAAAGGCATCGGTGACCTCAAAACCGTATACATGGAGGTGGGACGCGCGGGCGTTCTTTAAACATACAATAAAGATCATCGTGTGTAACAGTTTTGGAAACAGTGCGGCTGTTGGACTGTCAGTATGGAAGTTTTTCTGATTACATGAAAAAAAGGTTGCCGTTCCTGCTCTTTCTTTTACTAGGGCTTTGTCTCGAAAAAAAGAAGAATGATTCCAACCGCCAAACCTTTCCTTTTCATTTATTTTCTCCTTTAATTTAGGAACAGTTTAACTCATCATTTGATGACGTAGCATTAGATTAAAGATGCGGTTACGATTAAATCGGATAAACGATGAAAAGAATAACCAACATCCGTCTTTCCCTATATATTATTCCAACATCAGCAGCATATGCAATCATATCTATAACTACTGGACCAAAGCCGAGAGGATGAAGAGTTTTTGAAATTGTTTCACCTACCCCCATGTGGTCAGCACTAAAGGACTTAGATATATTAATAAAACCGTATACGCCACCTGTTATTGAAACAATCCATCTCACATTGGTTGCATCAAAAGGACCAACATTTGTAATGAATATAGTTGCATTGATTCCTCCACGAACTCTGATATCAAGTTCTGAACCTATCCAAAAGTGAGCATACCCATAAATTATCGAGTAGTTTTGAGATTTAACCATCCATCCAGTAATGTCATGTCCCCCTGGACGAACTTGATTTCCGTATAAATCGACTTGGGTCCAGCTATCATTTAACAGTAATACTCGACCACCACTTGGTATTGTAATAGATATTGGTGTTGGAATAAAAACCTTCCCTGCTGACCATTGATAGCAAAAATTATCGACGATAAAATCAGCCATTTGAGTTGTAGGGAACACAACCGTAATGTCCTCATCCCCATGATTCTCAACATAAATCGATATCTCTACAAGTTCACCAAATTGATATATGTCCTTATCGGTTCGTACCACGACTACAAGTCCATCTGAGGATGTCTTCGAGTTGTTGGCATTGATGCTTGGTGCTATGGAGATACTTATGAACAAGAGAATGATTCCAATCGCTATTCCTATTCGAAGATTGTTCTTTTCCACCATATTTTATCCTCTTTAGTACCAATGCAGCTCCTCATATATAAATTTATATGCATAAAATATTGCTAATTGGCGTTTATAGTATTCAAAAGTTTGAGATATTCCATCTAATTACATTCATCTAATTAGATTAAAAACTTATCTAATTAGAGCTACTCTATAATAAGATTATTGGTTTTTATTTTGCTAGAGAACTTTATAGAGTTTAAGACATTGCCTTCTACTAGTTTCGGTCAGGTCAAGGAAAACCTTGAATACGAGGTATTGGTTGTGGGGGGAGCAAATAGAGTAAAAAGCCAGAATCTTTAAAGAGAAATATATCCATTTGTATATACTTTCTCTCTTTTCAGGGGGAATTCCGATGAAGAACATCATCATCAAAGGTGCCAGAGAACACAACCTGCAGAATATCACCGTGGAGCTCCCAAGAGACAAGTTCATCGTAATCACCGGGATTTCAGGCTCTGGAAAGTCAACACTCGCGTTCGACACGATATATGCAGAAGGGCAGCGTCGGTACGTCGAATCGCTCTCTGCCTACGCCCGACAGTTTCTCGGCTTGATGCATAAACCAGATGTTGATAGCATTGAGGGCCTCTCACCTGCCATCTCCATCGAACAAAAAACCACCAGTAAAAACCCACGTAGTACTGTTGGGACGATCACCGAGATTTATGATTACCTCCGATTATTATACGCTCGTATCGGAACACCCTATTGCCCGATTCATAACATTAAGATCGAATCACAATCCCCTGAAAAAATCGCGGAGCGCATCACAACGGAACTGAAAGGGACGGTCACCATTCTCTCGCCAATCATCCGCCAGAAGAAAGGAACCTACGAACAACTCTTCAAAGACCTTAATAAAGAAGGATATACCAAAGTCCGGGTCAATAAAACGATGCGTCGGACCGACGAGGAAATTAAACTGGAACGCTATAAGAAACACGATATTGAAATCGTCATTGACCGTGTTGATTTAAATGACCGGTCGCGTCTTGCTGAGGCATGCGAACAGGCGCTTGAAAAATCAAAAGGCCTGATACTCGTTCTTAATAACATAGAAAGCGAGCATCTCTATTCATCTGTCATGGCATGCCCCGTGTGCGGCATGGTGTTTGAGGAGCTCCAACCACGTATGTTCTCGTTCAACAGCCCGTTTGGCGCCTGTGAGACATGTCATGGGCTTGGCATCAAGATGGAGTTCGACCCGGATCTCATCATCCCAAATAAAGAGTTAAGTATCGCTGACGGGGCGATCGCACTCTACAAGACGATCCGTGACAGCTGGCGAAACAGCTATCTCGGAGCAGTTGCGAAACATTTCGGATTCAGTATCTTTACTCCCATCAAAGACCTCACTGAGGAGCAATATAATGCGATCATGTACGGGACATCCGAATCAATCAAGTACGATTTCCGCATGAAAAATGGTGATGCCCACTGGACGTACGCGGGCACATGGGAAGGGCTCATCCCTCAATCTGAGCGACTCTACAAACAAACCGAGTCCGAATATCGACGGCAAGATATGGAACGGTTCATGCGCATCTCCCCCTGCCCGACCTGCAAAGGGAAACGATTGAAAAAGAAAATACTCTCTGTCAAGATCGCGGGTCAATCCATCATTGACATCACAGATATGTCGATCAAGCAGAGCATCGAGTTTTTCGATACCCTTACGCTTTCAAAGAAACAAGCAGAGATCGCGCATCTGATCTTAAAAGAAATCAAGTCACGGCTCCGGTTCTTGGATAACGTCGGACTTAACTACCTCACCTTATCAAGAAACGCAGGGACGCTTGCCGGGGGAGAGGCGCAGCGGATCCGGCTTGCGACACAAATCGGATCAAATCTTATGGGGGTGCTGTATATCCTTGATGAGCCGTCGATCGGCCTACATCAGCGTGATAATAAAAAGCTGATTCGTACGCTGGAGAAACTGCGTGACCTGGGGAACACCCTTATCGTCGTCGAGCATGACGAGGAGACCATACGCAACGCTGATTATGTCATCGACATGGGGCCAGGCGCAGGAATTCACGGCGGGAAGATCGTCGCTGCGGGAACACCAGACGAAATCCAGAGGAATCCCCGCTCGTTAACCGGACAGTACCTTTTAGGGAAACAATGCATCCCGATCCCGGAGATAACGCGGAAATCAGACCGCTACATTAGAATCAAAGGATGCCGGGAAAACAACCTAAAGAACATCGACGTGAATATTCCGATCGGTACGTTTACGGCCATCACCGGGGTCTCCGGCAGCGGGAAATCCACCCTTGTCTACGAAATTTTATACAAGGGCCTCATGAAGAAACTGCATGGCTCGCGCAATCCTCCGGGGAAGCACGACGCCATTGAATTTGACTCTGAGATTGATAAGGCCATCGTGATCGACCAAAGCCCCATAGGAAAAACACCGCGGAGTAACCCCGCGACCTACACGAAGGTTTTCGATGAGATCCGAAATATCTTCGCCAGACTCCCTGAAGCAAAGCTACGCGGGTACAAGCCTGGACGGTTCTCATTCAACGTACGAGGCGGCCGCTGCGAAGCCTGCCAAGGGGATGGACTCATTAAAATAGAAATGAACTTCCTTCCTGATATTTACGTGGAATGCGAGGAATGCAAAGGGAAACGATACAACAAAGAGACACTTGAAGTGCAGTACAAGGGAAAATCCATCGCTGACGTCTTGAACATGACCGTCGAAGAGGCAATGGAGCTGTTCGAAAACATCCCTTATATCCAGAAAAAACTCGAGGCGCTCAACCAGGTCGGTCTGAATTACATCAAACTAGGGCAAAGCTCGACAACCTTGTCTGGCGGCGAGGCACAACGTATTAAACTCACCCGAGAGCTCTCGAAGAAAAGCACAGGACGAACCTTATATCTTCTGGATGAGCCGACCACCGGGTTGCATTTCCATGATGTGAAAAAACTCATCGCCGTACTAAATGATTTAGTAGAGAAAGGTAACACCGTGGTGGTCATCGAACATAACCTTGAGGTCGTGAAATGCGCTGATTACCTGATAGATATAGGCCCTGAGGGCGGTGATCTCGGCGGTGAGGTCGTTGCGACCGGCACGCCAGAGGAAGTGATACGAAATAAACGCAGCTACACCGGTCAGGTTCTTCGACCGTTCTTTACCATGAAGAAGGCCGTATGTTTGAAGTAGAAACATTGCCCGTAAACCCGGGATGCTATCTGTTCCGTGATAAGGAAAAGAATATCATCTACGTCGGGAAAGCAAAAAACATACGAAAACGGGTAGGCAGTTATTTCCAGCATAAAGCCATGGATCCTAAGACCCAAATGCTCGTGCAAAGCATCGATTCCATCGATTATATCGTCACTGATTCCGAGGTTGAGGCATTTCTCCTCGAAAACACCTTGATTAAGAGAAATCAACCGAAGTACAATATCAACCTGAAAGACGCAAAATCCTATGCGTTCATCCAAGTGACCGATGAAGAGTTCCCTCGCTTGCTCGTCGCCCGCGGGAAAGCAAGTGGCCCGGGACATTTCTATGGCCCGTTCATCTCAGGCCAAGAACGGGACTACGTTTTACAGTTCCTGAATCGCACCATGGCACTGCGGACCTGTAAGAAACTCCCGAAGCGTCCCTGCCTTCGGTACTTTATCCATGTGTGCGACGCGCCGTGCGTCGGGTACATATCTAAAGATGACTACGCAAAAAAAATCCGCAAAGCCCAGTTGATCCTCTCCGGGAAAGCAACAGAACTCCTCAAAGAAATGGACCAAGAGATGCGGCAGGCTTCCAAGAGACTGGAGTTTGAAAGAGCACTGCTGCTTCGAAATCAAATGGAGGCGATAGCCCATCTGCAGGAGCACCAGAACATGCAACGCCAGATCGCCTATGACGAGGATGTCCTGAATTACCTCATTCGGAACAACACCGTCTATTTGATGCTGTTCAACGTCTATAAAGGCACCCTCTCTCAAAAAAATGAATTTGTCTTTGACTACAGTCAGGATTTTTTAGAAGAATTCATCGTGCAGTACTACTCGGAGAATCCTGTTCCGTCCGAGGTTATCGTCCCCGGCAAGATGGCCGAGGCCGTCACATCGTTTCTTGAGGCGAAACGGAAGAAGAACGTCACGGTGCTTGTTCCCAGGAAAGGATCAAAAAAACAACTGCTTGACCTGGTTCTTAAAAACATTGAGATCACGTTCTTTGGTGATATGAACAAGGTCGAGGAGCTCAAAACACGTCTGCAGATGCAGGACACGCCACTCATCATCGAATGTTTCGATATCTCCCATCTCTCCGGCACATCAACGGTCGGGTCCATGGTGCAGTTCAGGAACGGAAAACCCGATAAATCCAACTATCGCAGGTTCCGGATACGAACCGTGGAAGGTATCGATGATGTCGCGGCCATCGCAGAGGTTGTACGGCGGCGATACACCAGGCTTAAGGAAGAAAATATTGAGATGCCGCATCTCATCGTGGTCGACGGCGGGCGAGGGCAACTCAATGCCGCGGTCTCTGAGCTGGAAAAACTGGGGTTAAAAATACCGGTGATCTCCATCGCAAAGCAATTTGAAGAGATTTATGTCCCCGGGAAAATGTTCCCATTGCGCATGGATCGAAAAGAAAAAGCGTTACAGTTCATTCAGGAAATCCGCGATGAGGCGCATCGATTCGCGATCGCTTATAACAGGTTGTTACGGAAAAAAGAGCTGATATCATGAACGAATTTAAGCTTATTACGAACTTCACACCGAAAGGCTCGCAACCCGAGGCGATTGTGCAATTAGTAGACGGTATCACAAGGAAAAATAACCATGCGCAGACCCTCCTAGGGGTGACTGGCTCCGGGAAGACGCTCACTATGGCGAACGTGATCCATCATGTGCAACGCCCCGCCCTGGTTCTTGCTCACAATAAGACGCTTGCCGCGCAATTATATAGCGAATTTAAGGAGTTCTTTCCTGAGAATCGCGTTGAGTATTTCGTCTCATATTATGATTACTATCAACCTGAATCGTACATCCCGCAGAAAGACCTGTACATCGAAAAGGATGCTGACATCAACCCGAAAATCGAGCAGATGCGGCTTGCTGCGACCGCGTCACTCCTCTCACGGCCTGACGTGATCATCGTTGCCTCTGTCTCCTGTATCTACAACATCGGCAACCCCCGTGAATACCGGGAGCTTGGATTTGAAATCAGGAAAGGACAGCACATCAAACGAAATGACCTGTTGCGCAAGCTACTGGAAATTCAGTACGAACGAAATGACCTCGAACTGCAGCCGGGCCGGTTCCGTGTGAAAGGCGACACCATTGACTTTATCCCTGGGTACTATACCAACATCTACCGGATTGAGATGTTTGGCGATCAGATTGAGTCCATCAAGGAGCTTAACAAGGTCACCAATGCACCGGTTGAGACGCTCGATTACCTGTTTGTGTTTCCCGCAAAACATTTCGTCATTGCAGAGGATAGCCAAAAGCAGGCGATCAAAGCGATAAAAAGAGACCTCGAGAAACGTCTTCCAGAGCTTCCGATGGTGGAAGCGCATCGGTTGAAACAACGGACGCTCTATGATCTTGAGATGATCGAGGAAACAGGGTATTGTAAAGGCATAGAGAATTACTCCCGGTATTTCGACGGGAGGAAACCAGGGCAAAAACCGTATTGTCTACTGGATTATTTCCCGAATGATTTCTTATTGTTTATTGATGAGAGCCATCGGACACTCCCACAGATCCATGGAATGCACCATGGGGAGTATTCCCGGAAAAAAACATTGGTGGACTACGGGTTTCGACTGCCGAGCGCTTTCGATAACCGGCCGTTGACGTTCAAGGAGTTTGAGCAGTATATGCATACGGCGATTTTTGTCTCCGCAACACCGGGGGAGTATGAACTCCAAAAATCGCAACAAGTGGTTGAACAGATCATCAGGCCGACCGGGCTGGTTGATCCATCAGTTGAGGTCCGTGGGATTGCCGGGCAAATCGAGGATTTGATCCGGGAGATTCAACTCACCGTGAAACGGGGAGACCGGGTGCTAGTCACTACGCTCACGAAGAAACTCGCGGAGGAGCTTGCAGACTATCTAGCGGAGAAGGATATCAGGACCCGGTATCTGCATGCGGAGATCGATACGCTTGAACGTTCTGAGATTATTCGCGAGCTGCGGCTGGGGGAGTTCGACGTCCTCGTCGGGATAAATCTCTTACGGGAAGGGATCGATATCCCTGAGGTCGGTTTCATCGGGATCCTTGATGCGGATAAGGAAGGGTTCTTACGGGATGAACGGAGTTTGATTCAGATTATCGGCCGGGCGGCGCGAAACGTGAACTCAAAGGTCGTCCTTTATGCAGATAATCTCACGGTTTCAATTAAAAAAGCGTTGGAGGAGACGAATCGTCGCCGGACAATGCAACTGGAATATAACAAGGTTCATCATATTACCCCGACGACGATCATAAAACCGATAAAAGAAAAAGTCGTCGAAATCACCGATGTGAAGCACATTCCGAAGAAAGATGTCCCCGCAATCATTGTGAATCTCGAAGAGGAGATGCGGCGGGCAGCGGATGAACTGGATTTCGAGAAAGCGATCGCGCTCCGAGATCGAATTAGTAAATTAAGACAAATCCTGGTCAGGGATTAGGATTGTATTGAGTGATGTACCATGGGTTTACTCCGTACAACTTTTTATCATAAGTCAGCTCCCGCGGGTGTTTTGAAATGATGGATTTTCATCCCAGGAGAAGAAGGCGATAACTTTATGATAAGTAAAGACTACAAACGCTCTTGATTTCGCATAAATGCTTTGGCACAGGAGAGGATATTACAACAATCCAAGGCGATCCTTGCAATACGTGATGGCGAATCGTCGTGCGATTTTCCATTTTTCTTTTTGCGCGCCGCCCTCGTTTGTCATCGCAGCATAAACGAAATCGACAAGTTGTTTATCTTTGCTTATCAGCTTCACGATGTTATCGATATTGCCACCCCAGCGTTTGGACAACCGATGAAGAAGGGAGATATTTTTTTGAAATTCTTGTCCCCATTGTTTTTGATAGGGTGATAACGCCGATGCGTCGGTCGTATTGTTTTCTAGTGCTTTCACAGCAACATTTGCCGCTATCTCTCCTGAGCACATCGCGAAGTAAATTCCCTCGCCGTCCGCGGGGTTAACAAGGCCACCTGCATCACCGCAGAGCATCACCCGATCGGATGCGAGTTTATCAACGACACTGGTTGGAAATGCCCCTCCCCATGCTGTCTTCGCAGAAAGATTTTTTTGGATGAGTTTCTGGTCTTTTAATATACCTAAATACTTTCTGAAGGTCTCTTTTAAATTCTTTTTTTCTTTCGAGGGATCTATCGCTTGACGGAACTCAACCACCCCGATGTTGACATGCTCTTTTTTTGGGAACACCCAACCATATCCCGCAAGCCCATGGGGTTGAAGATGGACATGGGTAATCCGTTGATCCCCGTACAGGTGATCGAGTGTTTCTGGCTTCATCGGGTATTCGTTAAAGACACAGACACCGATGTTCTTATAATCCTGATGGACTCCAATCATTTTTGCGATCGTACTCCAGATGCCATCAGCACCGATGACCAATTGTGATTCAATGGTGGAACCATCTGAAAGCAGAACCTGTGCTTTATCGGCATCAATTTTTATATCCTGTACTGCTTTTCCGCACCTCAACTCTGCTCCTTCTCTTGTCGCAAGGTTCGCTAGCCCTTGGTCAAATGTCTTTCTTAGGACCATAGCGACCAGCGGTTCATTTTTTTCCAGCTCTATGTGATGTTTGAGTGTCGTGCTATACACATGCATTCCATATGAGTAGGAATCAATAAGGTCATTTTCTTCGAGGTAATTGAATCGTTTGAGGGCTCGTATCGGTAATCCGCCACCGCAAGGCTTATCCCGCGGGAACAGGGTCTTATCCAGAAGAAGCGTGCGCGTACCTTTTTCTGAGAGAAACTTTGCTGCAGTCGCACCAGCCGGACCAGCACCGACTATTACTACATCATATTGCATGAAGTATCAGATCCTCCGTTCCCGCCCGTACTAACGAGGGATTGATATATAAATATTGCAGAGGACGGACAAATCATGATTTTTTATGTATAAAAAACAAAAGACCAGTGAAATAATTCTTGTTATTAACTGCGGCTGGGAATACTGCGTGGTCTGGAGCATAGCGGAAGACCCGCAGATGGAAAGCTGCATCTCTTTTTTCTCCAATCAAACCATATCTCTTTTTTGTCGCGTGCGGCAGGCTTTCGCCTGCCCCTAAAGGACGCGACAGGAGAAA
>Ga0315280_10000264_pt1 | contig 99509 bp, 90 predicted proteins | sample YL17G06_40_MG_FD_203697 | JGI IMG/M metagenome (GOLD analysis project Ga0315280, IMG submission 203697) | Sediment microbial communities from Yellowstone Lake, YNP, Wyoming, USA - YL17G06_40 | ecosystem: Environmental > Aquatic > Freshwater > Lake > Sediment | place: USA: Wyoming | collected...
AGTAGCGCCGGCGCAGGGCACTTATGCGGCAGGCGATCCGACGATACTTCCACTTCGACGAGCATCACACATCTTTCCGCACGGAACTGATTGCGGGCGTCACCACCTTCATGACGATGTCTTACATCATCGTGGTGAATCCCAAGGTCCTGGAAGCAGCAGGGATCCCAATCGGCGCCTCTATGGTAGCGACCATTGTCACCGCGGCTTTCGGGACGCTGCTCATGGGAATCTATGCTCGCCGCCCTTTTGCCATCGCTCCCTACATGGGCGAAAACGCCTTCATTGCCTACACGGTCGTCGTTGTCCTGGGTTTCCGCTGGCAGACCGCCCTGGGAGCTGTCTTCATCGGCGGGGTCCTGTTCATCCTGCTGACCATCTTCCGGCTGCGGCAATGGCTCGTCGATGCGATCCCCGAGGGGCTTCGCTATAGCTTTGCCGTCGGCATCGGCTTGTTCATGACCTTTATCGGACTGAATGTCACCGGGATTGTGGTGCTGGGAACTGCCGGCGCGCCGGTCAAGATCGGGATGATTACGAGCCCTCCCGTGCTGGTTGCCGTCCTCGGGTTTCTTGTCATTACCGTGCTGATGCTGCGGCGAGTTCCCGGTGCGATCTTCCTGGGCATTCTGATTACCACGATCTTTGCCTTTGCATTTGGTGTGGCAGCACCCCCAAAGGCTTGGATGAGTCTCCCCCCAAGCCTGGAACCCACCTTGCTGAAACTCGACATCCGCGGAGCCTTGAGCTGGGGATTTTTCGCCGTCGTCCTCACCGTGTTTGTTATGGCGTTTGTCGACACCATGGGGACTCTAATCGGAGTCTCATCGCGCGCCGGCTATCTGGATGAAAAGGGACGGCTGCCCGAAATTGAGAAGCCCATGATGGCAGACGCGCTTTCAACCACTTTCGCAGCCCTGGTCGGCACGACCACAGCGGGCGCCTACATCGAGTCTGCGGCCGGCGTGGAAGCAGGAGGCAGGACGGGATTTACTGCGATGGTGACTGCCTGTCTGTTTCTCCTCTCGCTCTTCTTTGCTCCTTTCCTGACCGCCGTTCCTCCCCAAGCTTACGGCCCCGCGCTCATCGCGGTTGGCTACCTGATGTTGAAGCCGATCAGCAAGATCAACCTCAGCGACTACACCGAGCTTTTTCCGGCGTTCGCGGTTGTGATCCTGATGAGCTTCACGTACAACATCGGCATCGGCATCACGGCAGGATTTGTCCTTTACCCCTTTTTCAAGCTGGCCGCCGGAAGGCACAAGGAAGTCAGCCCCGGCCTGTGGGTGCTGAGCGCACTCTCGCTCCTATTCTTTATTTTCTACCCGTATTCCAGATAAGACCCAGTATCACGAGATCTGCTTCGAGGGATCGTGCGCGTGCGGCGCAGGGGGTTGCGTAAACTCCGCCGATAGCAGACTTCTGACTTCCGACCTTTCTGGCGTCGAGTGCGGGTCGAAGGTCGGATGCGTCGAAAGTGCCAGGTCTGCAGCCCGATTCGGGGTCGAAACTGACGAGCGGAGCTGTCATGGGATCCTGGAAGATGGCAGGGACCAAGTTTAGGTCAGAGCTACAACTTGGAAGCTGGGGCGCTGCGATACGCAGCTCCCGATACCATACTGGTTTCGGGTCCGGCTATCCGTTTCGCGGGTGTCAGTAGATATCTTGAGACCAGGTCATGAGCCTGAACGGCCGCTGGAAGAGATGTTCTTTCAAACACCCCTCGTCGAAGTGCATTTGGGGAGTGCCTTGGACCGTTACAGTCTTTCCGATGAAGGAACCAAAGAAATCGCTATTTCCGACGGCCTTTAGCGGGGCATTCGGGGCATAAACCTCAACATAAGCCGAAGCTCCACCTGTGATGGACATTTCGTTGGTACCGGAATAAAAAATCGTCAGCTTGGTGGGATCTCCCAAGGGATTTGCCACTCCCTGGCCGCTCAAATCCAGATCAGTTTTTACGAATATGGTTGTGGGACCGCTGATGGTTAATTGGCCGGTGGAGTTCTCGGTTATTGAGTCAAAATAGTAGACACCGGGATTGAGGGCCAAAATCCCCTTCGCCCCAATCGTGACTGATCCGTAGCTCCCGGGGTTCAGAGTCGTGGTTCCATTCTTCGGGTTATAGTCGGTCGTTCCCACGGAAAAACTCGGTATCGGCGGAAAGTAATGAGGTTCCGACAAGTGAATAATATCTCCCGTGACAACTGTGCCTCCACCTTCGGTAAACGTTCCCGCAGGCCCGAAGGCCACGTCGCCCTTGATGGTAACGTTGCCGTTCGTTGATACCGAGCCATTGGATCCGATAGCTCCGTTGTTCCCTATATTCGTGCCGCCGTAGCTACCCAAAGCGGGATCATAGCTGTCGACAAGCACGGTTCCCCCCAGGTCGATGGAATCGATACCCCAAAACGCACGGTCGAACATTGCGTTCCCGCTGTTTTCGATGATCGCAGTGATTTGCGCCATCCCCAGGGGGCTGGCAACGGTTCCCCAATAGCCGAGGCTGTTGATACGCCATCGCTCCATCGCCGAAGGATAGGAAACGAAGGTAGTGGGATCAATGAAATTAGCCGGCGTGTACTTCAGAAGGGTGGTGTTCAGGGCATAAACCCCTGAGTTATTGGCATCCGCCTGCAGCGATTGGTTGCCGAACTGGGCAGTGAAGGCCGTGGTCACGCTGCTATCCGGATAAACGGAGGAACTGCCTGTCTGACCCGCCAACATAACACTGCTGCCGGAATATCGAACAGGAAAACTGGTGGCGTCATAATCCGAGGACGGCAAGTGGGGACTGTAGTTGTTGTTGAACCAGATAAGCGCTTTCTGCGCGCCCGCGTTCGAAACGTAGAAGGCCTCCTGCGTGTATTTATAAGCCGCACTCGTCTTCATCTCGTTTCCAACCGTGAAGACAAGAGCCGTCGAAAGCACGCCCAATGCCACGAGAAACAGCAAGGTCATGATGAGGGCTATGCCATCTTCATGCTTGCATCCGAAGTTGTTCTTGTCGCAGCTCATCGGTTTGCCCATGTAGTAACCTGGGGTGGAGTCAGTGGGAGTCGGTTGACGCCGCCATATGTTTGGAGTTCTTTTAGAAGAGCGGAACCTGCCACACCGCTCGGAATTACGATCCTCGACGACAGCTCAGTTTCCTGATATTTCGAGCCTGTGACCCACGTGTTCTGCACGGTCAGAGCCAGGCTCACGGACGTCACCACATTCTGACTGTCCGTGTATAGCGTAAACTGGACTGAATCTGACTTCACGTTACGGACCAGCGGCAGGGCCGGATTCATGCTTGCTTGTGTGATCGGGGTCATCGAGCGGGTGATCTGAGCGTTTGCTTTGTCATAATCATATTCGACGTAATACACATTCCCATCGCCGTCTATGTCGCCGAAGAATTTCAGCCTCGTTACTGTGGCCGATGAGTCGGCCCCCAGGCCCGCGGGAGGAATCACTCCGGTTAAATACGGAAGCGCAAACAGCCGGATCGGAGCGCTGGCGGCGTGGGCGATCCGGGAAACACCGCTGATGCTGTCAGTTCCGACAGCGCTAACCTCAACTATTTCTTTGTTCGCGCCGCTGTCCAGATCCACATAATCCCCGATCGTGAAGCCGCTGCTGGAAGCGACAGATACGGCCTGCGGGTCTATCGAGGCCGTAATCGCGGAGGTTGTGGTGGTGCTCCGGTCTCCGTGAGAGCCCGCTTGAGCGATCTCCATCGTCATCATTTCCAGACCGCTGCGAGCATCCTGGTTTGCCTCGACGCTGCTCTGTTCGGAGCCGTGTTGATTGACCGCGACCGAAAACAGGCCAACGACGGCTCCAATGAGCGGCACCAGGATCAACAGCGAAACCAGCATTTCTGCTATCGTGAAGCCATCTTCAAGTGTTGCCCGAACGTTGCTCTTCATCTCACCGCCTCCCGGCCAGATGGCACGCTACTGTGTTTTATACGTGACGACAGTAGTATTGGGAGCGATCCCATAGTTGAAGCTCTTGTTGCTGGTAACGGCAACGATGATTCTCTTGAGGTTCGACGCATCATTAATGATCTGCCATTGCCGGGTATAGGCGGCTGCGGCCGCGGTAGTCCGCGCGCCGGTCGCATCGAGATAATCCACATAACCGGCCACGGGTGCAGCCGGGGGAATGCTGCCGCCGGCCGTCAAGCCCACGCCATTGGCAGGAAAGGGCGGCGCCACCGTGACGTTCGTTGTCGTGTCCGCAAATTTGAGCGAGGTCAGCTCTTCCATCTTGTCGTGGGCAGAAGCGGTTGCCTTGGTGGCATCACGGCCGTAGGTCTTGCTGGCAACCACACTGAAAGCCAGAACCTGGGCCAGCGCAAGAAGGCCAAAGAGGAGGATAAGCAGGGCGATCATACACTCGACCAGTGTCATCCCGCTCTCGTCTGGCAAGTCGCTGTGCGTCCGACGTTCCTTAAGATCTATTGGGTGCTCCATTGTCCGTCGCGGTACCTCCACAGCTGCACTTTGCCGGAAAGTGACACGGTCATTGCAAAATCGTCGCTAGCGTCGGAGAGATAGATTACGTTATTTGCCGTCGGCTTTCCGGTCGCATCAATCGGAATGCCCCTGGAATTAAATGTGATGGAGGTGGATGACGTCGTGGAAAACCCGGACGGCGCAGAGCTGGAACTGGCCTTGAAGGCAATCCCGCTGTTTGCTAGCCCGCTGGAGAGCGCATTCGTTGACCCCTGAAGATCGTAGACGCTGGTGCTCTTGTTATATTTCTTCAGGCTCCACTCATTGCCTGACAGATTGAGCGACAGCTGATAATGAGTCATCTGCGACGTGGCGCTGAGCCTGGCGTAGCTCAACGTCGTGGCGATGTTTCTGGCGTCAGCGGACAGTTGCCAGCTTCGCATCGAGGAAGAAAGCATGGGAATAGAGAAGCCCAGCACGATCGCGACCAAGGCCAGCAGGACGACAAGTTCAATCAGAGAGAATCCTCTCTCTCTTTCTATTACTCTGACCTCAGCCATACGATTATGAGACGCGGTTTCATTGTGTGTTGCTGTCGGTGATGCGCCCGACCCCAGGCACCCCACCACGTTTCTTGTCGCCTCATAGTGCCTTAGGTCCAGCCGTAGATTTGTGAACTACGACACAAAATCGGCAATTGTTTGCCGCGTTTGAATCCGAATACCTCGGCATGGCTCCCAGATGTGGATGTCGGCGCGTGATTCGAGTTTGGTTTCTGTGAATGTCCTGTGTAGGAAAGGGCCATTTCCTCCTGCCCGCAAACGTCGGCGACACCTTGACCTCTGCGTTCCTGCGCACATATTCCTTGGAACACCATATGAGGGACCTCCACGGATTGCGCGCCTGGGAGCACTCGGGCTCAGGCGAGAGGGATGCATTCCAAAGTTTTTTCTTTATCCGCAAATTGATCGTCAACCTTGGCGTTCTAGATTAGAGAATTTATCGACCGGCACCCGCGTTCATCTGCGTGCATCTGCGGTTGCTATTCTCAGCGTCTCTAAGGTGAGATGTTTGGGTTGCGGCTTAGCTGCGCCAGGTCATACGTGGCTGCTTTCTATTCTCGGAACGGGCCAGACGCTTGCCCCGTATTGTGGTCGGCTTCAAGGTCACAAGATCCGGAACAAGAGGCCGAAAGTGAGAGAAACATAGCGCCAGTTCGGGATCGTTACGGCGCCTGCCGGAGCGAAGGGCGCGCTGTAGGCCTCCACTTCCGACGTGAACCGCACTGTCCTGGTCAAATCCAGATACAAGGAGCCCCATCCTCGAAGCGCCGGCTTCCATGGCCCAACCTGTTCTTTGTGTTTCTCGAGCCGCTGAAGTCCTATCCCGAGGTCGACTTCAGCGCTCCAACGCCCATCGCCGCCGAGTTCCCAGTAAGTGCCGCCCTCCATGGTCTCCACGCGCTGCGGAGCAAAATAGCCTGCATGCGATATCCTCTGGAAGCCAAGCCGGTGATATTGAGCGGAGACCTCTCCGCGCCATCCGATCGGAAAGGCCAGTGCTGCGTCACCCTGGAGCCGAAGATTCTCCTTCTCGATAGCTGTCTCTATCTCAGCCGCGCGTCCGCCGATCCTTAACCGCAGCGGTCCGGCGGGTGCCGTTCCCTCGAGGCGCAATTCGTTGCGCATTGCTCGATTGCTTACAAGAAGGGGCGTGGTCCCGAGGGGCATCCTCTGCGCCCTTATGTCCACGGCCGCGGCACTGTCAGGAGCACGCCACCGGATACGAAGATTTGCCTCGGGCGTCGTCCATGCAGCTGATCCCTTTGCGGCAAGCCGGGCCGCGCCGGCGTCAAGCGCGAGACGGAGTGCTGGGCGAGGCCGGCCTTCCAGCCGGAAAACACCCTCATCGAGCACGGCGGTTGTCAGCCCATCGTCGATGTCGGAACGGGTCGCTCGAGCTCCAAAACGGAACCCGCCTCGCATCGCCACGTCGCCGCTCAACCCGAATCGCCAGGTCCGATTGCCGTCGGAATCTCCCGAGTATGCGCCGGCGGGTTCCAGAGCCGGCGCATTGCGAAAGAGGGCATTGGCTAGGCGCTGCTGGACATCCTCGGCCTTGGGCGCGAGCCGCGCTGCGCGGCCATAGGCGCCCAGCGCTTCGACCGGCTTTCCCAATCGGAGGTATTTATCGCCAACGGCGAGCCAGCCCCAGGCGTCATCCGGCTCGAGCTCTGCATAGCGACGATACCAGCGAAGAGCGGTTTCATCATTTCGAGCGAGCTGTCCCAGCCGGTAGACGGCATGAGATTGCTCCGGGTTGATCTCGAGCACCCGAAGGTAAAGAGTCTGCGCAAGCTTGCGGTCCTCATCGGCGAAGGCGGCATCGGCGCGGTGCACGAGGTCGGTGATTTTTTCGGTCTGCGCAACAAGCCGAGCCGCACAGAACATGAGAAGAAGAGCGAAAGCCAAGCGAGGACCGCGCTGCATGAGTGGGTTCATTTCTTCCTCACAATAAGCCGGGCTACCTGTACCCCTAGCAGGACCACGGCGAGCATCAACAAAGAGGCGAGCAAAGCGGCCCAGCGCACCACATTCTCGATTTCGAGCCGCGAGATTTTTCTTGCGCCGTCGCCGGCAGCGGCGCTCGCCACCGGGCCCAGTACGAAGCCGAGCAGCCAACCGGTGGCGAAGATTCCCAAGACGACTCCCACACTGAGCAGGAACAGCCTGGCCATCGAACCCTCCGCTCGCGAGGCGCGACTCCTCAACAATAGATTGCGAATCGGGGCCAGCAGTGCCGCCAGAACATAGAAGAGTCCCCCTATCCCGGTTCCCGGAAATCCTACTGTCATTCAGTGTCCTTTCTCATACGTCTGGAAGTGCCGGCCGCGAACCAGTTCGTCCCAGACCGCCAGCAGGAAAAACACAGCGTTCACCGTGCGCAGAATAAAAAAGCTCGGGACGCTCGCGAGCGCCCGCCGCCCCTCACCGCGGGGCAAAGCACCTGCCATGACGGGGACAATGATGGCAGGAAGATCGATGACGTAGCCGAGCAGGATGTAAGGACTCCTCAAGAGCAGGGCAAGGAAAGGCAGCAGGATGAGATAGACAACGGAAGCAACGATCGCGTCCCAGCAAGCCACGGCCACCGCCGAGCGGAGAAAGGGGATTCCGAGGAGACCGCGCCAGTGAAGCCGGAGGTTCTGCACGAATCCGTGCGACCAGCGCCGAAGCTGCTTCTTCATGAAGGCATAGCTGTGTGGCTCGAGCGGGTAGCACACAGCCTCCGGGATGAACCTCGTCGAGTAACCCCGCTGGTAGAGCGTCCAGGTGAGGTCCATATCCTCGGCCAGGCTTCGTGTGGAAAATCCACCGACGTCCCGGAGCAACACGGACCGGTACATCGAGAAACACCCGGAACTTATGAGAGGTGTGCCGTATTGTTCCTGCACCTGTTTGTAAAAGGCAAAAGCGAAAAGGTATTCGACATAGCGTCCCCGCTCCCAGACACTCCTGATCCGACGTGGCAGGACGGTGCCGCAGGCGGCGGCAACGTCCGGGTTGGCGAAGGCCGGCAACAGTTTCTCGATGGCATCTTTCGCGAGCGCGGTGTCTGCATCGATGGCGATGGTGAATTCCGTATGGACGAGATTGAGGGCGAAATTCTGCGCCCCTGCCTTGGAACCGGTATTGGCAGGCGGACGTACGACGGTCACTCCAAAAGAGCGGGCGACGTCGCAAGTGCCGTCTGTCGAACAGTCATCGACCACGATGATCTCGGCCGGCGGGGCCGTTTGCTCCATTACGCTCCTGAGGGTGTCGGAAATAGAGGCCGCTTCGTTAAATGCAGGGATGATGATTGTTACAGGCACATTTTTGGACTGTGAGGAAGCGGATATCGATGGCATCGCGTTATCACTGTGATCTGAGAATAATATCGACCGGCCTTAATCATTCATTAGCCTGTAGAACAAGGGCTCGGGTGGGCGGAGAACGAAGAATGGCGCTTCATTAGCTTAAGGAAAACACCGCCTCCGGCGGTGAGACACGACGAGGCCCTTACGTTCCGGCGGTGATCGTGCATTTGGGATTTTCAAAAACCGGAGGCTACAACTTCGACACGGACTTCTTGGAACCCACCTTATTGCCGCCGCGCACCCCGATGTTTCGCGACGTCAACATCACGGGCTTCACCCGGCTGATAATGCCAAACAAATAAAATTCGGTGACAGCCTCCGAATTGCACGGACGGTCCGGGTATACGGAAGTCCAACCACGCAATTCGGTGGCTGTCACCGAATCTCTAAGAGAGCGCGGAGTCAGGCCTGGAGGATTTCGTTTTAGCCACCGTGCCATTCGGCAGAGGAACAGCGAAAAGCGAAATTGTTCAGGCCTGACCCCGGCACCGAAGCCGAAGGACACGCGACGAATATTACCCTTGACGTGTGACGCGATGAGTAATAGCCTGTGAATGTGATCAAGTCCTTCCGAGACAAACAAACCGAGCGCCCATTCCACGATCTACCTGTGGCACGGCTCAAGGCGTTTGAGAGGCCTGCACGGAGGAAGCTGCTGTATCTTTACCGGGCCCGGGTTCTGCAGGACTTGGCGGCGCTGCCCGGCAACCGCCTCGAAGCTCTGAAAGGAGACAGGCGGGGTCAGTACAGTATCCGTATCAACGAACGATGGCGGATCTGCTTTCGCTGGGAACAGGGGAGCGCGTTCGACGTCGAGATCGTCGACTATCATTGAGGGATAGACAAATGAGCAGGAAGCGTCTGGAACCAATTCCGCCCGGAGAGATCCTCCTCGAAGAATTCATGAAGCCTATGCACATCAGTATCAACCGGCTCGCCCGCGATATTGACGTGCCGCCCAATCGAATCAGCGCCATTGTCCGCGGCAAGCGGGCCGTTACGGCGGACACGGCACTCCGCCTCGGCAAGTACTTTGGCGTCTCACCGGAGATCTGGCTGGACCTGCAGTCCGATTATGAGCTCAGAGTGCTTCGTCGCACCGAGTGGCCGCGGATTGAACCCCGCATCCGCACGGCCGCTGCCTAACTTCGCAGTACAGACTGCTGAATCAAGCTCTTCACTTCGCTGCGGCTGAGCTGCTCCGCTGTGCACAGTTTCCCCGTTTTGTCAGCACGGGTGGCTTGCCTTCCTGCTTCTCCGCTCCCGGATCGAATTCACTTTAACCCGCGCGAAAAAGGGACAAGAATTGGGAAGATTGCGAAGTACGCTCCAATCGGGAGGCAAGCCATGGCCATACCCAGGGGTACGATCAAGGTCTCAGACACGGTGTGGGAGATTCCGCCGACCTACAAAGAAGGAATGCGGGTTCCGGCTCGGGTCTATGCGACTGAGAAGCTGTTCCGTGAGATGGATGAAGGGGTGTTCGACCAGGTGACAAACGTCGCCACGCTGCCCGGCATTCTCAAGTACGCCTTTTGCATGCCTGACGGACATTGGGGTTACGGTTTCCCCATCGGCGGCGTGGCCGCGATGGATTCCGAGGAGGGCGTGATTTCGCCGGGCGGCATCGGGTTTGACGTGAACTGCGGCATGCGCCTGGTGCTGACGAATTTTACGGAAGAGGAGGTGAGGCCGCACCTGCGGCAACTCGTCGACATGCTGTTCCAGCGCGTTCCGGCCGGCGTCGGCTGCTCCGGATTCGTGCGCATCTCTCAGGACGAGTTTCGCCGGGCCGTCGAGCAGGGCGCGCGCTGGTGCATCAAAAACGGCTATGGTTGGAACGAGGACCTCGAGCGCACCGAAGAGGAGGGCTGTATCTCGGGGGCAGATGCCTCAAAAATCAGCGACAGGGCCGTAGAGCGCGGCTTCAAGCAGCTTGGCACGCTGGGATCGGGGAATCACTATCTCGAGATCCAGGTGGCCAAGCCTGAGTATGTCTTCGACAAGAAGCTTGCGGAAGCCTTCGGCATTACCATCCCGAACCAGGTAGTGATCATGTTTCATTGCGGCAGCCGCGGGTTCGGCCACCAGATTGCCACCGACTATCTCCAACTGTTTCTCAAGGCCATGACGGCCAAGTACGGCATCCGGATCCCGGATCGGGAGCTGGCGTGCGCGCCATTCCATTCTCCCGAAGGCAGGGACTATTATGCCGCTATGAAGTGCGCCATCAACATGTCCTTCGTCAACCGCCAGGTCATCCTGCACCGCATTCGCGAGGTCTTCTCGGAGGTTTTCCACAAAGACCCCGCCGATCTGGGACTGCACCAGGTCTACGATGTCGCTCACAACACCGCCAAGCTGGAGAACCATGTGATCGACGGGAAGCTGCGCGAGGTGCTGGTGCATCGCAAGGGCGCCACGCGGGCTTTCGGGCCGGAAATGCCCGGGATTCCGCAAATCTACAGGCAAACCGGCCAGCCGGTCATCATCGGCGGAAGCATGGAGACAGGATCGTATCTCCTGACCGGCGTGCCGACGGGCGACCAGACCTTTTACTCTACAGCCCACGGCAGCGGCCGGACTATGAGCCGCAACCAGGCCAAGAGGCAGTTCCGCGGCAGAGAACTGCTGGAACAGATGGAGGCGCGCGGCATCCTGGTACGCACCGTTTCCTACTCCGGCCTGGCAGAGGAAGCGGGGCCGGCTTATAAGAACATCGACGATGTAATCGAAGCCACCGAGCAGGCAGGCATCAGCAAGCGGGTTGTGCGGCTGCTGCCCATCGGCAACGTCAAGGGATAGATGCGAAATACGAGTTCCTAGCAACAAGTGCTGAGTGCTGAGTACTGAGTGACACACTTTTGTATTTACTCAGCACTCAGTACTTTTTACCGGTTATCGAGGATGGGTACAAGGGATGGAAGCGAGAACGCCGATCAGTCTGATCACTGGAGCGTTGGGAAGCGGCAAAACCACTTTGCTAAGGCGAATTCTGCGCGACACGGAGCGGCGTCTCGCAGTGCTGATGAACGAGTTCGGAGAGATCGCCATCGACAGCCGGATTCTCCCGGGGGAGAACCTGCGCATCATCGAACTGGCCGGGGGATGCGTCTGCTGCGAGCTGGCGGGCGAATTCGAGGCTGCCGTGAATGAGATCATCGAACGCTTCCAGCCGGAGCTGATTGTGGTCGAGGCCACCGGTGTGGCCGAAGCGGATGCTCTTGCCTATGATGTACAAGACAACTTGCCCCAGGTGCGTCTCGAGAGCGTCATCAATATCGTCGACGCCTACGCCAGCATCGAACATCCCGAGATCGGCTATGCCGCCCGCTCGCAGCTACGGCAAGCGGACCTTATCCTGATCAACAAGACCGACCTGGTCGGGCAGGCTGCCGTCGAGACGGTCAAGAAGCAGGTGCGCCCATACAACGACAACGCGGTTCTGATCGAATCCGTTTTCTGCAACGTCGATCCCCGCATACTCTTCGGGCCTGACGTTCCCCATCGCGAAGGGTTGCGTGCGCCCCATTCGGAACAGAACCTTCGTTCGTTCACCTTCACCACCGGCAGGATGCTCGACCGAACCAAGTTCGAGCAGTTGGTCGCAAGCCTGCCGGCCGAGGTATACCGCGCCAAGGGCTTTGTGCGGATCGACGACAAACCATATCTGTTCAACTATGTGGCGGGGCGGTCCGAGCTTGAGGAGTTCCCTTCGGATAAGACCGAGCTTGTGTTCATCGGTCCGCACCTGGAAGGCGCGAAAGAAGCCATCCTGGCTCGGCTCCGCGGCTGTGAGGTTTAAGAGCATGCCATACCGATACCTTCCCGACATCGCAATAGCCGACGTCGCATTCGAGGCCTGGGCAGACACTTTGGAAGAGCTTTTTACGGCTGCCGCGGACGCTACCATGAATGTCATGGTAGGGGATCTCGCAACGATCGCAGAGCACGAAAGCCGTGCCGTGCGGGCGGAAGATACCGAAGTTGACATGCTGTTGTTTCAGCTCCTTCAGGAGCTGATCTTTTTCAAGGATGCCGAGAAGCTTCTGCTGCGCGTCAAACAGATCGAGATCCGGCAACTCGACGGGCGCTACCTGCTGAGGGCGGAAGCTCGCGGCGAGCAACTCGATCCCGCCCGTCATGATCTGGTGGTAGACGTCAAGGCAGTTACACTCCACCGCTTCAACGTGAAGCAGACAGCCATGGGTTGGGAGGCGACTGTCATCCTGGACATTTAGCGCGCCGGAATTGATTTGCGACTTTCTGGCCCGCTGTGCTCGCTGTATGATGGGAAAGAACGAGACTGCCATGATCAAGAACCGTGCGCTGTTGCGGGAATTTGAGGAATCGCAGTTGCGGAAGGAAGCGCCGGACTACCACCGCAACTTCAGGATCTTTGAGGCTCTCTATCACGAGGCCCGCTTGCTTGGAATCTTTCCTCTCAAGAATCCTCTGGATGGAATCGAGGTCGACATTCACCTTGCGAGAGTCATCAATGTTCGAATGCCTGCTTGAAAGGATCGCGCTGTCTTGCGACAGTGTCAGAATTCCCTACATGATTGTCGGTGGACAAGCTGTGCTCCTGTACGGCGAACCCAGGCTTACCAAGGACATCGACATCACTCTTGGAGTTGGCCTCGAGCGGTTGCCGGATGTGCTCAAGCTCGTTCACGAAGTGAGACTGGAGGCGCTGGTCGATCCCGAGGTCTTTACAAGGCAGACGATGGTACTGCCCTGTTCGGATCCGGCGACGGGGATTCGTGTAGACCTGATTTTCTCCTTCTCTCCTTACGAGCGGCTGGCCATCTCGCGCTCGCGAACGGTGAGGATCGGCGGGGCCGACGTAAGATTTGCTTCCCTCGAAGACCTCATCATCCACAAGGTGATTGCCGGCCGGCCTCGTGATCTCGAAGATGCCAAAAGCGTTTTGGCAAAGAATCCGGCAGCGGATCGAATCTACATCAGGCATTGGCTGAACGAGTTTGCGTCAGCTCTAGGAGAGGATTTTCTCAGCCGCCTCGACAGCATCAATGACGTCTGATCCCATAACTCCTATGATCGACGGATTTCCCGGCCTTGAGAGATGATGTGGCGGCTGCGATGGAAGTCCGCGGCGCCCGATGTGCATCCATGCGAGTCGAGCTGGTCAAGAGCAGAGCCGGCTGCTTCGACTGCGGTCAGGCAACGTACGAGGTCCGATCCGGCGGCGAGACCTGTTGGGAGATACAATCCGCCCTGGCGGAGGAGGCGTAACATGCGAATTCTTTGTGAGCGAAAATCGGTGGTTGCGGTATGCGTTGCACTCGCGCTCTTTGCCGCGCTCCCCACGGCGGCGCAGCGGAGCGCGCAAGGAGCCAGAGCGCCCGAGACTGTGACGCTCCTGAAACCGGCGCGTGTGTTCGACGCCGAGGACGGCAAGACCCACGAAGGCTGGGTTGTGCTGGTGCGAGGAGAGAGAATCGCAGCCGTCGGGCCGGCTGCCCAGGTTCAAGTTCCGGCGGGAGCGCAGGCGATCGAGCTGGCCGGAATGACGCTTCTTCCTGGGCTGATGGACATTCACTCTCACATATTCCTCCACCCTTACAACGAAACCCTGTGGGACGACCAGGTCCTGAAGGAACCTCTTGCCTACCGGACCGTAGAAGCCGTGATCCACTGCAAGGATACGCTGATGGCGGGATTCACGCTCCTGCGCGACCTCGGCACCGAGGGTGCAGGCTATGCGGATGTCTCGGTGCAACGCGCCATCCGTGAGGGCCTGATTCCAGGGCCGCGCCTGCTGGTGGCGACACGGGCGATCGTTGCCACCGCCAGCTATGGACCCGGACCGCCCGACTTTGCTCCGGACCTGGACTTGCCAAAAGGGGGCCAGGAAGTGAGCGGGACGACGGAGATCATTAAGGCAGTCCGCGAGCAAGTCGGGAAAGGCGCCGACTGGGTTAAGGTATACGCGGACTACCGGCACGGCGTGAGCGGCACCGTGCCGACCTTCAGCGAAGACGAGCTGCGCACGCTGGTGGCGGAAGCCCGCTCCGCAGGCAGGCCGGTCTCTGCCCACGCCACAACTGCTGAGGGAATGCGCCGGGCGATCGTCGCCGGAGTGGACAGCATCGAACACGGCTACGGCGGCACGGAGGAGGTCTTCCGCCTCATGGCGCAGCACGGCGCCGCGTATCTCCCTACACTGGCTACCGCGGAGGCATATGCAGAGTATTTTGAAGGGTACAAACAAGGGCAGCCGCCGACGGCGGGGATGCAACAGGTCATGCGCGCGTTCAAGTTTGCGATGGATGCCGGAGTGACGATCGGGCTGGGAAGCGACGTGGGCGTCTTCGCTCACGGCGCCAATTACCGCGAGCTGGAGTGGATGGTGCGCGCGGGCATGAATCCGCCGCAGGCCCTCCTGGCGGCCACCGCCGTAAACGCTAAGATCATCCGCATGCAGGATCAGCTCGGCCGCATCCGGCCCAACCTGTTTGCCGACCTGGTCGCGGTCCCTGGAGATCCCACGCAAGACATCAAAGCCGCGCGTGACGTGCGTTTCGTCATGAAGGGCGGGGTTATCTACAAGCGTCCGTAAGTAAGTTCGGTGCCTGCTTTGAAAATAGACGGTGCAGCGGACGGGCTAAAGCCCGTCCCCACTAAGTGTTACCCTCAGAGATCTCAAGTGGGCACGGGCTTCAGCCCGTGCGCTTTTTCATGCACTTGGGTGCGCGAATTGCGCATGAGATACTGTCACCGGATTTCTATTCCGCCGCATCAGTCAGCGTGACGGAGGCAAGAGGGGAGGTCGGTCCGATGTCCGACAAAACAAAGACCGAACGGGAGCAGCCCCCGTACGCCTGGCATTCTCTGAACGCCACAAATGTGTGCGCGCGCATGAAATCCTGCGCCAGCTCGGGCCTGGATGCTGCGGAGGCAGACGGACGGCTCACTCGCTTTGGACCGAACCGGTTGCGCAAGGTAAAGGAAGTGAAGCTCTGGCGGGTCTTCTTCGAGGAGGTCCGCGAGCCGATGATCCTTCTGCTTATTGTCACGGGCGTTTTGTATGCCCTGTGGGGCGTACTCAAGGATGCGCTCACGATCCTGGGAATCATCCTGATCTTGGTCTGGGTTGAAATCTACAATGAGTTTCGCGCCAAGAAGGCCATTGCCGCACTCCACAAGCTGGCGGCCCCCACGACGATCGTGCGGCGCGGCGGGCAATTCCGCGAGATCCCGGCAGAACAGGTCGTGCCGGGGGATCTCATAATCCTGGAGACCGGCCGCAAGGTTCCGGCCGATGCCCGCCTGCTCGAGGCCCATGGGTTGGAGGCTGACGAATCGCTGCTCACCGGGGAGTCGGTGCCGGTCGAAAAAGATGCCTCTGTGATACTTCCCGAGCTTACTCCCTTGGCCGAAAGGCGCAACCTCGTGTTCGCCGGCACTACGATCACGCGCGGCCGAGGTGAAGCCCTGGCCGTTGCGACCGGCATGGCAACGGAGCTGGGCTACATTGCGCGCCTTACGGCGGAAGTCAGGGAGCCGCGCACGCCGTTGCAACTGACCATGCGCGAGCTGACGCGCTGGATGGTTTGGCTTGCGCTCGGTTTCAGCAGCCTGGTGCCTCTGCTGGGCTGGCTGTGGGGAGGCCAGCCGCTGCATTTGATGCTCCTGACCGGTCTTTCCATGGCGTTCGCAACCATTCCCGAGGAGCTCCCCATCATCATAACGATGGTACTGGCGCTGGGCGGCCATCGCCTCTCGCGGAGGCACGCGATCGTCAAGCGCCTGCGGGCCGCCGAGACGCTGGGCGCCGTCACTGTGATTGTCACGGACAAGACAGGCACGTTAACGCAAAATCGCATGGAACTGGGCGTCGTTGATCCCGAGGTCTCCCGCAGGCGCATCCTTGAACTCGGCGTGCTTTGCAGCACCGCAATCGAAAGCAATGGGGATTTTATCGGGGATCCATTCGAAACCGCGTTGCTCCGTGCTGCCGAGCACGCGGGACTGGATGTGGGCACAGTGCGGCGCGAGCATCCGCTGCGTGATGCATTCACCCCGGACAGCGGGCGCAAGAGGATGTCGGTGATCTTTGAGCGGGATGGCCGGCTGGCCTGCGCCGTCAAAGGCGCGCCGGAAGCGGTACTGCCCCGATGTAATCGCAGAATGGCAAAAGGAGTCGAGCAGCCGCTGGACGCGGCCGCACGGCAGCAACTCCTGGCGCATGCCGCAGCCATGGCCGGGGAAGGGCTGCGCGTGATGGCCTTCGCGGAGAAAATGGCATCGGGAGGCCGTTTGACGCAGGAAGCGGCCGAATCGGAGCTTGTCTTTGTCGGCCTGGCAGGGCTGGCCGATCTGCCCCGACCCGAGGTGAAGGAAGCGATCAAGTCGTGCCGCATGGGCGGGATTCGCCCTGTGATGGTTACGGGTGACCACCCTCTCACCGCGCTGGCTGTGGCCAGGCAGATCGGGATGGAAGACGACGGCCGCCTGCTCGTCGGACAGGATCTCGCCGCTCTCTCCGAGGCGGAGCTCAGGGAGGAGGTCAACCGCGTTTCCATTTTCGCTCGAACCAACCCTGAAGATAAAATGCGCCTGGTGCGGATTCTGCAGAAGCAGGGAGGGGTCGTAGCGGTTACCGGAGACGGGGTGAACGACGCTCCCGCACTGGCTGCCGCTGACATCGGCGTTGCCATGGGGGAAACCGGCACCGACGTGGCGCGCGAAGCCGCAGGCATCGTCCTTGCAGACGACAACTTTGCAACCATTGTCACGGCTGTCGAACAGGGCCGTCTCATCTTTGCGAACCTGCGCAAAGGAGTTCGCTACTACCTCGCCTGCAAGATGGCTCTTATCGGAACGACTCTGCTCCCTGTGCTGCTCCACGTGCCGGTTCCGTTTGCCCCGATCCAGATCATCCTGATGGAGCTGTTCATGGATCTGGCGGCGGCCGCCGCGTTCGTGGTCGAGCCGCCCGAATCAGACCTGATGCGACAGCCGCCGCGGGACCCCAGGACTCCCTTTATGAACCGGGAGATGATCGTGGGCATTGCCAGTGCCGCCGCCGGGCTGTTTGCCGCGGTTGCCTTCGCCTACTTGTTCAGCTGGTACACCGGCCGCGGCCTGGCTGGCGCTCAAAGCGTAGCTTTTGTCACTTGGCTGCTTGGCCACGTCTTCCTTGCCTTCAATCTGCGCTCGGAGCATGAACCGATGACGCGCCTGGGGCCGTTTACGAACCGGCTGATGACGCTCTGGGCGGTTGCCGCCGTAGCATTCAGCCTGTTCGCCACCCTGATGCCGGGTGCGGAGGCGGCTTTCAAAACAATCACCCTGTCCGGTCGTGACTGGGCCTTGGCGACAGTCTGCGCGGCTGTCGGTACTTTTTGGATTGAAATCCACAAGCGGCTCTGCCGGAAAACGGCCTAAACCGCGAAACGCATGATAGATGCTTTTTACATCGTGGCTGTGTATCGAATGGCGCTTAAGTAAGGGTGTTTGCAACCGGATTAAGCATACGAATCCGAGGCATTTAAGCCCCGAAGGGGCGATGCAGAAAAGCCCAGGGCGTGAGCCCTGGGGTGAGACGACACGCGCGGAATAAAGCCCTGCAAGGGCGAAACAGCATGCGTCGCCCCTACAGGGCTCGCTCTGATCCGGGACTTGCTTTCCCAGGGCTTGCGCCCTGGGCTTTCCTGCCGGACCCTTGCAGGGTCCTTCCGACTCCTTATTTGAGCGCCATTCGGCTGTGTATCCTGATTTGTGTTTGGTTGCGGCCATGGACTGCTTTCAGCATTTCGTGGTTTTTGTAGATGAACGCGCTCAGCCGCCGGATTTCCACAGCTTGACTTACGTCGAGCCTTGGCTTAAAAAGGAGTTACCCTCGATCACAAATGCAAGGAGCACTCGATGATTTGGAAAAAGTCCGAAGCTGACGTGACGGCCGTGCAAGCCCAGCCTCAACCGCAAGCCCCCCCGGCGCCCTCTCCACGAAACCAGGGGCAACCAACGAAAGAGCAGGCCCTGATCGGACCTTCGATCGAAATCAAGGGTAACCTCGTTGGCGGCGAGGATTTGTTCGTCGAAGGGCGCATCGAGGGGAGGATTGAGCTCCGGCAGCACAGCGTCACCGTCGGCCAGAGCGGGCGTATCAAAGCGGATATCTACGGCCGCACGATTGTAGTTCTCGGTGAGGTTGACGGCAACCTTTACGGGGAAGAGCAGATCGTTTTGCGCCAGTCAAGCACGGTGCGCGGCAACCTCTTGGCGCCGCGCGTGACCCTGGAAGACGGCGCCAACTTCAAAGGCAGCATAGACATGAGCTCCCCGGCTGCCGTCCAGACGCCGGATGCTCAGACTGTCGGAGACGAAATGGAGTCCACAGCGCCGCAGATTCAACAGCAGGAACAATCCGCGGACAACGACTGATTCCCACGCGGCCGGAAAGGCCGCTGCAAACGGCCGTCAACACGGCGAGTTTCGCCGCTCCGGCATCAAGATGATGGGGATTGCATCACGACATTCCTACCTGGAACGCGCAGCATACAGATCGCTTGGTCTCAACACGGTACTGCGTTCCCTGCAGGATGATCGCAAGTATCACATCCTCGACCTCGGACAACCGCTCGGCGTCAATGTGGAATTCTGGTCGCAGTTCCGGTGCCGGCTTTATATCGAGGACTTCTATCGCAGTTACAAGGCGAAGGCTGCGTTGGAATCCGAAGTTTCCACGGAGGCCATCTTTGCAGAGCTGCTTCGGTTCAGCGAAGAGACGAGCTTTGACATCATCCTGGCCTGGGATCTTTTCAATTACCTGAACCCGGAAGAGAGCGAGATGCTAATCCGGCAGTTGAGCCGGTGGTGCCGGCCCGGAACCCTGCTGTTCGCACTCATCTCGTCTCTGCCGCTCATCCCGGCCGAACCCACGATCTTCAGGATTCTCGACAGCGAGCGGATGATCTATGAAACGCGCACGCACGAGACGCAGCCATGCCCGCGTTATTATCCAAGAGATATCGCCAAGTTCATGGGACGGTTTGAAGTGTCCAGTTCCTTCCTGCTGCGCCACGGAATCCAGGAATACGTTTTTGCTTACCGAGCGTGACCAGCCGGGGTCGGATCTGCATTATTCAATTTTCGGCGTTTCTTGAATACTGAAGCTGTGATCCCCACGCGGCGGGGGGCTCGAAGCGGCGCGGAAGAGTTATGGTGAAGCGGGCGCCTTTTCCCGGGGCGCTCTCGAGTTTCATTCTGCCGCCGTAGCGGTCCACCAATCGCTTCACGATGGAAAGCCCGAGCCCAGTTCCAATCTCGCCGGTCTGCTTCAAGGCCTCCATTTCCCGATAGGCGCGATCGAGCGCCCGCTCGGAGCTGAACAAAACCTCTTCCCTTTCCCGTAGGCGCCGGGTGATCGAGGTAGCCAGATAGGCGATGATCGCGAAAAAGACGGCATTGGCAACCCAGAGGTTAAAAGGAGAAGCAATGCCGCGGACCGGATCGGCCGGGAGCCGGCTGCTCCGGGAAAGCGGCCAAATGTCCAGACCTTCAATAGCTGCTACGATTCCGATGAGCGAAACAGCAAATGCGGCGAGGATGTAACAGGAGCGCAGAGGACGCAGAGAGAAAATCGAGGCTTTTCTTCTTCGATCCTTCAGTCTCTGCACCTCTGCGGTGGATTCCCTTACCACATGCCAGGGAATCGCATTTTCTTCCGCAGGCCGCAGCAGCTTCCCGGCATTCGTGGCGGCCTATTTCAGCTTGGTCTTCAGCAACGACAGCAGGAGGCTGCTGCTGATCGGCTTCTGCAGTACGCCGGTGAGCCCAAGAGCGCTGAAGTCCGTCGCCATGTTCAGATTGTCGCCGACTGAGCTGAGAACGTAAACGGGCGCGGCGTTACCCAGCGCGCGCACTTCCTTAACAAAACTCGTCCCTGCGTCGATTTCCTCCATCATCAGGTCCACGATGAGCAGGTCCGGCTTTGCCGATTTGTACAAGGGAAGTCCCTCTTCGGCACTTCGCGCGGTGACGACGATGTAGTTGTTCGCCTCCAGGACAACGCGCAGTGACTCCAGGATATCCGCATCGTCGTCGAGCACCAGAATTACATGCTTGCCGTTTTGCATTTCAATCTCCGTTTCCTGCAGTCCGGCTTCCGACACTACATGCCAATGCCGCGGAGGCTTGGGCGACATCGCCGCGCTCAAGCAGAGTCGACATGAATTGCAGGGCCGAGTCGAGGTTGGCCTGAGCGTCGGGCGAAAGTTGCTCTCCAAAGTCGCTAAACTCGTAGCCGCGGATCCCGAGGGCATAGGCTTCCGGCTTCCGGCCGAAGAGCTGCTCTGCCAGGGCCAGTACATGTTCCGGTTCGAGGCTGTGGCTCGAAAAAGACAGGGCGGCCTGCGGGCGGACGGGCCTGAGAAAGAAAGGGGAATCCCCGCTGACTGAGGCATCGACAAAAATGACGACCTTGTGATCGGCCGCAGTTTTGACGTCCTCGAGCGTTAGCTGGTAATCCGTTTCCACATTGACGCCCGGCGGCGCGATTTTTTCGATCGCCTCGCCGAACGCCGGTCCCAGCCCGTCATCGAGGCGTGCGGGATTTCCATAGCACAAAAGCAGGATTCCGCCCTCAGGATCGCACTTCATCGAACTTTCCTGTCGAGCAGCCGCCCCTGATGGTCCAGGATCGCCACTTCCAGAGGCATCTGTCCCATCGCGTGAGTTGCGCAGGACAGGCACGGATCGTAAGCGCGAATGGCCACCTCGATGTGATTGAGCAAGCCCTCCGTGATCGTGGGTGCTCCGGAGAGATACTTTTCGGCCACCCGCTGAACCGCACGATTCATGGGTTCGTTGTTGTGGGTGGTCGAGACGATCAGATTCGCCATGGTGATCTGATCGTCGCGGTTCACCCGGTAGTGATGGAACAGTGTGCCCCGCGGCGCTTCGATGATGCCCACTCCCTCGTCACGCCGCTCGCCTTTCACGACCAGGTTTTTCCCCTGCAAGTCGGGATCATGCAGGAGCCGCTCGATCGTTTCTGCCGAATGGAGCAGCTCGATCATGCGGGACCAGTGATACGCCATGGTAAGGTTGTTCGGTTTTCCTTTCGTCAGCGCTTTGAACTCCTGGCGCGCCTTTTCGGCCTGCGGCGTGTCGAAAAAGTCGCAGTTGTTGACCCGCGCCAGCGGCCCCACTCGATACCAGCCGTTTTCCGGCCCGGCCGATTTGATGAAGGGGAACTTCATATAGGACCACGGCTTCACTTCTTCGGCGATGTAGTCTGTGTACCGCTGGTTGTCTACATGATCGAAGATCTTGTCACCTTTCGCATTCGTCGCTCGCAGACCGCCGTCATAGATGTCGTGAGCTCCGTCGGGACGCACGATCGAGAGGTGGTTCGAAGCGAAGGAAGCGAAGGAGGAGAGTTCTTCGAGGTGCTGAAGGGTATAGTCCTTCGCGATCTTCAAGGCGCCGGCCGACCAATCCAGGATCTGGCCGATATCCTTGAGAAATACATCCCGCTCCTCGACCGTGAGATTCTTGTTCACGCCCCCCGGTATCGCCCCGGTTCCGTGAATCTTCTTGCCGGCGGTAGCCTTGATGATCTCCTGCCCGTACTTGCGCAGCAGGATGCCCTGTCTGGCAAGCTCGGGATACTTCGCCGCCACGCCGATAACATTGCGCACCGAAACATCGGCGTCGAAGCCGAAGAGGAAATCGGGCGAACAGAGATGGAAGAAATGTAGGGCGTGCGACTGCAGGAACTGGGCATGGTGCATCAGGCGCCGGATTTTTTCCGCAGTGGGAGTCAGCTTCTCGCCGCCCACGATTCGGTCGACCGCCTTTGCAGACGCCAGATGATGGCTGACGGGGCAGATGCCGCAGAGCCTCTGCACCATGACCGGCGCCTCCCAGAAGGGCCGGCCCTGAATGAAGCGCTCAAAACCCCGGAACTCCACGATGTGAAGACGCGCCTGCTTGACTTTGGCCTTCTCATCCAAAAGGATCGTGACCTTGCCGTGCCCTTCGACCCGGGTGAGGGGTTCAATAACGATTCGTTTCGTGTCGGTTGTCCTAATCACAGCTCGCTTCTCCTCGAATCAATCGTACTTGATCAGCTGGTAAGGCAGCTCGATCGGCTTGTTGTTAAGCAACGCCACCAGGGCCTCCCAGAGCGTGTCTGCCGGGGGAGGGCAACCGGGAAGATAGTAGTCGATCTTCACAACCTCGTGGGCCGGATAGACCTTGTTGAGCAGCAGCGGAATCTCCGCATCGTTTGGAATCTGCTTCTGGGGATTGTAGACGGTCGGACCGTTGAGGTACGCTTCCTTCAGGCATTCCTCCAATGAGATGGTGTTCCGCATGGCCGGGATGCCACCCATGGTGGCACAGTCTCCCACCGAGATCAGGATGTCGCACCACTTGCGGAACTTTCGCAGAACTTCAACATTTTCCTCATTGCAGCATCCGCCCTCGATCAAGCCAACAAGGCAGCGGTCGTGGAACTCCTTGATGTCGTTGATCGGCGATTTGTGGAACTCCACAAGCTCGGCCAGGTCGAGAATGCGCTCGTCGATATCCAGCAGCGACATGTGGCAGCCGAAGCAGCCGGCCAGCGACGCTGTTGCAACTTTAGGTTTTCCCATTGTGATCTCCTCTCCACTCACTCGGCCGCTGCCGCCTTCTCGATGTCGGTCCCGATCGGCTCGCGATCGTACAGCCGCTTGCCGATCGGCACGGCAAAGCCGACACGCTTGCGCAGGATTGCGCCCACGGGGCACACCGCAATCGCTTTGTCGGTGACGGCTGCGTTGGTTTCGCCCAACCCGGCGCGTGCATCGACCGCAATGCGTTTGCTTGTGCTGCGCCCGACGAACTGAAAGACGTTCTTGCCGTCGACATCCTTGGACGCGCTTACGCAACGGCCGCAGAGCACGCAGCGGTTTCGGTCCAAAAAGATGTCCGGATGCGATGCATCCACATCACGGTAAGGGAATTGGTACGGATACTTGGGCGCCGTGATGCCGAAGCGGTAGGCGAGGGCTTGCAGCTCACAGTTTCCGCTCTTCTCGCAGAACATGCAGAAGTGATTCCCCTCCACGAACAGCATCTCGATCAAGTTGGCCCTAAGCTTCTGCACTTTCGGTATGTTGCTTTCGACCATGATGCCGTTCGCAATAGGTTGCGTGCAGGCTGACTGGGGCCGCCCGTTCACAAGCACGGTACAAACCCGGCAGCTTCCCCGCGGCGCAAGGTCTTTGTGGGCACAAAGCCGGGGGATATAGCGGCCTGCGGCATCGGCGGCCTGCATGATGGTTTGTCCGGGCTCTCCCTGAACGGTTTCTCCGTCTAATATGAATGCAATCTTTCCGCTCACGATGCCTTCTCCTTCAGCCCGACAGATGAACCGGCTTTCGGCCTGCGATCCTCGAAGCTTCGCTCACGGCAAACGCCAGGTCGAACTCCGGCTGCCTTCCGTCGGACACAGGTTTGACCAGAGCCTCATACACGGGCCGGAATTTCGCCAGCGAGGTCAGCACCGGATTGGCGGAGGTCTGCCCGAGGCCGCAGCGGCTCGTCAACTTGATGGTCTCGCCCAGTTCCTTCAGATACTCGAGGTCAGAAGGTTCGCCTTTGCCATTCCGGATCTTCTGCAATCCCTGCCTCAGAAACACGTTCCCTGCCCGGCACGGAGTGCAGTAACCGCAGCTCTCGTGGATGAAGAATTCCATGAAGACGTCGACCGCTTCAAGCAGGTCGCGGCCGGGGCCGAAAACCATCATAGATCCGCCGGTGGCCAGGTCGTCAAAGCGGACCAGCCGATTGTATTCCTCGGGGCCGACCATCTGACCGGCCGCGCCTCCGACCTGAACGGCGATGGCATCCTCCGCTCCGGTCAGCTTGAGGACCTCCTGCAGCTTGATTCCCAGCGGCACCTCGTAAATGCCGGGACGCTTGCAATCGCCGGAAATGCTCAAGAGCTTAGTTCCGGCGCTGCGATCTGAGCCGAGTCCGGAAAACCACGCAGCCCCGCGCTCCAGGATGCGGGCGGCGCAGCAGAAGGTTTCGACGTTATTGACGGCGGTCGGATAACCCAGATAGCCCTGTTGCGCCGGGAAGGGGGGACGGGTCTTCGGGTCTCCGCGCAATCCCTCGCAGGAGCTGAGCAGCGCTGTTTCCTCGCCGCAGATATAAGCGCCCGCACCCATCTGAATGCGGATGTCGAAATCGAACCCTTGCTTGCCGCAGACATTCTTGCCCAGCAAACCCTGGCGTCTGCGCTCGGCAAGAATCGATTCCAGGAAAGCGTGCAGGTAGCTGTATTCGGCGCGCAGGTACATGATCCCTTCGGCGGCTCCGATTGCATAACCGCCGATCGCCATGCCTTCGAACACTGTGTCGGGGTACTCGGTCAGGATCACGCGGTCTTTAAAAGTCCCCGGCTCTCCTTCGTCGGCGTTGCCAACGATGTAGCGCTTGTCTGCCGCGGTGACGCGTGTGAATTCCCACTTCAGACCGGTCGGGAAGCCCGCGCCGCTGCGCCCGCGAAGTCGCGCATTCTTCACGTTGCGAATGACCTCCATGGGGCTCATACTCAAGGCATTGGTCAGCGCTTCGCCGGACTTCATCGGCGCCAAAACCACGGGGCCTCTGGTTCGGATGTTGTTTTCCACCATGGCCTGGACAAGGTCGTGGGCGTTATTTCCGTCTCCCAGTTTCTTGACCAGTCGCTTGGGATCCATATGCTGCTTGAGGTCCGCCACGATCTGACGGGCCTTGTCGGTTGACAGGTGGGTGACCACGACATCGTTGACCAGGGCCGCCGGCGCTTGGTCCGACATGCCGATGCAGGAGGTCCATTCCAGGCCGATTTTCCCGTCCGGGGTCGCGCCGCCCATCTGCACGCCGAGTTCCTGCTCGAAGACTTCGGCCACTCGATCTACCCCGTGCATCCGATCGATGATGGAATTGCACAATCGAATGACGATCCTCCCGTTTGGCTTTTCTTTCAGAAAGGAGTAGAAGGTGACGAGACTCGCGACCTCGACGCGATGAGTCCCCAAAGCTTCGGCAATGACATCCATGGCGTCATCGCAAACGCTGCCGTGATGCTTTTGCACCGCCAGGGCGACATCCAACATGCGCCTGCGGTCGTTACCGTACTCCCGGCAGATGTTTTTGATTGTTGCCCTTAGATCGTCGTTCATAACCACATTCGCCAGTTCAGCGGCCTCATTTGTACGCTAACAATGCATGACCCGGTCGCAACGGTGAATCAGGCCGACCGGGTCGATTTACAGATAACTCTGCCTCCAAAAAACCAACAATACCATTTTTGCCACCTATCTTTTACGACACTCACGGCCGGAATGCCACTGAATCCTCTGCCGGATCCAGCACGGTCGCGCTGCCAGCGCCTCTTGATGCGGCGTCGTGACACCGCTTTGCGGCTGAGCCAATAGCGGCGTCGTGCCGCCGCAGAGCGCCTGCGGCGCCCATTTGGGGACCGGGACCTGTTCTCAGGCAAATTCATTTGAATCTGCGCGGGAAAACAACTAACTTAGAGCGCTCAATACAGGCGAGCTGCGGTTCTGTTGCGCACGAATTTCTGAATGCACTCCTTGGGAATCAGGCATGAAAAGGCGGCGTTTCCCTTCATTGACGGTGCAGATCATGATCGGCCTCATGGTCGGCATTCTCATCGGCTGGCTTGAGCCCGGCTGGGGCAAGGCGATCAAGCCCATGGCCGACATCTTCCTGCGCATGGTCAGGATGATCATCGCGCCCCTGATCTTTGCGACTCTGGTCATCGGCATCGCCGGCACCGGGGATTTCAAAAAAGTGGGACGCATCGGCCTGAAGGCTATCATCTACTTCGAAATCGCCACGACCATCGCTCTCCTGATCGGGCTCGCGACCGTCAATATTTTTAGACCTGGACAATATGTCCCGCGCAACGCCACGCCAAGCTCGTCGCCGGCACGCTCGCCGAGCCCGCTGGCCCAGGCCGGTGCGCTTGCATCCGCACCGGCCATAAGCTCGATCTCGCCATCGGCACCAACGGTGGGCGCGGGCGAACAGATGATGGTAGTGCACGGCAGCCAGTTCCAGAAAGGGCTGACTGTGACGGTTAAGTTCCCGGGCGGAGGCATGACCGTATTGAGCGGTGCGCTCTTCCAATCTGCGCGTCCGGACTCTTTCGAAATGATGCTCACGATGGGTACAGCCGGGGAGTATACGCTGAAGGTGTACAACCCGGATGGTGGCCAATCCAACCAGTTCAAACTCAGCGCTCACCAGTCCGGCAGCGATTTCCTCACTTACATCTTTCCCACCAGCGTGGTGGATGCCATGGCGCAGGGCAATATCCTACAACTCGTCATCTTCTCCATCTTTTTCGGCCTTGCTCTGGCTGCCATCGGTGAAAAAGGGCGGCCGCTCATCTCCGTTTTAAACACGGTGGCCGAGACGATGTTCCGTTTTACGGATTTTGTGATGAAGTTTGCGCCCCTGGGGGTAATGGCTGCAATCGCGGCAACCGTCGGCGACAAGGGATTGGGCGTGCTGAAAGGCTACGCAAGCCTGGTCCTCTGTTTTTACGGAGCCCTGGTCTTTTTTATCTTCGTCGTGCTGTTCTTGGTCTGCGCCATCATTCGCGTCCCTTTTTTGCGCCTCTTCAAGGTCATTCGGGAGCCCTTTACCATCGCTTTCACTACCGCCTCGAGTGAGGCCGCCCTTCCTACGGCTATGGAGTCGATGGAGCGTTTCGGCTGCCCGCGTGACATCGTGGGCTTCGTCCTGCCCACGGGCTACAGCTTCAACCTCGACGGTGCCACTCTCTATCTCTCGCTGGCATCCATTTTCATCGCGCAGGTCTTCGCCATCCCTCTTGACGTCAAGACTCAGCTTGCCATGATGCTGACGCTCATGCTTACTTCCAAGGGCGTTGCCGGCGTGCCGCGCGCATCCTTGGTGATCCTCGCCGGCACAGTTTCCAGCTTCAATCTCCCGATGGAGGGCATCGCCCTGCTGCTCGGCATCGACCAGATCCTCGACATGGGCCGCACGGCCACGAATGTGACCGGAAACTGCGTCGCGACGGCTGTTGTGGCACGGTGGGAGGGGGTGCTCGACGACGAGAAGATGATGGCCTTCGAAGGCGGACGCGCGGCAGCGATGAGGTCCGCAGCCACCGGGCAAGAACTGGACCCTTAAGACCTTCAAGACCGCAAAGGTTCCGCGAATTCGACGATTTCGGGGGACAGTCACCAAAATCCCCAATTAAGAGGTCAATTCAAATGTGGATGACACATCCTCGATTTGGGGATTTTGGTGACTGTCCCCGAGGAGACAGTGGCAAGGTTCTATGGATCTTGTGGCTGGCCTGTTTGATTGTACGAATCAACGTCAGTACTTGTGCTTGCGGGAGGAACCAGGCAGCTTGGGCACCTGGACGGTTTTGCTCAGTGCGGTGCCCCCGCGAAAGATGCGCAGCAGAAGGCGGCTTCCCGCGCCCCTGGATTTGACATGGTCGTAGAAGGCCTGGGGATCGCTGATCTGCAATCCGTCAACACCCAGGATAGCATCTCCTGCTAGTACGCCCGCGAGGTCGAATGCAGTCTGCTTGCTGACGTTCAGGACCAGGAGACCGTTCCCCGCGGGCAACTGAAAAAAATGGGCCAGCTGCTCTGTCAGCGGTGCCAGGTCTATTCCTAGCCAAGTTTGCAACTGGATGTCGCGCGCGGCGATCTGCGCGCCGGGCAAAGCCATCAAGCCGGGCAAATCCAGTTCCAGCTTCTCGCTGGGATCCTCGGGTTTCCGCCCCTCGATCACGGCCGCCGCGGTCACCGGTTTTCCCTCGCGCCGCAGCTCAATGATTGCCTTCGAACCGATTGGAGTGTTTTGTACTACCTGCATAAACTTGAGCGGGTCCCGGATTTCCACCCCGTTCCATTTCACCATGGTGTCTCCGGGAAGGAGCCCAGCTTTAGACGCCGGGCTGTCTTTGGCCACCTCAGAGATCGTTACTCCGTATCCTGATTCCGTTATCGCAGCCAGATACACGCCCAGCCACCCAGTCTGTATGTCGCCGCCCGCCTTGATGATCTTGTTCGCCGAGTTGAGCATCTGCGAAACGAGTAGAATGGTCACGTCCAAGCGAGGAACTGGCGAAATTACTGTGGTCTGTTGGTCCGAGATCAGCCCGATGACCTGGTGTTGAGCGTTGAATATCGGGGCGCCGATCACGTCCAAAGGACGGCTGATCTTGATGGCCCATTCGCCGCCGGATGTGCCACCACCGGCACTCACTGACAGAATCTGGGCGTTCTCGAACTGGGAAACCTTAGGACCATCGAGTATCGGGACGGTCACAGAAGTGTCGCCCTTCAATTCGCAGCGCTCGCACATAGGGGTTCTCTTAAACCCGCTGCCGTCAGCGCGCACGACCGCAACTCTTACGCTCTGGTCGATGCCAATGAGCTTTCCGGGGTGTTTGCGTCCCTGAGAGTCGATGACTTCGACGCGCGGATTGCGCGCGTTGATGTACACCCAGCGGTATCCAAGGAAGGTCAACACGTATCCCTTGTCATCGATCACAATGCCCGTAGACGGAAACAGCCTGACGATTTTTGGCCGATAGTCCCGGAGGACCTGACCGGCGATCTCCACCGACTCCGGAGCGCCCAGCATCTCTGTTATGAAGTTGACTTGGACGAGGGTCTGCTCGGCTTTAAGGGACGCATTGTCTTGGGCGCGCACCGCAGAAGAAGTCAGAGCAAACATCGTCCCCATCAGGAACAAGCAGGAGAAGCGGGATGGTGACTCCAATCTTGCGGCCGACATGGTTTGCCCTAGTAGCTTATTCTCCGAAAGTAATAATCCTGCGGGGCCTGGTCATAGCGCATGCCGATGGTCTTGGGCAAACGGAGGAAGAGTTGCCGGCCGGAGACCGGGACCAGGATGTCAACGAAGTCCGAATCGCCCGGCTCGGCGAAAGGCGTAGCCCAGTTGTCACGGCCGACGGGACCGAAACTGCGAACGTTGAATGTAGGAGCTATCGTCAAGGCATTGCCTGCGTCGGGCAGCCCCGAGCGTGAACCCAGCGACGGATCGATATGGTTTGCCTTCTTGCCCGGCTCCTCTTTGGGAACCGGAGTCGCCGCACGACTCATTGCAGCTTGGGGCGGCTGCGCGCGGTCAAACCACCCGCCGTAATGCACGGTAAGAGTTGCTCCTGCAATCAAAGCGGCAACCAGAGCTACCGCGCCTGCGGTGCGCCATGAGAATCGATCGAGGCCGTAAAGCCAAAGGTCGTGGAGATTCCAAAAGCGGCGGCTTGCCTTTTCCTCCCGAATTCTGACAAGAAGCGAGGCCTCGAAATTCGGCGGGGCGCCGATGCGACGGAGCTCGCGGGCCATCTGCCTGAGGCTGAGAGCTTCCGCTACATCCTTTCCGCAGGCGTAGCATTGTTTTGCGTGCCGCTCCATGCCAAAGCGCCCGGGAAAATCCAACCCGCCTTCCAGGTAATCTTCCAATTTCCGATGAAATGTGCGGCAATCCATGACTCTATTCTATATGTAATGCTCCAGCTTGCGCTGGAGGAGTTCCCTTGCCCGGTGCAGACGCGATTTGATAGTGCCGGTCGAGCATTTCAGCACCTTGGCGATGGTCTCGTAGGACAACTCCTGAATCTCCTTCATGATGAACGCGCTACGGTACTTCTCAGGAAGGGATCGGATCGCATCGCCAAGAACTTGACCGCTTTCCTTGCGGAGCACTTCGTCCCTTGGCCCCAGCCGGACATCGGAGATCTGCATCTCGGGGCGCTCGGCTTCGCTCGCCCGGCTGCCGTCCCAAATGTTGTTGTAAAACACCTGGCCGCGCCGCTTGCGATAGCGCATCTCATCGATGGCGAGGTTGGTCGCAATACGGTAGAGCCAGGTCGAGAACTGGTAAACGTTGCTGTAACGGCGTATGTTCTTGTAAACTCGGAGGAAGGTCTCCTGCGCCAGGTCGGCGGCAACATCATAGTTGCCGACCATCATGTTGAGGTAGTTGGTCAGCGCATCCTTGTACTTGGTGACCAACTGCGTGAAAGCGGCATCGTTGCCCGCGAGGAATTCGCGCACCAGATTGTTGTCGGTGCTCGGGACGGACTGCTGCAGGCCAAACTCCAAGCCATCCATCGGCAGCATTTCCCCTTGTGCCTCAGCCATGCCTCGACTCTTCCTCAGCTTCCACGATGCCATATGCTTACACGACCCGCAGACCTTCCGGTTCCGGAATTATTTCACGTCCATCCAGTTGTTCCCTGACCCCATTTCCACGCGCAGCGGGACTTTCAGGGAGACGGCGCTCTCCATCTCCCGACGCACGATTGCCTGGACCTCTTCCACTTCCTTCTCGGGACTTTCGAGAACCAGCTCGTCATGAACCTGCAGCAGGATTTTAGACGATAGCCCCTTGTTTCGCAAAGTATTCCAAATCCGGATCATGGCGATCTTTATGATGTCAGCCGCAGTGCCTTGGATGGGGCTGTTCACCGCAGTGCGCTCGGCGAACTGACGTACGGCGTAATCCTTGCTGTTGATGTCCGGAATGGGTCGCATCCGCCCGAAGAGAGTGCGAACCATGCCGTTCCCGCGCGCTTCCTCGATCGTTCGGTCCAGCCAGATGCGGACCCCCTTGTAGCGCTCGAAGTAGGCGTCGATGAAAGCCTGCGCATCCTCGCGCGAGATCCCAAGCCTCTGCGCCAGGCCGAAGGCCGAAAGCCCGTAGATGATGCCGAAATTGATGACCTTGGCTCGGCGGCGAATCTCGGCCCGGTTGGCTCGTTCGGCCTCGCTGAACACCTCGCGGGCGGTGCGCTCGTGGATATCCTCGTCATGGCGGAAGGCATCGATGAGCACTTCGTCTTCCGACAGGTGAGCGAGCACCCGCAATTCCACCTGGGAATAGTCGGCGGAAATGAACCGGTTTCGCTCATCAGGCACGAAGGCGCCGCGGATTCGGCGTCCAAGGTCGGATCGGATCGGTATGTTCTGGAGGTTGGGATCCGAACTGGAAAGGCGTCCCGTGGCTGTCCCCGTCTGGTTCAAAGACGTGTGCACTCTCCCGGTCTCGGGATTGATCAGGGTCGGAAGAATGTCGACATAGGTCGACTTCAACTTGGCGAACTGCCGATAGTCGAGGATCAGCCTGGGCAGTTCGTACGACCCGGCAAGCTCCTCCAGGACGGCCTGATCGGTGCTGTATCCTTTCGTCTTGCGCGTCTTCTTGAGCGTGGGCAGATTGAGCTTCTCGAACAGGATCTCGCCCAACTGCTTTGGAGAATTGATGTTGAACTCGGTCCCAGCCGCCTCGTATATCCGGCTCGTGAGGCCGGCGAGCTGTTGCTCCATTTCAGTGGAGAGTGACTGCAGCATCTTGGGGTCTACTTTTACGCCCACGCGTTCCATGTCGGCCAGCACCGGGATGAGCGGCAGTTCTATTTCCTCGTAGAGCCGGCGCACTCCCAGGCTGTCCAATTGCGGCGAAAGCAGGTCATAGAGGAGGCGCACTGCCTCCAGCTCGCTGCTGAGCGCGTCCGCTACTTCCTTTTGAGCCGTTTCGGAAAGCAGTAGCCCCGCGGCATGCACCTCAGGAATCGAGATCTGGAGCTTCTCCAGAGCCCAGCGCTTGAGGGTGTAGTCTCCGACGTGGGGGGCGGTGAGGAACGCCATGAGCATCACGTCCTCAGCGCTTGCGTCCATGTGCACGCCACGGCGCTCCTGCGCCAACCGGCAGAGCTTGGTGTCCCAGCAGATCAAGCTCAGAGCCGGATGGCGTAAGGCATGGTCCAATGCGCGCGCCATGTCCTCACTTCCCAAGTCGAGAATTACCGGCGCCCCCGAGCCTGTGCTGACGCAAGCTGCTTCGGCCATCTTGTGCGCCGCCTCTCCGTCCTGGAGCTTCAAGGTCAGGTAGATGCGCGGCTGGCGCACCAGCTCTTCCAAAAATCGCTTCGCGGCTTCCGGAGAGAGCCATTCCGCCTTCGGTGTCTCCTTCGGCTGTTGGTCGCGGAACTCCGCCATCAGCGATTTGAACTCGAGTTCCTTAAACAGTTGGAACGCTGCCTTGCGATCCGGCGGACTGAGCACGAGCGCATCGAGGTCCAGCTCCAGGGGGAGGTCCTCGCGGATGGTGGCGAGATCACGGCTGACGCGGATAAGCTCGGCATTGTCGCGCAGGCTCTGCTGGTACGTCTTCTTTTTGACCTTCTCCCAGTTCTGGAGGGCATTCTCGAGCGTCCCGAAGGTCTGTATGAGATCCTTGGCCCCTTTCTCTCCGATCCCGGGCGCGCCCGGGATGTTGTCGGAGGCATCCCCCCAAAGTCCCAGCAAATCGGACACCTGCTCCGGCTTGACGCCCAGCCTCTCGACCACTTTCCCGGCATCCATGAGCTGGTTGTCCTTCATCGGGTCCATAACATAGACATAGTCGTTTACCAACTGCAGCATGTCCTTGTCGCTGGTTACCACGATTGCGGTGAGCCCGGCATCCGCGGCCTTGCGGGCCAGCGTTCCCAAGACATCGTCCGCCTCATAGCCGGGATAGGAGATGACCGGCACGTGAAAGACGTCACAAACTCTGCGGATGTAGGGCAGCTGGAGAGCCAGATCCTCCGGCATCGGCTTCCGTGTGGCCTTGTAGGCCTCAAATTTCTCATGCCGCACGGTTGGGCCTTCCAGGTCGATCGCGACCCCAATGTAGTCGGGCTTCTCATCCTCTACGAGCTTGCGCAACATCGAGGTGAAGCCGTAGACCGCGTTGGTGGGAAATCCTTTGGAGTTGCTCAGCCTCTGTATGGCATAGTAAGCACGATAGATATGCGACATGCCATCGACCAGATAGACGCGCTTCCGGCTCACGATGACTTCCTCATGAAAAGGATGCGCTCAGGCGCCTGGCGTGGTCCTGGCGATCCGTGGCAGAAGTACGATCGAGACAAGGCATCATTGTAGCATCGCGAAATTGGCGGCAGTCACCTTTTTTCACCCGTGAGAAAAGGTGCCTGCCACCAATCTGGTTACATCTCGGACGGAGCAGACAATGGAAGGCAAACAGAATCCGGAGATCGCAGTTGTCCGGCACGATGAGCTTTATCGCGGAAAGGTGGTCGATTTGCACGTCGATACCGTCCGCCTGCCATCGGGACGGAATGCGATTCGCGAGGTGGTGAAACACCCCGGGGGCGCGGCTGCTGTTCCCGTACTGGAGGACGGCAGGCTTCTCCTGGTCTGCCAGTTTCGCTATCCGCTCCAGAAGTACATCCTTGAGCTTCCCGCGGGCAAGCTCGACAGCGGCCAGTCGCCGCTCGAAACCATGAAGCGTGAACTCGAGGAGGAAACCGGGTACCGGGCTGAGGTCATGCGCTACGAGTTCTCCTTCTGTACCTCGCCAGGATTCAGTGACGAGATCATCCACCTTTTCCTCGCCAGACGCCTGACGCACGTCGCTCAGCGGCTCGAGGAGGGAGAGCACATCACCGTCGAGAGCTACACTCTCGACGAATGCTTGCACATGATCGAAACGGGCGAGATCGCCGACGCCAAGACCATCGTGGGCCTCCTTTGGTATCAGCGGCTCAGGTCCGACCTCCGGCCTCAGAGTGAAGAGAGTGGACGTACGTCGTAAGACCGGCAAGACTCGAACACTCAAAGGCTCTAGGAAACGGCGCTTCGGGGGATTCGAACCTTGGAGTCATTGTAGTTATTTAGTGAAGAAACTCTCCGTTCCAGCCGATCCTAGAGGCGTAATGACGGGGAAAAGTAGCCCTGATTGCCCGGAGTCCATCATCGTGAACTGCCCCAAGTGCGGATTCGTCCAGGAAGAGCGGGCGGACTGCAAGAAGTGTGGCGTGGTATTCGCCAAGTACTATGCACTGCATGCACTGGACTCTCCGGCTCAGGCCGCAGTGCAGGAACCGCAACGTGCATCCAACGAGTCTGCCAAGGAAAAAGCATCCCCGGAGTTGCCCGGCCTTCGCGAAGTTCGGCAGCACCTGCGCGATCTGCAGGAGCGATTCAACGGATTGGAATTGGAGCAAGCGGGACGCCAGCGAATCCGCAACGAGATGCACGCACTGGAGGAGTGGCTGCAAGAGAGCCTGGGGCACGTAACCACACGCCAGGACGAGATCGAGCGCCGTATCTCGGAGTTGGCTGCGCCTCCCGCCACGCCTACCCTGGAGGACTTGACCGATCTCAGGATGGAGCTGCGGGCTATCGACATCGAGTCGGTTCAGAAGCGAATCGAACGCGTCGAAAGCAGGCTCCAGCTCTGCACCGAAGAGCTGGCCGCAAGGAGTGATCCGCAACTTCTCGAACTCCTTCCCATGCTCGATGAACGGCTGACCGAGATGGAGGGCCGCATCGAAGAACTCTTGGAGACAAAAGGTGCGTCTCCCCCGAATGGGACACAGGTGCAGTTGGATGCAGCCGTCAAAGGGCTCGAGGAGCTGAAAACCGCTCTGCAAAACGTTACGGTCCGCTACTCGGAGATCGGGGAGCTGAAGAAAAATCACCTCGTGCTGCACAACATGCTCGAATCCCTCCAGCAGGGCATGGAGAGCTTGGGAAGAGAATCCACCAAGGCTGTCGCCGGGAAAATCGCCGAGCTGGAAAAGGAAGTATTCGCACTAAAAGCGGAGGTGCGCAAGGCGTACGAGCGCATGGAGTCGCTGGAATCTCAAGCTCCTCCGGCGACGGAACCCTCCAAGACGGCCGCCTTAAGTGAGATTTCATCGCTGAGAGAAGAAGTCGTCGCCTTGGGCAGGCTCCGCGCTGAAGAGCAGGAGCAGATGCAATCCGAGCTGGGCGCGCTCGAGGCCAAGGTCGACGAAAGCTTTGAGATCCTGACAAAGCTCCCCGAGAAGCTGGAATCGTTCTCTTCCCAAATCCTGCGGCTGGACCAGCAATACCAGCCACTGAGCGAGACTCTCGAAACAGTTTCCAGTGCCGCCAGCGGAGCGCCGCAAGAGATCGCAGACCTGGGGCGCCAGGCCACGGAGCTGCGCGACGAACTTCTGCAGGCGCGGTCGCAAATGCAGGCCCTGCAGGCACAATTTGACAACTTCGCAGCGCGCCCGCCTCTGAGAGCGAGCGCTCCAGCACAGGTCGACGTGTGCGCCATCCGGGAAAACCTGGACGAGATCCGCCGCTTCATGACTACCCTGTCCCGTAAGCTCTAGCCCGATTAGCAATTGACGATTGACGAGTTTCTGAGCATTTCACTCGTCTGCCGTAGACCGTCGATCGTCAATGTGGCGATCTCTTATATCGCTGAAATAGCTTAAATTCCTGAGGTTTTCCGGGCCAATTGTGGTAAGATTTTTGATTGGTTCAGGGTTAAAACATTGAGGGAATGTCATGAAGAAAACCGCCGCCGGCTCGGGTGTCGAAGCTTACTGCACCAAGTGCAAGCTGGTGCTGGCCCATACCGTGGTAACTATGCATGGCACAAAGCCGCGCCGCGTCAAGTGCAACACTTGCGCGGGCGAGCATAATTACCGGGCAGAGAAGCCTCAATCCAAGACCGCAGTCAAAAAGACGGAAAAGGGCAAGTCTCCCGCAAAGCGAACTCGGCAGAGCTGGACCGAAATTATGCAGGAAGCCTCCGCGAAGCCTCACAAAGCCTACAGTATGGCAGGCAGTTTTGGAGAGGGCGACTGGATCGAACATAACGTCTTTGGACTAGGTTGCGTGCAGTCTTTCACACAGCCCGATAGGATCACTGTACGTTTTGCGGACTCCACCAAAATGCTTATTTGCAACCGGAGCTAGGTGAAACTCGTACTCCCGGCAGAGAGTTCGCTCCTGGAGGCGGTTCGAGTACTGATTCCCAGTGCATCCAATCGGACCCTACGTCAATTGCTGGAGCGCGGGCGCGTCCGGCTGAATGGTGAGACCTGCAAGATCGCCGCACGGCGCCTTGTCTCGGGAGATGTGGTCGAGATCCTTGCTTGGGGAGATTTCCATCCCTCGGTGCGCGGACTGCAAATCGTCTTCGAGGACAAAGACATCCTGCTCATCGAAAAACCAGCCGGACTGCTGACCGTGGCAACTCCGCACGAGCAGGAGCGGACCGCTCATGCTTATCTGCGCCAGTATTTGAGGGAGCGCAGGCCGGCGCAGAAGCTGTTTGTCGTGCACCGCCTGGACAAGTTTGCCAGCGGCCTATTGGTCTTCGCGAAATCCAAATCCGTCCAGGCCAGGCTGCAAGCCCTGTTTGCCAGCCACAACATCCAGCGCAGGTATTGGGCCATCGTTGAAGGCCGCATGGAGAAGGAGCAGGGCACCATCCGGAGCTATCTAGCGGAAAACCGGCTCAAGCGCATGCATTCGACCGGTGACCGATCCGCCGGCAGGGAGGCGGTGACCCATTATCGCGTCCTGCGGCGCTTTCCACAGCTCACTTCTCTGGAGATCACTCTGGAGACGGGGAGGAAAAACCAGATCCGAGTTCACCTAGCCGAGCTTGGGCACCCCATCGTCGGGGACCGGGCTTACGGCAGCAAGATGAATCCGATGGGTCGCCTCGGCTTGCATGCGTTTCTTCTCGGATTCAAGCATCCCACGCTTGGCACTCCCATGTTGCACACTACCAAGGCGCCGCCCGAGTTCCGCCGCTACCTTGACAAGCGGACTAATCTAGTTTAGTTTGATGGATCATATGGGGAAGCATCGATGAAAAGGATCAACGTTCACGAAGCGAAAACCCGGTTATCTTCGGTCCTGGCAGAGATTTCGGAGAAGGGAGAGAAGTACCTTATCTGCCGCAACGGCAAGCCCGTCGCCGATTTGGTGCCTCATGTGAAAAAGAGCCGGCTGACTCCGCACCCAGTCCTGAGTCGGATCCGCATCAAGTACGACGCGACGGAACCTCTGAGCGCGGACGAGTGGGCGGCAGAGGAGTTCTGATGCTCCTGGACACGTGCGCGCTTCTATGGCTGGCCGAAGGCGGAAAACACCTGTCGAAGGAAGCATGGGACCGCATCGAAGACGCACCGATCGTCTACGTCTCGGCCATCAGCGCCTTTGAAATTGCCGTGAAATGCCGTTCCGGTAAGCTGAAGCTTCCGGTTCCCCCGGCAGAGTGGTTTCAAGCCATTGTGGACCATCACGGCCTCGCCGTCCAGCCGCTCAACTGGGATGTCTGCATGGCGGCTGTTGAATTGCCTCCCATTCACAAGGATCCTTGCGACCGGTTCATCATCGCGACCGCGAAGATGCGCCGCCTGCCTGTAGTCACGGGAGATCCGGTGTTCCGCTCTTACGGGATCGACGTAGTATCCTGAGCGGGGCGCGCCTTTGTTGAGCGCTCTGCGGGTTCCTGCGTGAAGACCGTCCACCTCACTCGCTTGGCGCGATAGTCGGTAGGACCGCGATTAGAATCCTTCCCGATTCGTTGTAATTGCCCGGATCCGTCAAGTAGGGGATACCCATGGCGACTGACCATCCCACAGCGTTGGCCAGCGACATTCGCTATTGCTCTCTCAGCGCCACCATGGGATTCAGCCTCATTGCCCTGCGCGCGGGAACATAACTGGCTGATAGAGCGACTGCAGCCAAGAGGATAGAAGCAAACCCGAAAGTCAATGGGTCGGTCGAACTCACTGCGTAGAGCATGCTGGAAATCTCGCGCGTCAGGGCAAGCGCCGCGATCAGACCGATGGCTATACCCGCCAGCGCAAGAAGCAGTGCACGTCCGACTATCAGCTTGAGCACGTCGCGTCGCTCTGCACCCAGAGCCATACGGATCCCGATCTCGTGCGTGCGTTGCGAGACTGCATAGGACATCAGGGCGTAGACCCCTACAGAGGCGAGCACAAGCGCCAGAAAACCGAATAAACTCATCAGCGCCGCGATCGCCTCTTGATCCGAATCTGCATCGCTGACATGGTCTGCCATGGTCCTGACGTCAGGCAGCGGCAAGCTTGGATCCATCGCCACAACCTCTTGCCGCACTCCTCGCGCCAGAGTGTTCGGATTCATGGCGGTGCGGATGAGAATGGTCGCGGACACCTGAAAATTCTGGGCGAACGGCAGGAACATATGGGGTGTGGGCTTCTGCTCCAGACGCCGATAACGGGTATCCTTCACGACACCGACGACCTCCTGGTATGCGCTCAAACTGATAAATTGAATCATGCGAAAGCGCTTGCCGATCGGGTCCTCGCCGGGCCACACCTGGTGCGCCATACTCTCGCTGATGATCGCAACGCACGGGCTCCCCTGCCGATCCTTATCTGCAAAATCGCGCCCGCGGACCAATGACACGCCCAGTGTTTCAAAGTAGTGCGGCGCCACTTCGTCATAGTCCACAAGGATGCCGGGTCCACTTTCCTGTCCCTCGGTGAAGATTTTTCGGGGGCCGGACAAGAAACCGGGAAAAGGCGGGTCGTGCGCAAGGCTCACGGATAGCACACCGGGGAGAGCCGCTAGACGCTCCACGAGTAGGCGCTGCAACGACCGCACCCTGCTTTCTGCATAGCCCGTGGGACGCAGTTCAAGCGGAACGATCAGCAGGTGTTTGGTTTCGAAGCCAAGGTCGATCGTCTGGCGGTTGCGCAGGGTCCTCACGAAAAGGCCGGCTCCCACGATCAGCACGAGAGACAGTGCCACTTGGAGGATTACAAGCAGGCTGCGTAGCTTGGAACCGCGATAGCCGCTTTGGGACGCTCCATCCTTGAGCGCGGGGACCAGATCAAGCTTGGAGCTCTGAAGTGCGGGCGCGAAACCCATGATCATTCCTGTCAGAAGCGAGATCAGAAATGTGAATCCCAGCACGCGTCCATCCGGGCTAGAGTTGAAGTCCCAAAACGCTTGTGCCAGACGGGTCAGAATCATTCCGACAAAAACTCCAAGCAAGCCGCCAAGCAGAGACAGCAGGATGCTCTCCGTGAGGAATTGCCAGATAAGCTCGACGCGGCTGGCGCCGAGGGCGAGCCGCACGGCGATCTCTCTGCTGCGCGCGGAACTCCGGGCGAGAAGAAGGTTGGCCACGTTGGCGCAAGCAATGAGCAAGACAAGTACAACGGCTGCCATCAGCGGGGCGGCTATTCTGCGAGCGTCCGCCCGCCACTCCGGGTCGGGAAACCGAATATTCGGAGACAGGATCACCTGCTTCTGCTTTTTGGTCTTGGGATCTGTTTCTTCCAGCGCATGCGCGAGGACGCTCATCTCTGCCTGAGCTTGCGCAAAACTGATTCCGGGCTTGAGCCGCCCCACGGCCTTGAGAGACGAGAAAAAGTCACCACTATTGAGCACAGGGAAGAGCGGCCGCGCCACTCCTTCCATCATAAGGGGGATCCAAACGTCGGTCGATTCACCAAGCTCGATGTCGGTGAAGCCCTTAGGAGCGATCCCCACCACGATGAAGCTGTGCCCATTCAATGTCAGGGACTTCCCCACCAGATTCCGGTCCGATCCAAAGCGGCCGGTCCACAATCCATAGCTGATAACAACCACCGGATGTGAGCCTGGCGTCTGATTTTCCTCCGGCAGAAAAGTGCGGCCGAGGAAAGCATTGATTCCCAGGACAGTGAAATAGTTGTCGCTGACAAGCGGACAATCATATTTCACCCCCACAACTCAAAAATGGCGACACCGTGTCCCCAGGTTCTTTGCGTGATTCGCCTTTCGGGCCTGCCGAATCTGCTGGTTTTTCAAGGGAAAATGGGGACATGGTGGTGGGCTGCACCCCTGCCTCGCGTGCGGAAATCGAAAAGGGTGCGGTCCATGAGATGCGAAGGAATGACCTTGCTCAGAGCGGCGAGCATGGAGTTCCGGATGCCGGGGATTTCCTTCTCCAATTCGGTGATCAGCCTCTGAATCCTTTTCCGCTTGAGATGCTCCTGCGCGCCGCACAGTTGGCATGGGATGATCGGGAAGTTCTGTTGCGCGGCAAACGCGGCAATGTCTGCCTCCCAGCAATACGCCAGCGGGCGGATGACGGTATTGCGCCTGTCTGCGCTGTTTAAGATTGGGGGCATGGCCTTGATTGAGCCATTAAAAAACAGGTTGAGCAGGAGCGTCTGCAGGATGTCGTCGGCGTGATGGCCCAGCGCGATCTTGGTGCATCCCTCTGCTGCCGCGACGTTATAGAGCACTCCGCGCCGCAACCTTGAGCAGAGCGAGCACGTTGTCTTCCCCTTCAGAATCTTCTCGGAAACGATAGCGTAGGTGTCCCGCTGCACAATCCGGAAGGGGACCTCCTGGGCTGCGAGGTACTGCTCCAGGATTTGGGCCGGGAAGCCCGGCTGCTTCTGATCCAAGCTGACGGCAAGGAGGTCGAAGTGGGCCGGCGCACGCGCCTGCAAGTCTCGCAGCAGGGCAAGGAGCGTGAAGCTGTCCTTTCCTCCGCTGAGGCAGATCATCACGCGGTCGCCGTCGACAATCATCTGATAGTCGGCGATCGCCTCTCCCACGCCCCGCAGCAGACGCTTCTTGAGCTTCTTGTCGCTATCCATTGGAACCTAATTGTATCAAACGCATACCTGGCAACTCTCGCCTCGATGGTCTCTGCGCTGGAATTCTTTACCGCGCCATCTGCGACCTGCTGTGTGCGCTACTGGATGTTTGTCATGGAACGGCACAGCGCGGCGGCAACCGGAATCCAAACAAACGTCCTGCGGCCACAACGCCATGGCACGGATCGGTTAGGCTTCCTTGTTTTTTCCCAGTCGGCGGCTGGCGACGCCGGTGATGGGATTGAACCACCGCAAGCGGCTAAACCTTAGGAAGTCCGCATCCGCAGTGTGCAAGACAGCGCCATGCTCGATGGCGAGCGCAGCGATCTGGGCGTCGGTTACGAGGTTGTCGGCAGTGCCAAGCGTCTCCAGCAGCTCGAGCACCTGTTCCAAGTGCTCAGCCCGAAGCTCCAGAACTTGCACAACGGGTTGCGCCAGCCAGGAGCGGACATGCCCCGCGGCCTCAGCCGGAGTCATCGGATTGCGGAACACGCGGGCATTGGTGCCGATGCGCACGAAACCAAACGCAACCACCGTTGGCAATCCCACCGGCTCACTTCCGGATAGGCATTGCTGCCACCATGCCGCTGCTTTGGCATGAAAAGGCGAAGCGGAATCGTAGGCATAGAGCAACAGATTGATGTCGGGGATGGTCATGCCCGCTTCGAACCTCTGTGCTTCTTCATGAAGGCGTCCACCTGCAACTCGTCAGCCAGCTTGTTGAAGCTCGCCGGGTCGATGCCTGCGCGCAGTCCCATGGGGCGCGCGTTGATCACGAACGGCTTGTTCGTCGCTTGTGCCGGTTTTCCACCGAGAGCGACCCGCAGGGCGGCATTGAGTGTTTCCTTGAACGGCCGCCGCGAGCGATGCATGGTGTCGCGTAACAGCCGCTCCACATCCTTGTCCAAAGTTACCGTTGTTCTCATGCAAGCATCATGATGCCAATTGCCAATGCTGTCAAGATGCTCAGTACGCTCCCTCCCGAATGGTGCCAGGAAGCTGTGAAGAAATCGATAAACGCGCCGCAGAGCAGCGGTTGGAGAATGGCGCCGGGCAAGCGAAGGAGCTGCCTCAAAACTGCGGATAATTGCCCTGCAGTCTTCACGTGGGTCCGGGCTTCAGCCCGGACACGTAACAGTAAGCAGAAATGAGCGGCTGATAACTCTGAGTCTCTGATCGGCAATCAGTTACGGGTATGATTCGTATTCTTCAAATAACCTCCGTGTCCGGGCTGAAGCCCGGACCCACGCAAAGGCGCAGAGTCATTCACAGTTTTGAGACACCCCCTTCGCTCACCCCGGGCTAATCTCTCAAGGCCCCTGCCGGGGCTGACCTTTCATTTTTTCACGCGTTCCTGGCACCGTTGCGTGGGGGCACTAGTGATCTTAGTGTTCAAGCGCCTTCTGCATCATTGCTGTGAAACGGGTCTTGTTCCCTTGTCCCTCCTGCCGGTCCACGATGGCGCCTTTCCGATCAATCGCAAGCGTGGCGGGGATTGGGCCGGGGAGCTTGAACGCCTCATTGATGGCGTCGTAGTCCTCCGCGTCGTAGATCAGGACCGGAGCGTCGATCCGGCGCTCGGCAACGAAGGTCCGCATTTTTTGCAGGATCTCCTCGCGAGTGACGCCTGGAACCATAAGGTCGTAAGACACGGTCAGCACGGTCCCGCCACGCGCACGATACTCCCGCCCCGTTTCCAGAAGCTCGGGAAGTTCGGCCACGCACGGCTCGCACCAGATGGCCCAGAAATCGAGGAGTACGCCTTGTCCGCGGTATTCGGCAAGCACGGCCTGGAGGCCCTTGAGGTCGACAATCCTGATGTCGGGCGCCTTGTCGCGGGCGCCCGAGCAAGAGAGCAGAATGCATCCGAGAAGGGAAACTACACACTTCTTCATATCGACGATCGGAATGGGATAAGCGTCAGACGAGACATCTCACCCGACGCCATTGATGGTCTCTGGTTTGTCAGAGCTTCTACCCGAGAAGGTCACTAGCGCTTGATGGTTCAGCCGTAGGGTTTCGTCGTTGCGACCGGAACCGGCTGCCCGGCCAGGAGCGCCTGGATAGCCTCCCGCACATAGGACTTGGCGCCACTGCCCTTGTCGCCTTTGGGATCGTCGTCGAGCGCCCCGGAATACCGAAGCACGCCATCCTTGTCGATCACGAAGCAATGCGGCGTGCTCTTACCGCCAAACATGTCCGTTATTTTGTTGCCCGGGTCCACCGTGACCAGGAAGTTCACCCCGGCCTGTTCGACATGCTCGCGCAGGTTGGCGTATGGAGTATCACCGCTTGCGGCCAGCTCTCTCTGGTTCGCATTGATCGCGATCTCTACGACCCCTTTCTCGCCAAAATCCTTCTGGATCTCCTTGCACTTAGGCTCGGCAATCTTCTCGTACGGGCATACGATCGACCAAAAGTGGATGAAAACGATCTTGCCGCGATAATCCCCCAGCGAGTGCTCCTTCCCATAAATATCGGCCAGTTTTATGTCTGGAGAAACCGTGGCGCCGATTTCGTAAGGGAACCCGCCCGCAGAACTGGCGCGGACATTCCAGGCCACAGCTCCCGTTGCCACCGCCAGGACGGCCAAAGCAACGAGTGTCGATCGGATCCTCATGACGCGTGTCTCCTTTTCAAACTTGATGCGTCGGTAATGACCACCGGTGCACCCGGCCTGTTTCGCGTCCAGCCGCATTCAGGTCGAAGCGCGGGCCGTGTGCATAACCCCCACCCTATAGCTGAACCACAGTATCCATACGATACTCCATTCTGAAGCGATCTTCAAACGCTGAATATTTCAAATGCTGCACTGAGGTTCCAGTTCTATACTCTTCGCATGAGCTCATTAACCGTGAAGTTCCTGGGATCGGGCGACGCATTCAATGCGCAGGGGCGACACCACGCTGCCTACCTCGTGCGGGGCGCCCGTACGTCCATGCTGCTGGACTGCGGGGCCACGACACTTGCCTCGCTGAAGCGGGACGGCATTGCTGCGCGCGACATCGACACCATACTGATCAGCCACTTGCACGGCGACCACTTTGCCGGTCTCCCCTTCCTTTTTCTGGAATACACCTCGCTCGAAGAGCGCAGGCGCCCGCTTCGCATCGTCGGCCCGCCCGGAACCGAGGAACGGGTGAAATCTCTCTATCTTGCCCTGTACCCCAGCCTGGGCAGCCAGCCGACCCCCTTTGTACTGGAGTTCACCGAGACCCTGCCCGACAGGCTGCTTCGGATAGGCCCGGCGGCAATCGAGCCTTTCCAGGTTCCGCACCAGGAGCGAAACCTCTCTCTCGGCTTTGCACTCGATATCGACGGCCGCCGCGTCGTTTACTCCGGCGATACCGGCTGGACCGAAGACCTGCTCTCGCGATCCGACGGCGCCGACCTGTTCATCTGCGAGTGCTCCTTTTTCGAGACGCGTCTCTGGTCACACTTGGACTATCCGAGGCTGGCTGAGAATCGCGCCCGCTTCGGCGCCCGGAGGATCATCTTGACCCACCTTGGCGAAGAGGTGCTGGCGCGCCGCAAGGAAATCGAGATGGATCTTGCAGAGGACGGCCTCACCGTTCAGGTATAATGCGCTCCCGGCCGAGCTACACTCTGCCGCTTCTTGATGTGCGGCTGATAGCTCTCCCCTATGCGGGCACGTTTGGGATTCGCAATTCATGAATTTGACGGATCTTTTCGACCTTTCTTTTCAGGGCCGCCGTAACGATGTGGCCCTCGAGTTTCGCGGGCAGCAGCTTACTTTTGGCGACATCGACGCAAGGAGCAACCGCATGGCGCGGCTCCTGGCCGGCCGCGGCCTGCGGGCCGGCGACCGCCTGTGTACCAGCCTCGCCAATTGCGTGGAGATGATCGATCTCTACCTGGCCTGCATCAAGCTTGGCGTGATCTTTGTCCCGATCAACATCCTCTATAAGGAGCGCGAGATCACCCACATCCTCGCCGATGCAGAACCGGCCGCTGCTGTGGCCGCGGCGGAACACTTCCCCGCCGTCGTGCCGGTCTGGTCCCCGAGTGAGTTGGCGGCAGCGGCTGCGCCATTGAGCTTTGAACGGCCGGCGGTAAGGCTCGACGGGGATACTCCAGCGGCACTCCTTTACACCTCGGGAACCACCGGCGCCTCCAAAGGTGCGATTCTCACTCACAACAACCTTGCCGCCAACGCGCTGAACCTCGTTACTTGCTGGCAGATTTCGGCGGCGGACCGCTTCCTGCTCCCGCTGCCGTTGTTCCACGTGCATGGGTTGGGCAACGGGCTGCACGTGTGGCTCACGAGCGGGTGCCGCATGCGGCTCCTGGAACGCTTCGAGCACGAAGCGGCAGTCGCGCAGTTTCTCGATTTCCGCCCCACTCTCTTTTTTGCTGTGCCGACCATCTATGTGCGCCTCCTCGGCGTGCCGCCTGAAAAGGCGCGCGAAATCGGCGAGTTTATGCGGCTGTTCGTCTCGGGATCTGCTCCGCTTCCCATCCAGGTGTTCGAGGACTTCCGCCGGCTCTTCGGACATGTCATCCTCGACCGCTACGGCATGACGGAAACCCTCATGAACATCAGCAATATCTATGCCGGCGAGCGACGCCCGGGAACTGTGGGGCTGCCGCTGCCGGGGGTCTCGATCCGGCTGCTCGACCTCGAAGGCCGGCCCGTTCCCGACGGGGAGACCGGCGAGCTTTACGTTCGCGGCCCAAACGTTTTCGCCGGGTACTGGAAGCGGGGAGAGGCCCCTCGGGACGCATTCGCCGAAGGCTACTTTCGGACCGGCGACCTGGCGATGCGCTCGCCGGACGGTTACTACACCTTGCAGGGACGCCGGAGCGACCTGATCATTTCGGGAGGTTTCAACGTCTATCCCCGCGAGATCGAGGGCTTTCTCGAGGAGCAGGCATCCGTTGCCGAAGCGGCAGTGGTCGGCGCGCCTGATGCTCTGCGCGGCGAGGTGCCGATCGCGTATATCGTAGCGCGGGGCAGTCCTGACACGCCGGCCCTGGAGGCCGCTTGCCGTGCCTCCCTCGCCTCTTTCAAAGTCCCGCGCGCCTTCATCGTCGTAGACAACCTGCCTCGCACGGCTCTGGGAAAAATCCAGAAACACCTGCTGCCCGGCCGCAAGCCGCTATAATCAGCCCATCTGAACCGAGCTTATCTCTAGGGCAACCGGAATCGCATGTCGATAAGAGGTTTAAGTCCCAGTGTGGGAGAGGAGTGTGCAGCGAGAGGATTGGAAATGACGCAAGCAAAAATACTCATTGTCGAGGACGAGCCCGCCGTAAGCAGGAGCATCAGCAGATCGCTGGAAGGGATGGGTTTTACGGTGACAGGCAGCGCCTCCACGGCAGAGCAGGCGTTGGATGCGGCGAAGCTGGAAGCCCCCGACCTGGTCTTGATGGATATCGGGCTGCCATGAGAACGCAAGAGGTCCTGCATCAGACAGAAGAAAAGTATCGCGCCATGTTCGAAAACCTGCCTGTCGGGATCTATCGTACCACACCCGAGGGGCGGATCTTGGACGCTAACACGGCATTGATACAAATGTTGGGCTATCCAGACCGGCAGTCACTGTTGACGGCCAATATACACGACATTTTTGTCCAACCTGAGGATCGCCGGCGGTGGCAGGCGATGTTTGAGCGCGAAAAGACTGTACGTGACTTCAAAACGCAATTGCGCCGGTATGACGGAACAACCATCTTGGTGTTGGATAATGCCCGAGGCGTCCCTGCTGCCGATGGCCGAATACAGTACTACGAGGGCAGTCTGCTGGATATCACCGAACGCGAGCTGGCAGAGGAAGCCCTGCGGAAGAGCGAGGAGAGACTTAGGGAACTCTTTGATAACGCCCCCACAGGATGCCATGAACTTGATACCGGGGGACGAATCACAAAGGTCAATCGCACAGAATTGGAGATTCTCGGCTACACGGCGGAGGAGATGCTGGGTCAGCCTGTGTGGAAACTTGTCACGGAACCGGAGGCGTCTCGTCAGGCAGTCTTGGCTAAGCTGGCCGGCGCATTGCCACCTGGCAAAGGCTTGGAGCGCACTTACAGGCGAAAAGACGGGACAAGTGTTCCAGTCTTGATTGAGGACCGTCTCCTTCGGGATGCACAAGGTAGGATAACGGGGATTCGCTCGAGCCTACAAGACATCACTGAGCGACAGCGGGTGCAAAAGGAGCGGGATCAGATGGAAGTCATGCTGCGCCAGGCGCAAAAACTCGAATCGGTCGGACAGCTCGCGGCAGGGATCGCGCACGAGCTCAACACTCCAACGCAATACGTTGGCGACAACACTCGCTTTTTCAAAGATGCTTTTGGAGAGCTGCAGGGCGCATTGCAAGCCTATGCGCGGCTGCTATCCGCCTGCAAAAGGGGGTCGGCAACTCCTGAACTGGTCGAGGAGGTGGAGTTGGAAGTCAAGGCGGCGGATCTCGAGTATATTTCGGAGGAGATCCCGAAAGCCATCGGGCAGACCCTGGAAGGAATCGACCGCGTGGCCACAATTGTGCGCGCCATGAAGGAGTTCTCCCATCCGGGCACAAAAGAGAGGACGCCCACCAATATTCACAAAGCCATCGAGAGCACCCTCATCGTATGCCGCAATGAGTACAAGTATGTGGCAGAAGTAGTGACGGATTTTGATCCTTCGATGCCGCTCGTGCCCTGTATCCCGGGAGACTTCAACCAGGTCATCCTGAACCTCATCATCAATGCTGCGCACGCGATCGCAGACAACCTCCGCTCCGAATCGCAGTCGAAGGGAAAGATCGTTGTCAAGACTCTTCGCGACGGCAACTGGGCGGAGATCCGTGTTTCGGATACGGGTATCGGCATCCCCGAAGCTGCGCGCCCAAGGATCTTTGATCCGTTTTTCACCACGAAAGAGGTGGGCAAAGGAACGGGGCAAGGGCTGGCTATTTGTCATGGCATTGTGGTAGGCAAGCACGGCGGCACGATCACTTTTGAAACCGAACTCGGCAAAGGGACGACGTTCATCGTCCGTTTGCCGCTGGATTGATCGAATCAACAGAGCGGCCGGCATGAAAAAGCGAATCCTTTTTGTCGATGATGAACCGAAGGTCCTGGAGGGCCTGGGCCGGATGCTGCGAGTCATGCGCGACGAATGGGAGATGCGCTTTGCGACCGGAGGACCGGAAGCTCTGGAAATCATGGCCGCGGAGCCGTTCGACCTCGTGGTCACCGATATGCGCATGCCGGCGATGAACGGGCTCGAGTTCTTGAAGGAGGTTCGGGCGAAGTATCCGAAGGTGATTCGCGTGATGCTGTCGGGCCATGCCGACCAGGTGTTGATCATGCGTTCCGTCGGCGTCACGCATCAATACCTTTCGAAGCCTTGCGATGCGGAGGTGCTCCGATCCACGGTCACGCGTGCGATCGAGCTGCGGGAGCTGCTGGCAAATGAAAAGATCAAGCTCCTGATCGGACGGATGAGCACCCTGCCCAGTCTTCCTTCTCTCTACCAGGAGATTGTGCAGGAGCTGCAATCTGCCGATGCCTCGATTCGACGCGTCGGCGCGATCATCGCGAAGGACCCGGGAATGACGGCGAAAATCCTTCAGTTGGTGAACTCCGCCTTCTTCGGGATTCGACGCCGTGTCTCCAATCCTACGGATGCTGCAGCCTATCTCGGCCTGGAGACTATCCAGTCCCTGGTGCTGTCGGTAAAAGTGTTTTCCAAGTTTGATTCATGTTACACGCCGGGATGCTCGATCAACCAGATCTCGAGCCATAGCCTGGCAACCGCGATCCTCGCGAAACGCATCGCCGAGGGGGAGCATGCAAGCAAAGCCATGGCAGATGAGGCATTCACCGCCGGGTTGCTCCACGACTTGGGAAAGCTATTGCTCAGCTCCAACCTGCCGGAGCAGTACGGCGCAGTGGTCGCGCGCTCGATGTCTGCCGGGGCCGGGTACTGTGACGTGGAAAGGGAAATACTCGGCTCTACCCACGCGGAAGTAGGTGCTTATCTGATGGGCCTATGGGGCCTGCCTGATCCCATTGTCGAAGCCATCGCGTTGCACCATCGCCCAAGCGATTGTGCCCAGAAGGCCTTCTGCGCCCTGTCTGCCGTGCATGCCGCGGACGCCCTGGAATACGAGGTTCAAGCCAGCCGGCAGCATACGACGACGCCGGCGCCGCTGGACCAGGCCTATATCGCCGCAATCGGAAAGACGGGGAGGCTTGACGACTGGCGCGGCTGGAGCATGGAGATCTCGCCTGCAGGGGAAAGCGTATGACGGACAAGATTCTGTTTGTCGACGACGACCAGAACATCCTGTCAGCCTATCAACGCCAGTTGCGCAAGCAGTTCCAGATGGATGCCGCCTTGGGAGGCGCCGAGGGACTCGAGGCGATCGAGGATAAGGGGCCTTATGCCGTCGTGGTCTCCGATCTGCGCATGCCCGGCATGGATGGAGTCGCGTTTCTCACCAAGGTCAAAGAGCTCGTACCCGACACCGTGCGCATCATGCTTACCGGGAATGCCGATACCAAGGCGGCAATCGAGGCGGTCAACGAAGGGAACATCTTCCGCTTCCTGACCAAGCCATGCCTCCCCTCGGATCTCGCTCAAGTGCTCCAGGCCGGCATTACCCACTACCGGCTGATCCTGGCAGAGCGCGAGCTGCTTCAGAATACCTTGAATGGAAGCATTCAGGTTCTTACCGAGATCCTTTCCATCGTGGATCCGCAGTCGTTCGGCCGCGCCCGCATGCTGCGCGAGTCGGTCCGAACCCTTTCGGCCGCGCTCAAGGTCGCCGACTCCTGGGAGCTCGATCTGGCCGCCATGCTGTCCCAGATCGGACATGTCACTGTCCCGCCGGAAATCATAGTCAAGGAGAAAACGGGGCAGCCATTATCTGAGGTTGAGAAGGAGATGCTGTCTCGCGTGCCTGAGATCGGACACGCTCTGCTGGCTCACATTCCGCGCCTGGAACAGGTGGCCAAGATCGTGCTCTATCAAAACAGACGCTTCGAGACCTCGGGCTCTCTGGGTGACTCGATCTCGGGATCGCGCATCCCTTTAGGCGCGCGCATGCTAAAGGTGCTCACGGACCTCGCCCAGGTCGAAAGCGAAGGGCTCTCCAGAGCCAAGGCGCTCGAAGCGCTGAAAAAACGCGAAGCCTGGTATGATCCTGCTGTCCTCGACGCCGCGTTCCTGTGCTTTGCTTCCCCGCCCCAGCTCAACCCGAACGTGGAGCGCCGGCCTCGTTCCGTAACGCTGAAAGACCTTCAGGTCGGCCAGATTCTGCTGTCGGACGTAGTCACCCGCGGCGGCGCCCTGTTGATCACGGCGGGCAATTGGGTTTCGGAAACGATTCTTGAGCGCATCAAGAATTTCGCGAAGCTTAAGGGCATTAGAGAGCCCATCCAGGTCGAGATGATCCGCAATAAGGAATCAAACTCCAACGTGCTCGCTTCCGGTGAGGTTCAGCCATGAGACCGACGGTCTTGCTGGTAGACGATGATGCCAACTTGCTGGACGGCATGTGCCGCGCGCTGCGCAGAGAGCCATACGACATCGTGACCGCATGGTCCGCAGAAGAAGCGCTCGAGATCCTGCGTGACCGTCCGGTGGACGTCGTGATTTCCGACCAAGAGATGCCCGGCATGTCCGGGACCGTGTTTTTGCACGAAGTGCGCACGCGATATCCCGACACCGTCCGTTTCATCTTGACGGGAAAGGCCACGCTCGATAGCGCCGTCAGCGCCATTAACAACGGGGGCGTTACCAGATATTTCATCAAACCATGCGATCTTACAGACTTGGCGATTTCGATTCGCCAGGGCTTGCAGCAGAGACAACTGATACTGGCCGCGCGCAAGCTGCTGCAGAAAGGCAAACGGCAATCAGCACTGCTCAAACGCCTCGAGAAGGCATACCCGAACATCACCAAGGTCGAGCGCGACGGCGACGGTGCCATCCTGCTCGAGGGCTCGAACGGCGACTTCGATCAGTTGATGAGGGACATCTGCGCTCACCTGGATCAAGACAAGTGACCCCTCGGGACTTGCCGATCTGCTGCATCAGGACGCCACAATTCTAATGCGGATAGTAGCTAAGGCGTTACGAATTCTATTGTGAGTCTTGGGCCGCGTTGGGATTCGGGGCGCGAAGCTCCTTCTGAAAGCGAGCAACAGAGGAGGCTCAGGCGATCAGTTTTCGCTCTAGACTGTTGAGCTTCTTTTCGAGGAGATCGAGGCGTGATTCCGTTCTCTTGTCATCCTGCAACGCGCTCTTCAAGACCTGGTTGAGAAGCCTCTGATAGGGGATACCTGTCGTTGCGGACTTGGCACGCAGGACGGCAAGACTATCCTGATCGATATTGATCGTGATCTTGACTTTTCTGACTTGCGCCATTCTCTTGCGCATTTGGCGAGTTCCCTTCTCGTCCAACGTCAAGTCACTCAGTTTTGGTTCTTTCATTGTAAATTCTCCTGAACTTGCGCCACGGCGCGGCACCGATAATGCGGATAGTGCGTCCTCGGTGCGTAAACCAAGTTGTAAGTACTTTCCCCGATTTCGACTTGCCAACCCAGTAGGAGCGAGGTTCTGTCACGGAGTGCTTAGTGTCGGTCAACTGAAAACCCAGTGGATCCTCAAAGCACTCGACTGCTTCCAGGAAGGAAACCCCGTGCTTTCGAAAGTTCTGAATCTCCTTGGAGAAATCCCATTCGAATTCCACCGAATGATTCTACCATATCAATATGTACTGATCCATGCGGCCAGAGATTTAGCGAAATCACTGTTACCCGTTGGCAGAACGTCGCGCTTGTTTTCTCCTTGGCGCGCGAGGAGATTAGCGAAGGAGGTGCCTGCCCGTTTTTTTACGGCCATGGTATTCTGCGGCGCGCAAGGACCCGGCGTCATCACGCACATCTGGCTGACGTTCCTCGGTCGCGAGCCGCAGAACTGAGCCCAGCAAGGCTCGGCGAACCACCAGGAAATGTTGTTGCGCATGTACTGGGACGGCAACCCGCGTCCCGCTGTGGAAGCGCCCGTAGGCGATTTCTTTGCCAACTGCTTTGGCAAGCGCGGCGTAAAACCGGGGACGCCTCCCGACTTAGTTTCTGTCGCGAAACTTTTAGCTGAGCCGAAAAGCCCCTCGATTTAACAGATAAGTGGGGGCGGGCTTTAGCCCGTTCCCGGCGCCTCCAAATGGGAACACAAACGAATTAAACTCCATATCTTCACTGAAAGAACGGAATTACTGTCATGCAACTGGCTGCATCCGTGGAAAGGACAATTGGGGCGCGGGCTAAGACCCGTCCCCACTAAAGGGATCCCATCCATACTCTGCCTTTCGGCTAATGCAGTTTTGCGACAGGAACTAGGTAACGAAGTTCCGCTTGCCCAGGTGTCTCTCGTACGCGCGCGTATCTATAATCCGCCGCATCTCGCGGATCACGGCCTCCAGCTCTTCATCCGAGGTGTAGAAATGCGGCGACACGCGGATTCCCGCGCCCGGACGAAAATCCACGAGGAAGTCTCGCCGAAGCAGCTCAAGCGAAACCTCGTACGCGTGAGGCGGGTTTACGGCGACCGTTCCTCCCCGCTCCTCCGGCTTTTCCGGAACCGTGAGCGGGAAATCCTGCTCCCGCGCCAGCTCGATAAGACGAGCGACCTGGCGCATCGAGTTTGCGCGCACCCGCCTCATGCCGACCTTTCCCAGGATCTCCAGGCCCGGCCGCGCTGCATAGAGACAAGGAATGTGGGGCGTGCCGTTGAGAAAGCGGAAGGCGTCGTCGCGGAACCTCATGTCTCCGGTCTCGAAAGCGAACGAATTCTGGTGCGCCATCCATCCGGTCAGCTTCGGCTCGAACCTGGTTCTGAGATCCGGGCGCACATACAGGAAAGCGGCCCCGGGGCCTCCGCACAGCCATTTGAGACAGCCGCCGATGACGAAGTCGACTTCGAGCGCCTTCACGTCGATGGGCATGACTCCCGCTGATTGATAGACATCCAGAACGACCATGGCTCCTACTTCGTGAGCCTTACGTATGATGGCTTGCGCGTTCATGATGTACGCGCTCTTGAAGAGCACGTGGCTGACCGGAACCAGGAGGGTTCGTTCATCGATTGCTTCGAGGAGCCGGCCGAGGTCGACCGAGATCCCGTCCTCAGAGTTTACGACGCAGATCTCGGCGCCGCGCGCCCGCTGCGCCTGGTAAAGATACATGACCGACGGGAACTCCATGTTCGTAAAGACGACCTTGCGCCTGGGACCATTGAAATCAAAGCATGAAAGAACGACGGCTTCCGCCAGCGTGACATTTTGATGGAAGGAGACCTCGCCGGAATCGCAGCCCAGGATCGGGCCGAGCAGGTCCCCGAGCTTAACCGGCATCTCCCACCACGACTCGCCCCACGCGCGCACTCCGCGCGCCGCCCAGGTGTCGGCGTATTCCTTGAGTGCACCGTACACTTGGCGCGGCATGGCTCCCAGAGAGTTGCTGATCAGGTATACCGTCTTCTCAAGGATGGGGAATTCACTGCGCCAGCGGAGCAGATCAGCGCAGTCGTGTGCGTCGGCAGTCATAGGCTTCACCTCGAAAAGCAAAAGACAAAGACCTCGAAGAATCTGACGCAGTCTCCTCTAGGATCTTGGCGTCTTCGCAATTTGGGCTGTTGGTTCAACAGGGTGTCCCGCAAAACTGCATTATAGCTTATACTCCGGGTAGATGACGTTCGCCGTCAGAGAAGTCAGAACATGCCAGGCGCCTGTTGCGCGTGCTGCGAGGGAAGAAAAGAGGCGATCCGGAAGACTAGCGGCAGCCCTTCGTTCTGTCCTGCCCGAGTATCTTCAGGACGTGGCGTTTGCCTTGGGGGTCGAGAGCGTATATTTGATTTTTGTCTACAGAAAATCTGACCGAGCTGTTGATTGTCAAACCGGCTTTGGCAGGGCTCTCTCTCGACACGGCGAGATAGGTTCGATCCCGTGCGCATATCGAATAGGTCCACCACAGGTCGCCGCGCTGCTGCTGGGTTATGCTTTTGGCCTGGGGATTCGGACCATTGCCGCTGATTTCGACAGCGACTACCCGGCCCGTCTGCAAATGACGAAGGTTGACTTGCGCCGAGAGGGAGGCGGCAAGCAAGATAGCAAGAACGCCGCTAGTGGCGAGCGGCTTGCCGGGTTTCCGTTTCATGAATTCCTCGCAACGAAAGATGATGTTTCCACTGCCTGGACAGGCGATGATGCTCGCCGGGGGGATTCATGCTTCACTATTGATATTGATCGGCCGATGGCCGCTTTACTTGACGGGTCTTTGCAGGGCGGGCCGGCATCTTCGATTCAAAGCCTGGCATCAAGATGTCAGGTATGAGGCAACTCTGCCCGCCAGATGTTGAAGCTTGGCCCCTACTATTTTGATGACTTTGCGCGATCGACGTATCGCAGGGTTTCCACGTCCAACCGGATCATGTCGCCCGTCTTTATAAACTGCGGCACTAGAAGTTCGACTCCATTTTCCAGGCGCGCTTTCTTCCAGGTGTTGTCCTGCTGCTGATGCACGGGTGGGGCGGTCTCGGCAATGCGCATTTCCATGATGTCGGGAAAAAGCACGCTGATGGGTTGTCCCTCGACGAATTCCACCGGCAACTGCATGCCGGGCTGCAGAAAACGGCTCGCCGGACCGATTATGGAGTCGTCAATCCCGATCTGCTCGAAGGTTTCGGGATTCATAAAGTAGCTGTGGTCGGCATCGGCATAGAGAAACTCCATCGATTGTTTCTCCACCGGCATGAGATCCAACTTCAGCTCGGAGCGAAAGCTGTGCTCCCAGAATGTGCCCGTGGAAAGGTTTTTGAGCCGGCTATGCACGACTCCGCCCATCTTTCCCTGCCCCGGATGATACTCGCAGCTTATCACTTTGTAGTTATTGCCTTCGTAACGAATTGCCATTCCTGGACGCAACTGGGAAGCGTTTACCATAACGAGCTCTCCGTCTTTTTCTTTTACTATAACTCTTTTTTCGGGCTGCCGGACGCCAGTAATTCATCCGTGGAAAAACCGGGGACGCCTCCCTATCTCTGGCATCTCTGCGTATCTGCTCATCGACACTCTTGACAGAAATAGGGAGGCGTCCCCGGTTGTCGCTTGGCATTCGCTTGAGCTGAAGGGTACGAAGTAGTAGGGTAGGCGCGAACAAAAGGAGAGCGCTAATGCATCTGAAGAAGATCCTGCCTTCCGCCATCTTGCTCCCAGTAGCTGTGTTGAGTTCCGGAGCCGCCGTTGCACCGGGCAACCTGGACAGCTCAGCGCAAATCAAGCATCTCTTCGCTGATCCTCCGCGGGAATACAGCTCTGTTCCGTTCTGGGTCTGGAATGACCTCCTGACCGAGGATCAGGTGATCGACACCCTGCGCACTTTTGCGGCGCAGAAGATCAAGCAGGTAATTGTGCATCCGCGTCCCGGACTCATGACGCCTTACCTTTCGGCCGACTGGTTTCGGCTGTGGAAAGTCGCCCTCAAGGAAGCCCAACGCCTGAACATGAACCTCTGGATTTACGATGAGAACTCCTATCCATCCGGATTCGCAGGTGGCTTCGTCCCCGAGGCGATGCCGGAGTCGCGGGGACGCGGCCTCGGCATGCGCGAGATCAAAGAAGCCCCAAAGTGGCAGGAGGACACCCTCGCGGTTTTTCTCCTTACCGGCCAAGGCTATGAGGATGTCACTTCTAAGGTGCGCGCTGGCCAGGAACTGCCGGCGGCCCGCTACCTCCAGATTTCGGTGATGCGCGCCAGGCCGGGGCCATGGTATGGCGGAAAGTCGTACGTCGATCTTCTTTACCCGGGAGTGACGCAGAAGTTCCTCTCGATCACAATGGACGCTTACAAGCGTGAAGTCGGCAGCCAGTTCGGCAAGCGCGTGCCCGGCGTTTTCACGGATGAGCCGCAGCTCCGGCCCGCAGGCGGAATCCCCTGGACAGACGACCTGCCACAGCTTTTCGAGAAGCGCTGGGGCTACCGCCTGACCGATCATCTGCCGGCCCTCAGAGAGCCGTTGGGCGACTGGAAACGCGTCCGCCACAACTACCTCCAGCTTCTTTCGGAGCTGTTCATCGAGCGCTGGGGCAAACCCTATTACGAGTACTGCGCAAAAAACGGGATCGAATTCACCGGCCACTACTGGGAACATGAGTGGCCGAACTGCATGGGTGTGCCGGACAACATGGCAATGAGCGCCTGGCAGCAGCGGCCCGGCATCGACATCCTGACGAACCAGTACCAGGAGGACACTCACGCCCAGTTCGGCAACGTCCGCTCAGTGAAAGAGCTCGCCAGTGTGGCCAACCAGCTCGGCCGGCCAAGGACTCTGTGCGAGGCTTACGGGGCCGGCGGGTGGGATCTGCGCTTCGAAGACATGAAGCGGATCGGCGACTGGCTTTACGTGCTGGGCGTGAACACGCTCAACCAGCATCTTTCCTACGCATCGCTCCGGGGGGCGCGCAAGCGCGACCATCCGCAGTCGTTCTCTTACCACGAGCCTTGGTGGGAGGCGTACCACGTGTCCGCCGAATATTTCAGCCGGCTGACGCTTGCCCTCACTAAGGGACGCGAGATCAACACGGTTCTCCTGATCGAGCCGACCACGACCGCGTGGATGTTCAACACGGCGGGCAAAAATCCGCCGGAACTGGAGGAGCTTGGGGGGACATTTCAGAAATTGGTCGTTTCGCTGGCCAAGGAGCAGGTCGAATACGACATCGGCGACGAAGACATCCTGGCGCGAAACGGTTCGGTGACGGGCAACTCGCTGCGCGTCGGGCAACGCAGCTACGCCACCGTTGTGCTGCCGGCGTTTACCGAAAACCTCAACGCCAAAACGCTGGAACTGCTGGAGGGCTTCCTCGAAGGCGGAGGTACCGTTCTCAGTTGCTCCGCGCCACCGGAAAGAATGGAAGGGCAGAAATCCGACCGCGGCAGAGCCATCTCCAAAATGAACGGTTGGAAGCAGGTGGAAGTTGCCGCCCTGCCGGGGATGCTGCTGGCTCAGGGAAGCGATGGATTCGCCATCAGGCGCAGCCCTGATGACAAAGGGATTTTATTCCACCACCGGCGCAAGCTCGCCGATGGCGAGGTGCTCTTCCTCGTGAACACGAGCATCAACTCCCCGTCAGCGGGGATCGTCGAGTCCAGCGGGCGTGGCGTCGAGCGCTGGGTTCCCGAGACGGGTAAGATCGAAGGCTATCCATTCGAAGCGACGCAGCGCGGAATAAGGGCAAACTACGACCTTCCGCCTTCGGGATCCTTGCTGCTCTTCCTCTCCAAGGAGAAGCGCAACCCCGCTCCCGCGGTGCCGGAGAAAGCAGCCGAAATCCCTCAAAGCGGAGCGCCGGTGATCCGCCGGACGGCCCCGAACGTCCTTGTTCTCGACTATCTGGATGTCACCGCGGGAGGCAAAACCACAAGAGACGTCTACTGCTACCAGGCATCCCAGTTCGCCTTTCAACAGAACGGCATGGACCGCAACCCGTGGGACAGTGCGGTTCAGTTCCGCGACGAGCTGATCACAAAGAAGTTCCCGGCGGAAAGCGGCTTCCAGGCAACGTACCGCTTCACGATCAGCGAGCGCGTGCCGGCGAACCTGTTCGCAGTAGTGGAGCGTCCGGATCTCTATCAGATCGAGTGCAACGGAAAACCGGTCCAGCCTGTCCCGGGCGCGTGGTGGCTTGACAAGGCCTTCGGAAAGATCGACATCACCAGGGCGGCGGTCGTCGGCGAAAATTCATTGGTACTGAAGGCCTCGCCCTTCACGATTTTTCATGAGATCGAGGCGGCTTACATTCTTGGCGATTTTGCTCTGCGCCCGACGGAGCACGGCTTCGCCATCGTCCCAGAACCAGATCTTCGCCTCGGCGCCTGGAACTCCCAGGGGTATCCGTTTTACGCGCAGGGCATCGCCTATGTGCAGAAGTTCCGCCTGGGGAAGCTCTCCGGCCAATACCGGCTCGTGCTGCCCAATTGGTACGGCAGCGTCGCCAAGGTGACCATCAATGGGAAGCCGGCGGGATTCATCGCTTCCCCACCTTGGCAGTGCGAGATTACCAAGTTGCTCAAAGCCGGGGACAACAGTATCGAGATTATCGCGGTGGGAACGCTAAAGAACACGCTGGGCCCGCACCACGGCAATCCCGCGTTGGGAAGCGCGTGGCCGACCATGTTCCAGACGGGGCCCTCGCCAGGCCCGCCGCCCGGCGAGCGCTATGCCACGGTAGCATACGGCCTGTTCGAACCTTTCCAATTGTTGCAGGTAAGCCGTTGATTCAAACAGAGGCTGTCGTAGATAGTTATAACCGGGGCACGTCAGTTTCCGCTAAGCGTAACACGTCCACATGGACACGCGATCCACTTCGCAGAACGCCGTCTGGGCAACATCGTAGTTTCCGGTTACGCCACTACCCGGCCATTAAACTGGATCGCCAGGCATAAAATTATTAATTTCTATAGTGCGCGTATTTTATGCAACCGCCAAGACCGACGCCATCGTCGTTTTTCACGCGTTTCAGAAGAAATCGCAAAAGACACCGGCACGTGAAATCGACCTGGCGCGGCGAAGATTGCGGGAGGTTTTAGATGCGAAAATCGAGTTCTGACAAGCCTATCAGAGTCAATACCGCGGAAGAACTGGGCCACGCTTTGGGTCTGTCCCGAGCCGAAACAGAAGAGATGGAGTTTCGCTCAGAGCTTACCTGTGCCTTGGCTAAGATCATTCAGAATGGGAAGCTGACCCACGCAGAGATAGCAAAACGTGCTGGCACATCCCGTACTCGTGTAACTGCTATTGCGAATGCAAATACGCGAGGCATTTCGACGGATCTATTGATCCGTGTTCTTTCTGCTACCGGCCATAGGGCTGAGCTACGCGTGAGGAAGACAGCGGCTTAAACTCTCAGTCCTGTACCTTAGCCAGCCCGCCAGCCGGTCTAAGGGCGTGTACGCCACTACCCAGCCATTGAGATGGATCGACAGCCCAAGCACCTTGCAATGCAATAAGATGCGGCGATTATGCAACCCATGCGTCCGCGTGGACGGATTCCTACTTCTTCTCCTTGACAAGCTTGGAAAGATCGAGAGAGCCTTGCCTTACGCGCACACTGAGATCGGATCGTCCTTTGACTGATGCTTTGATTGTGCTGTATTTGCCTGGCTGCAACTTCTCCGGATCGATGGACCATGCCAATAAGTAGTAGCGGGATATTTCCGTGAGGGTCGTAATCAGGGCTGTGTCAAGCGCATTGGTATTTTTCAGAAAGCGTCCGCCGGTGTCTGCTGCAAGGGCGTTCAGTGCGTCTTGTTTGGACAGGACTTCATTGAATCCGCTGTGTGCTAGAGCGCCCGTCGTATCCGGCGCCCTCTTCGTTTTCGCATCAGGTCATTTTGATGAGCCTTCCTGTGATTTCCGGGAAATTGAGTTTGGGAATTTTGGTGACTGTCCCGTCTACGCGCAGGTACACGATTCCCCAGGCCGCGATTTTCAGGTCGCCGCCAATCCTTGCTCCGATGTGTCCGGAGGGATCGCTCAGGTGCATGGTCACGGCCTGCGGCTGATGCCAATCCAGTGCGGCGTCTTGGGCTGTGCCTGTCGGATTGCACAGGCAGACCAGCCAGGCCTTCCCGCCTGCGAGAGGTTTGAGCGAGGCAACCAGGATTTCCGAAGGGCGGAGATGAAACAGCGACGCAGGCGGCTGCGCGGCCGGGTCTGCGGGCATTACGACCAGTGGTTCTCTGGCTTCTCTCCCGAAGCGCGCCGTCATCTCCGGCCGGAAGCCGGTGTGCGGCAGGATCGAAAAACGAAATGTGGCGGGCCCGGCCTGGTCGGCTTTGTAATTCGTGTGCCAGTAATTGTTCATCAAGTAGGAAAAGATCACAGGGGATGATCGGGCGGTTGTCGCCCACGGCTGCTCGGCAGTGATTGCGCCGATCTCGATCAAGGGAGCGTCCGGCGAGGTCCAGGTGACGCCATGTTCGCTATTCGAGATATCGACCCAGCTTTGCACCGAGAAGAAATTCTTGCATGCGCCCGGCAACTGGTCCGACTCGGGCCGCACAATGCCGTGTGCAACATCGTAGCGCAGCTGCCCGCCCAGAACATTGAATGGGAAAGCGATGTGCACGGCCTCTTTCTCGCGCACCGCCAGTTTGTCGACATGGTTGATGATATCCACGCGAGCGATGCCGTCTATGATCCGGTACTCTGCGGCATAACTCTTGCAACCCGGCGCTCTCGCTGCGACGAGCAGTGAAGCCACGAGATTCCCGCTCTCCTTCACTGTCACTTTGACGCCGGAGAGCTGTCTCGCATTCTGAGGATCTTTTCCGCGCACATACAGGTATTGATTGAGGCCGCCCTTTGTTCGGTCGACCAGGTCGGTTTGTTTCTCACGCCACGTGAGGCTCTGAATCGATCCGTGTTTCGGATCTATAGACAGAGAGAGCAGGGAGTTTTCCAGAGTTCCTGCAGAAGCTTTGCAGTTGCCTCGGTCGTTCGCTTTGCCGGCCCTGACGATGAGCCGTCTGGCGGAAAATGGAGGAACATTTTCAACCAGCACTGCCAGCTCGCCGGTGGAGAGGCGCTGGGACTGGACGGCGTCCCCCTTTTCGTCAACAACCAGGTCGCCGATCGTGCTCTGTTGGCGTGCAAGCAGAACCAGATCAGTCCGCGGCCATGAATTGGTGTTGTAAACATCGACGGGGATCTCACTCGGCAGTCTTGATAGCGGCGGCTGGCTCAGCCGCGCTACGAGCGCTTGTGACTTCTCATCGGCATCGAGCGCAAACTGGCGTTTGATGCGCCACTGTTCTCGTACAGAGGGAAGATCAGGATCGGACACGCTGTTGTGCGCTCCCCAGGTGTGTTCGTCCCACAGCACGACGCTTCTCCAGGCCGCCTGATATTCCCGCTCAGGGTAGGATGCGGGCGCGCGCATGGCCCAAAGCACCTCGCCCTGGATAAGGCGGTCCACCGCGCGGCGATTCAATGCGGTTTCTGCGGCTGTAGAAGCGGCCCCGTCCTCCCAATAGGGGGTAAAATCGCCTTTGAGGATCGGCAGTCCCGATCCGTAGCGCCTTTCGAATTCCGCGAACATCTGCACGTGCGTCGCGATGACGAGTCGCGGCGAGGCATATCTTTCGTTCCATTCTCTGACGAAGTCCGAGAGATTGGGATCGGGTGGCCCGTTGTCTCCGCCTATGGTGTATGGCAGCTGAAGGATCTCATAGGGATAACCGCTGTCATCCAGCTTTCTCATGAGCTTCAGCACCTTTTCATCTCCAAGTCTGGCCAGGTCGCCTTCGTGAAAACCTGCATAGCTTGCGCCCGCCACCCACATCAGCACTTTCTCTTCACCGGACTGCGACGTCCAGTAGAAGGGCTTATCGCCCCACTGCTTGAGCACGTAGCCGATGCGGTCGCCCGAGTTGGGAGCGCTGGCGAAGTACCTCACGCCACTGTGCGCCAGTGCCGGCACGATGCCCCAGGTAAAACCGGGGACGTCGGAGACCAGTGCCGTTGTGATTGGCATGCTGTATTGCTCCGAAAAGCGGCGCGCGTAATCGGTGAAGTGGCTCATCTCGGTTGCATTGGCGAGCCCCGTGAGCAGATTGGCATAGAGCGCGTTCAAGCCGATACTGCCGCCGCGTATCGCCTGAATGACCTCCTGGCGCTTCTGCTCGGAAGCCTGCTGCAAGTAGCTCTCGAGCGGCCACATGACCTCCAGGTTCCACTTGTAGCGGGCATCGGGAGGATAGCTTCGCGTCTGCTGGATGAGTCGCAAAGCCTCGTCAAGATTTCCCCACTGTTTTTTCTCGATGGCCGGCTGGAGGTCGGTGTAGCCGATGTCGTTGTGTGAATAGGAGAGGAGGTAAACCTCCCGCCGATTGACCGGCTTCACCTTCAATACGGTCTGTTCGGCCACCTTGCCGTTGATGCTGAACACCACCGGGATTTCGCGTTCGGAATCAACTTCAGGGACAGGCAGATAGAGAATGTTGGCGCCGATGTTGAGAGGTTGCTTAATCGGCCTCATACCCTCGGCGCTGACCTCCATCGTTCTCCCTCCCTGCAGGTTGTCGAAGCTGAGCCGGAGGAGCTGCTTCGGCTGCGCGCTGTCGTTCGAGAGCGCCGGTTCCGCGCGCAAACTGGGAGTGAATCGGAACGCGTATTGCAGCGTCATGTACCAGTCGAGGCTATCCGCATCCTCTCCTGTGACCTGCAGCCTCAGAGGCACGCCGGGCTTGACCTCGCTCTTAGGCACCTTCAGGTACATATAGCCGAAAAGATCGCCGGCCCTATCCACCGTCGTCGCCTCGAACGACAGCTCGGCGCCTTTTCCCCCGGCGACTTTCCATTTGTTGGCGCCGGAATCCTTCAGGTTCATGAAGGTGAACCAGCGATCCCCGTTGACGTAGAAATTGAATCTGTGAACTTCCTTGCCCGGCCATCCTTCCCGCTCGAGTCCCGCGAGCCATACTAGCTGGTAGTAGTCTCCCTCGCTCGCGGCGGGCAACGGATCGGTCTCCCACGAGATGGAAGGCGCCTCTTTGTTGGCGCGGACCAGCAGTGCGGAATCCGCATCAGGATGGGAGGAATGGTACGCCAGCACTTGTCCGTCCAACGTTTTCCGGTAGCCGTTGACGTAGCCGGCGGCGGCTTTGGCCTGAGTGACGTTGATAAGGATGCGGTTGGTCTCGTTCTTGCCGCCGCAGGCCATCGCCGTTACAACTGCGGTGAAGAGCACCAACGTCCAGCCAGTAGTGCGATACCTCATGAGGAACCTCCTCGAGAGCAAGTGACGCTTGACGGCTGAGAGGTATACCATATCGGAGTTGCTTCGTGCATCCGAGCACGCCACGAAGACGCCCGATCACAATCCGCTTGGACGCGGCCTGACAAATCAGGTCGAATCGTTCCTCCTTACCGATTCGCAAGAAATACTCTGCAGTTACTCATCGGCCGGCTACTTATTGCCGCGGATTCTATCGAAGTCCCACCCGTTTTGCGCGCACATTGCCCTCACATGGCTCTCCCATGTCGGCTCTTCTTCCGGCTTGCCGCCGACAAAGCAATCCACGCTCAAGTAGCGCAGCGGCTGGAGACTGCAGCATTGAATGCGGTGAAGAGTGTGCGGCGGAATGCGCACGACGTCTCCCTGAGTCACCGGATACGGCTTCAATGCTTCACCAATCTGTAAAACGCCGGCACCTTCCATGACGTAGAAGACCTGTTCGGTATCATGATGAATGTGCAGCGGCGGCCCTTCGCCGGGTTCGAGGACGACGACGAAGACCTCGGATGTTTCCGCCTCGGCGCGATCCATCACCAGATCGTTGACGTGCGTGGGGAAACGATAGTGGACCGTTTCTTTCGTGCTAAATACGAATTTGTGTTTCTGCATTTCGCGATACCCTCTCTGGCCGAATCTTAGCCGCCTATCATCCTTCGGCTCCGCCGGCTCTTCTGATATCTTTCACCTCACATCAGTCAGCGAGCGAAGGACAACCGGCGGATTGGCCCTGCGAGCATGGAAAAGACGATCGTGCCCAGCACAGGAAGCAGGCCCGCCGTGATCAGGATCGGTGTGTAGGAGTGAAAATGGTCCACCACGAATCCTGTTGCCAGCGTAAATAGGATAGCTCCGACCCCGGCGCCCACACCACCCAGGCCGGCCACCGACGCGACTGCATACTCGGGAAAAAAATCGCTGGGCGCGGTTTGCACGTTGTTGATCCAGCTCTGGAAACCAAACGTCACCAGGCTGATGAACGCGAGCGCAGCCATTGCGCTATCGGCCAAGGCAGCCGGGATGCCGGCCGACATGAGCAGCATGGCGACGGTGATGACGGCCTTGCGCGACCTGTTCACGGTCCATCCGCAGCCTATGAAAAATCCGGACATCCAGCCCCCGGAGAGACTTCCGGCGCCCGCCGCAACGTAGGGCAGCCACGCAAACAGCCCGATCTGCTTCAGGCTGAATCCGCGCACGTTATACAGATAGAGAGGAAGCCATGTGATATAGAACCACCAGACTGGATCGGTCAGAAATCGCGACAGGATGATGGCCCACACCTGCCGATACCTCAATAGCTGCCGCCAGCGGATGTCGTGCATACCCGTGGCAGGGGCCTGCCCCTCCTGGATGAGCGCGTACTCTTCACGCGTGATCGCCCGGTGGCGCTCGGGCGTCTCATAAAACAGCAACCACAACACCAGCCAGCCAAACCCCAGCGCTCCGGTAGCCAGGAACGTGGCCTGCCACCCGTAGCGCAACTGCAGCCAGACGATCAGCGGCGGCGACAGAATCGAGCCTGCGGCCACACCGCAGTTGAAAATGCCCATTCCCAATGCGCGCTCGCGCACGGGAAACCATTCGGCGATGGCTTTTGCGGCGCCCGGCCAGTTGCCCGCCTCCCCGATCCCGAGCAGAAAGCGAAAGCAGCTCAGGCTGGCCAGCCCACGCGCGAACGCATGGGCCATGGCGGCTATGGACCACAGCAGGATCGAGAGTGAAAAACCGCGCCGGGTTCCGACACGGTCATAGAGCTTGCCCGAAAATCCCTGGCTGGCGGTATAGGCAACGAGGAACCATGTATTGATGCCGGCGAACTGAAGATTGGTCAGTCCCAACTGCGCGGTGATGACGGGAGCCAGCACCGCAATGGTAAGCCGGTCAATAAAGTTGATCACCGTCCCGAGAAAAACGAGCCCGATAATCCACCAGCGCAAGCCGTACACAGCCGCCTTTCATGTCGAAGTCCAGCCAGGGCGCTTCTTCTACTTCCGTGTTGTACTAGTTAGTTTCTGTCGCGAGACTCATTAGCTGAGCCGACAGAACCCTCGATTTAACATATAAGTGGGGGCGGGCTTTAGCCCGTTCCCGGCGCCCTCGAATGGGAACACTAACGAATTAAACTCCATAGAACGTCCGTAGAGGCGGATTCTACTCCCAGGAGATGCTGCGGGTGCAGAATTTTGCAGACATACCTCCCGTGCGATACGGCGCCATTTGTGTCTTGGTTTGGATTTGATTGCACCCGGCGTCTGCATTAGGATCTTCTGGTTCTGGTCCGCGGTTCGTGCGTATCCTCTTACTGGAGGAATGCGTGGTTATCGTTCTCTTGCTTCTCCTGCTGTTTCCTGCAACCGCGTCGGCCCAACTGCCGCCCGAACAGGCTCTCAATATCCGCCAGATCTCAGATCTCAACTTTTCCAAGGACGGCCAGCGCGTGGCGTTTACTGTGACGGAGCCGGTCAAAGGCAATGATCGGAACCGGGACATTTGGATGCTCGAGGTCGCGTCCCGCAAGGTGCGCCAGCTTACATTTTCGCCGAAATCCGAGAGCCAGCCGCGCTGGAACCCGCGCAAGAATGAACTGGCGTTCCTTTCGAACCGTGACGGCGCCACGCAGATCTATGTGCTTCCGATGGAGGGGGGCGAAGCTGCCGCTTTGACGGAGGGGAAAAGCAGCATTCAGTCTTTTGACTGGTCGCCGGACGGGAAAGAAATCGCCTACCTTGCACCCGGCGCCAAGACGAGCGCAGAGGAACAAAAGGAAAAGGACAAGGACGATGCCCGGGTGGTCGACCGTGACGAAAAACACGCGCGCCTATGGATCATCGACGCGGAGTCTAAGAAGGTGCGCCAGCTCACGAGCGGCAACTGGCGCATTTCGGAGATGAAGTGGTTCCCTTCGGGCGACAAGCTGCTAGTCGTGGCCACAGACCATCCGGAAGCCGATCGAAACACCGAACGGATCTTCTCGATCCCTGCCGCCGGCGGAGAGATGACTCAGATTTCCGCGCCGGTCGGGCCTTTCGGACAGGTGACTGTCTCTCGCGACAGGAAGTTCCTGGCTTATCTGGCCGCGCGCGTCGACGGTCCATCGCCGCACGACCTGTACCTTCAGGCACTCGACGGCGGGCCGGCGCGCAATGTCACGGGCTCCAGCCTCAATCGGCCGGTCGGCTCTCACGTTTGGCTTGCCGACGGCTCGATCCTTGGACTGGTGCAGAATGGGTTTAAGACGGGCTTTTACAGGATTTCGCAGGAGGGAAGCGCCAGGCCGGCGCCGCTTCCAGGACAAGCCGGCAACCCCAGCTCCTTCGTAGCCGCAGACAGCGGCGCAATCGCATTCGTCGAGCAGACGGCCACGAAACTCGCAGAGCTGTGGCTGTATGACGGCAAAAGCCCGGCGGAAAAGGTCAGCCGCTTCAATGAAAGCTGGGACAAGATTCAGCTGATCGAGCCGGAGTTTCTGCGCTATAGGAGCTTCGACGGGACGGAAATCGAAGGCTCGCTTCTGACTCCCGCAGGGAACCAGGGCAAGCGGCTGCCGCTGATTGTCCTGATCCACGGAGGTCCTACCGGGCGTTGGCAGGCCTCCTTCGAACCGTGGGGGCAAATGTTGGTGTCGCGCGGCTACGCCGTCTTCTATCCCAACATCCGCGGATCGACCGGCTACGGCTGGCAGTTTCTGGAATCCAATCGTGCGGACTGGGGCGGCGGTGATTTCAAAGATGTCATGGCCGGAGTCGATTTCCTGGTTCAGCGCGGCATTGCGGATGAGGACCGACTCGGCATCGGCGGCTGGTCGTACGGCGGCTACATGGCGATGTGGGCAGTCACGCAAACAAACCGGTTCAAGGCTTCCGTGGCCGGCGCGGGGTTGTCGGATCTGGCGAGCGAATACGGCACGGAAGCAGGCCCGTCCTATGACGAATGGTTCTACGGGGTGCCGTACGAGAAGCTCGACGGCTTCATCAAATGCTCTCCGATCACCTACATCAAGAATGCGCGCACTCCGACATTGATTCTTCAGGGCGAGGCGGACACCACGGATCCGATCGGCCAGAGCCAGCAGTTCTATCGCGGCCTCAAGCGCTATGGAGTGAAGAGCGATTTCGTGATCTATCCCAGGGAAGGGCACGGCGTTCGCGAAGAGAAGCACATGCTCGACATGTACCGCCGGATTCTTGCCTGGTACGATCAGTACGTAAAACCGTAGTATGAAACAAGGATGCCCATGAGCATTCAGCCGAAAACCGGGGTCTTGGGATTGGGATCGGTCGACGGTCATCTCACGCCGGAAGACGTCCAAGGCGTGGTGCGACAAGGCCTGTCCTCACTTCGGCTCGACGGCAAGCGCTTGCTGGCGATCATTCCCGACGGCACACGCACGATGCCGATGCCGTTGATATTCGACGCCATCGAAATGGAAGCCGGCTCTCGCACGGCGGCGCTTGACTACCTGGTCGCGCTGGGGACCCATCAGCCGATGTCCGACGCCCAACTGAGTCGCCTCGTCGGGCGCCCTGTTGTTGACGGGCGGACCGGACGCAGCCGCATCTTCAACCACCGTTGGGATCGCCCGGAAACTTTTGTAGAACTCGGTGCCATCCCGGCAGCCGAGATCCAGGAACTTACCGGCGGCCTGCTCGAGGGCGATGTTACCGTCGCTCTCAACAAGCTCCTCTTCGACTACGACCAGATTCTGATTTGCGGTCCGGTGTTTCCGCATGAGGTCGTGGGCTTCTCCGGAGGCAACAAGTATCTCTTTCCCGGCATCGCGGGTCCGGAGATCATCAACTTCACTCACTGGCTGGGAGCGCTCATCACGAATTATCGCGTGATCGGCGCTGGACACACCCCGGTGCGTGCCGTCATCGATCGCGCGGCCAGGCTGATCGATCGTCCGATTTCCTGCCTTGCGCTCGTCGTCACCCACAGCGGGCTGGCCGGACTCTATTTCGGCTCGGCACAAGAGGCGTGGCGCGCGGCCGCGGATCTTTCCGCCCGCGTGCACATCGTCTACGTCGACCGTCCGTTCCGTCGTGTGCTCTCGATCATGCCCGAGATGTATGACGACCTCTGGACAGCGGCGAAAGGTATGTACAAGCTCGAGCCTGCGGTGGCCGACGGCGGAGAGGTCGTCATCTACGCCCCGCACATCACCGAGGTAAGCTACACGCACGGCAGGATCATCGACGAAATCGGCTACCACTGCCGGGATTACTTCCTGGCCCAGTGGCAGCGCTTCGAGCGCTATCCGGGCGGCGTCCTTGCGCACTCGACGCACGTCAAAGGGCTGGGGTGCTATGATCCGGCCACGCGAACCGAAACGCCGCGCATCCATGTGACGCTGGCGACGAGGATCTCCGAAGAACGGTGCCGGCGCATCAACCTCGACTACCTGGATCCATCCGGCATTAGAATCGAAGAGTGGGGAGGCCGCGAGAGCGAAGGCATCTTCGTGGTTCCGAGGGCAGGGGAAATGCTGTACCGACTCAAACAGAGTGACGAGTGACGAATGACGGGTGACGAGTGACGAATGACGGGTGACGAATGACGAGTGACGAATGACGGATGCTTTTGAATCAGCGGAGGATTGGTTTCTTCATGAGATTTATGAGTTGAGACCAATGGCCCTGGCCCAGGATTGCCTTTATTCGTCATTCGTCATTCGTCACTCGTCACTTGGATGGGGGCGTGATCATGCAGTGTGACATTGGCGTGGTTGGTCTGGGCGTTATGGGGAGTAATCTGGCCCTTAATATGGAGCGCAACGGGTTCCGCGTTGCGGGCTACGACCTCGACCCGGCGAAAGCACAGGCGTTCGTGACCGGGCCGGCGGCCGGCAAGAACATCATGCCGGCCGTATCACCCGAAGCGCTGATGGCCGCCCTGGAGAAGCCGCGCCGTGTGCTGCTGATGGTTCCCGCCGGGCCTGCCGTCGACAGTGCCATTGCACACCTCAAGGGGCACCTCGAGCCCGGAGACATCCTCATCGACGGCGGCAATTCGTTTTTCCTCGACACGGAGCGCCGGGGCAAGGAACTTGCGGCCAAAGGATTTCAGTACGTCGGCACCGGCGTGTCCGGCGGCGAACAGGGGGCTCTCTGGGGGCCGAGCATCATGCCGGGCGGGCATCGCGAAGCCTGGGCGGCGCTCGCGCCGATCCTGCGCGCGATTGCCGCGAGGGCCGACGACGGCGAGCCGTGCGTGGATTACATGGGGCCGGGTGGCGCGGGCCACTATGTGAAGATGGTCCACAACGGGATCGAGTACGGCGACATGCAACTGATCGCCGAGACGTACGATATTTTGGCGCGCGGGCTGGGGCTCTCGGCGATGGAGCTTCACGACGTGTTTGCGGCGTGGAACCAGGGGGAGCTGAAGTCCTACCTGATCGAAATCACAGCCGAGGTGTTGGCGAAGACCGACCCGGAAACCGGCCGGCCGATGGTCGACGTCATCCTCGACGAGGCGCAGCAGAAGGGAACCGGCAAGTGGACGAGCCAGAACGCACTCGACGTCGGCGCTCCGATTCCCACGATCAACGCAGCAGTGGAAAGTCGCATCATCTCCGCGCTCAGGCCGCAGCGAGTGATTGCCAGCCGCCTGCTTCGCGGGCCCGCGCCGAAATACACCGGCGACCGGGAGCGCATGGTCAATGCAGCGTGCGACGCGCTCTACGCGAGCAAGATCACCTCCTATGCTCAGGGCCTCGGCTTGTTGCGCCTGGCGTCTGACGAGTATGGTTACGGACTCCAGCCGGGGAACATCGCGAAAATCTGGCGCGCCGGCTGCATCATTCGCGCAAGCCTGCTCGGCGACATCATGGCGGCCTTTCGGCGCTCTCCGGCGCTCACCAATCTCCTGCTCGATGACGCCTTCCGCGATGCGATCGGGCAGCGCCAGGAAGCATGGCGCTTCGTCGTCCAGACTGCAATCGGCCTGGGCATTCCGGTGCTGGCAATGAGCGCGTCGCTGGCCTATTTCGATGCGTATCGCAGTGAGCGCCTGCCGGCCAACCTGACGCAAGCGCAGCGCGACTACTTCGGCGCCCACACATACCGGCGCGTGGACAAGCCGGGCGTGTTCCACACCGAGTGGTGAAAGGAGGGACGGACCAGCTGACTGGAGGACGGGCTGAAGCCCGTCCTCACTATACGTTACTCTCAGAGATCTCGAGTGGGTACGGGCTTCAGCCCGCGCCACTATACGTTACTCTCAGAGATCTCGAGTGGGCACGGGTTTCAGCCCGCGCCACTACACGTTACTCTCAGAGATCTCGAGTGGGCACGGGTTTCAGCCCGCGCCACTACACGTTACTCTCAGAGATCTCGAGTGGGCACGGGCTTCAGCCCGTGCGCTTTTTCAGGCGGGGAAGAGTGAACAGGTGGTTTGATCCTTTTTCATAGAATGTCATTTTTCGGAAGAGAGCGTGGAATGAGCAACGACCTCAATATCCGTCCAGATGGCGCGCTGGACTTCGTTTCGCTCGGCGCCCTTGTGCATCGCCTGGATCCGGGGATCATCCCCTTTCGCAAAGCGACGGAGTGCCAGATCCACGTGAGCGGCGGTGAGTACAACGTCGCCGCGAACCTCGCGGACTGCTTCCGCCTGCGAACCGGGATCGTAACGGCGATGGTGGATTATCCGATCGGCGATCTGGTGGCCGAGCGGGTGAAGGCGATGGGTGTCAAGCCCTTCTACAAGCGGTTCGAGCACAACGGAGTCACCGGGCCGAACATCGCCACCGTTTACAGCGACCGCGGCTACGGCGTGCGCGCCCCCGTGGTTTTCTACAACCGCTCCAACGAGGCGGGTGCGCGGCTGCGTCCGGGCGACATTGACTGGAATGCAATCTTTGCTCCTGGGGTGCGCTGGTTCCACAGCGGCGGCATCTTTGCGGCGCTTTCCGAAACGACTGCCGAGCTGATCATCGAGGGCATGCAGGCGGCCAAGTCGGCCGGCGCAGTCGTGTCATTCGACTTGAACTTCAGGGAAAAGCTCTGGAAGATTTCCGGCGGCCAGGATCGCGCGCCCGCAGTCGTCCGGCGGATCGTGGAAAACGTCGACGTTCTTGTCGGGAACGAAGAGGATCTGCAGAAGGGGCTTGGCGTCCCCGGCCCGAAGGTCGCTGCCGGCTCGAAACTCGACCCGAGTTCCTTCCTCGGAATGATTGACCGGGTGGTGGAGCGGCATCCGCAGGTCAAAATCGTCGCGACGACCCTCCGGGAGGTACATTCGACGAACCGGCACAGTTGGGGCGCGGTAGCCTGGGTCAACGGCCGTAGTTACGTTTCTCCGACCTGCGAACTGGACGTGCTCGACCGGGTGGGGGGAGGAGACGGATTCGCCGCCGGATTCTTCTATGGTCTCCTCAGCGGCGAGCCGCCGGAAGAGGCGCTCAAGCTTGGCTGGGCTCACGGCGCGCTCCTGACCACCTACCCCGGAGACACAACCATGGCGACCGTCGAGCAGGTGCGGGCCTTCGCCAAGGGGGGGTCGGCGCGCATCCAGCGCTAGCTGTTAACCGCAGATGCACGCAGCTCGACGCTGATTTCAAGCTGCGTTCATACATGCTCATATATGTAGGGTGACGTCATGGCAATTCCGTCCGCTCGGCCTGATCCAGGATTACGGTTCAATGCACAATCCCTTCGTTTGGCAAAGTACTCATTCGGCGTAGGCGACCGCTTCGCACGTCAGGCCAAGGCGCAATTGCGCGCCTGCATGCTGGCGGCAAGAGACGGGATCGATGTGGTCCCGGTCTGGAACAAGTCGTACCGGGAGCACACAATTGTAGGATCGAAGCCCGAGGACGTCCGCAGGGCGGCCGAGACTGCCGTTCAACAGCTCGGTTGGACCCGAGGGTTTCACGTCGACGCTGACCATATTTCGTTGGAAATCGTCGATGGTTTCCTCGGGTCCAGCGATTACTACACACTGGATGTTGCGTCTGCGATCGGTCAGCCCGCCGGGGCAAGTGAAGTTGATGAGTTCCTGGCGCGGCATGCCGAGATTCTGAGGCCCGTCTACCTTCCCGAACTCGGGGTTCCTCTGCGTATTTCCCGAGCAGGCGCTCGACGGACCGCAGGGAAATACCTGTTTGCGGCCAAAGAGGCGGGCCGGATCTATCGCCGCATCGAGAGTGCAAAAGGCAAGGGGCAGTTCATCACCGAAGTCTCGATGGACGAGACCGACTCCCCGCAGACGCCGGCCGAATTGCTCGTAATCCTGGCAGCCCTCGCCGATGAAAAAGTTCCGGTACAGGTGATCGCGCCCAAGTTTACCGGGCGGTTCAACAAGGGCGTTGATTACGTCGGCGACCCCGCGCGATTCGAGACCGAGTTTCGCAGTGACGTCGTAGTCATCGCGCACGCCGTGAGGACGTACGAGCTGCCCGGCAATCTGAAACTGAGCGTCCACTCGGGCAGTGACAAGTTCTCCATCTATGCTGCGATTCGCCGCGCCTTGCTCGATTTCGACGTCGGTGTCCATGTGAAGACCGCCGGCACAACGTGGCTGGAGGAATTGATCGGCTTGTCTGAAGCAGGCATGGAGGCTCTCGCCCTGGCGAAGGAGATTTATTCCAGCGCGTTCTCGCGCCGCCGGGAGCTCTGCGCGCCTTACGCAACCGTGATCGACATTGACGAGGCAGGGCTGCCCGCGCCGGAAGATGTGTTTTCATGGCCGTCCCGGCAATATACGGCGGCACTGCGCCACGATCCCTCCTGCCCCGACTTCAACCCAAACTTCCGCCAACTGCTGCATGTCGCCTACAAGATCGCTGCAGGGCTTGGCGACCGGTATCTCAGTATGGTGGATGCCTGCGAGGAGACGATCGGGCGGAACGTGACCGCCAACCTTTACGAGCGACATCTGAAGCCTATCTTCCCGGGCAAGGATGCTGCGTCCGCGGAGATGCGATAAGTGCGGAGGTGCACTGAACCCCTTGCAGACTTAGAGCGCCAGTGCGGCGCTAACAGGAGGAATCTCATGTTGCCATGCCTGATCTCTGCGATTGCGGCCATTCTCTTTATGACCGGTCCCCATCATGAAGCGACAGGGTCGGCCCCACAGGGATCGATCTCAAAGGACCCGTATCTTTTCTCCTACTTCAAGAACAACGGCGAGGATGGGCTTCATCTTGCGTACAGCCGCGATGGTTATGAATGGACCGCGCTCAATGGCGACAGGTCGTATCTTGCGCCGGCTGCCGGACGCGACAAGCTGATGCGCGACCCGTGCATCCTCCCGGGGCCGGACGGCTATTTCCACATGGTCTGGACCGTCAGCTGGTACGAGCGTGGCGTTGGATACGCGCGTTCCGAGGACCTGATCCACTGGTCGGCGCAGAAGTACATCCCGGTGATGGAACACGAGCCGGATGCCCGAAATTCCTGGGCCCCAGAGCTGTTTTACGATAAGGCCAGGAAGGAATACCTGATCTTCTGGTCGACCACCATTCCCGGAAGATTTCCCGAAACCGACGGGCAGAGCAGCAAGGGGCCGCCCGATCCGGGATTGAATCACCGGATCTACTGCACGACGAGCAAAGACATGGAAACGTTCAGCCCGACGCGCCTGTTCTACGACTACGGCTTTAACGTCATCGATGCAACCATCGTGCAGGACGGCGCAAAGTACATCATGTTTCTGAAGGATGAGACAAACCTTCCCTTCAAGCCGCAGAAAAACATCCGCATGGCTTTTGCTTCCTCTCCGGAAGGCCCGTATGGTCCGCCCTCGGGGCCTATCACGGGCGACTACTGGTGCGAGGGTCCAAGCGCGATCAAGATCGGCAGCACCTGGTTCGTCTATTTCGACCGGTACCGGGAAGGGCGATATGGTGCGGTGATCTCGAAGGATTTGACGCATTGGCAAGATATCAGTGACAAGGTTCACTTCCCAACAGGCGCACGGCACGGGACTGTCTTCCAGGTTCGCGAAGGAATTCTTGCCCATCTGCTCAAGTGAGAAACGATTGCGCTGGGTTGGCGCCGCGCATCCGGGACCGCTTCCACGGCAACACCAAGAACTTAGCTCGCTTTGCTCGCAAACTTTAAGGGGCAAAGGGGTCAAGGGCCAGAGGGAAGGAAATCAGTTGGGACCCTTTTCCCCTATGCCCCTATGCCCCTTGGCCCCTTGCCCCTGGCGACTCATGCGAATGCGCCGGGAATCCTCTGTTTATCGATACTTGTGCAATTTCCGAGACGTTACTGTTCCTCAAGACACGAGCGCGCGCGTTTCCTTCCGGGGGACCGACGTCAAATAACCTTATCGCAAAGTGAAATGATATGCTGTAGAATGCGAAACGATGGAAGAACCACGGCGACGCCAGGGCGTACTCGTTCTGCACAAGATGCTGGACACCCTGGAAACCATCCGTACATGCAGGTCCTGATCTGAGACATCCGGCTCCGGCATCGCAGGCCTGCAGGCTCGAATCTCGAGAAGAGACGGTGAAAAAGGAGACGAGTCATGAAAAGAATGATCCAATTTCTTGCAATTCTCTTTGTCTCTGTTCTTCAAGCCCAATTCGGTTTTCCTCAAGTAAATCCACTGACGGTCACGGTGAAAAACGAGCTGGACATCGCGCGGCCGAGTGAAACGGTCGTTCTGACAATGAAATCCATGCCGATCTCTGACTGGAAGAGGATCCACGTCACCGAACCAGGATCGGGAAAGGAACTGGTTACCCAGGCCATCGATATCGATGGTGACGGCGCCATGGACCTGTTCCTGTTCCAGTCCGATTTCAAGGCCGGGGAAACCAAGCACTTTGCCATAAAAGGAGGAGATGCGAAGGTCCCGTCCAAAGATCAGTTCAAAGCCTACGGCCGCTTCGTGCGCGAGCGCTATGACGATTTTGCCTGGGAAAACGATCGCATCGCCCATCGGATGTACGGCAAGGCGCTGGAAACCTGGCAGGCGGAACCGCTGACCAGCAGTACGGTGGACGTGTGGACCAAACGTGTCCGGCGATTAGTCATTAATGACTGGTACATGATGGACAACTATCACACCGACATGGGCGAGGGAGGGGACTTTTACTCGGCTGGGACAAGCCGCGGTTGCGGCGGCAATGGCATCTGGGAAAACGGCAAGCTGTTTGTGTCCCGCAATTTTGTCGACACCAAGGTGATCGCCAACGGCCCGATTCGGGTGGTCTTCGAGTTGACCTACGAGCCATGGAACGTGAATGGTCGAATGATTTCCGAGGTCAAACGCGTGACTCTGGATGCGGGACAAAACTTCGATCATTTCGAGAGCTTTTACAAGACGGCACAGCAGGGCGACATAAACTGCGCCATTGGAATCAAGAAGAATGAAGGGTCGACGGTACTATCCAACCGCAAGGATGGCTGGTTGCGGACGTGGGAACCGCTTCAGAAGGGGAGTTCCGGCAACCTGGGCTGCGGCATCATCGTCGACCCAGGCCTGCTTGTGGATGTTACGGAAGCAGACGGCAACTACCTGGTCGTCGCGAAGGCTCCCGCAGGACAGCCGGCAGCCTATTACGCAGGTTTCGGCTGGGACAGAAGCGGCGATTTCACCAACATGAGTGAATGGGAAACCTATCTTCAACAATTCGCGAAGAGAGTGCGCTCCCCCTTGAAGATCTCCATTTCTCCTCAGTGAAGCGAAGTGTTCCCTTTTCGCGCTTAGGACATGCCGATAGGAGTTGAACGCATGGGTTCGATATTGGACCGGTTTCGATTGGATGGGAAGGTAGCGCTTGTGACGGGTGCTTCACGCGGTCTCGGGCAGGGCATGGCTTTTGCATTGGCGGAGGCGGGCGCCGATGTGATCGCAGCCGACGTTGGGGCAAGTGCTGAGACGCAGGCTCGCATCCACCAACTTGGCCGCAGGTGTGTGGCCGTGCAGGCTGACGTGGCGGCGCCCGGCGCCGCGCAGGCGCTGGTCGACGAGGCGCTGGCAGCCTTCGGCAGGCTTGACGTCCTCGTGAACAACGCCGGCATCATCCGCCGCGCCTCCTTCCTCGAGTTCACGGAGAAGGACTGGGACGAGGTCATGGACGTCAATATCAAAGCGGTTTTTCTCCTCAGCCAGGCGGCAACCCGGGTGATGATGAAGCAAAAATGCGGCAAGATCATCAACATCGCGTCCATGCTGTCTTTCCAGGGCGGGATCCGCGTGCCCTCGTACACCTCTTCCAAGAGCGCCGTTATGGGGCTCACGAGGCTCATGGCCTGCGAACTGGCGCCGTACGGGATTCATGCCAACGCGATTGCGCCCGGCTACATGGCAACCGACAACACGAAGGCGCTGCGGGAGGACCCGGAGCGGAGCAAGGCAATTCTGGAGCGCATACCCATGGGGCGCTGGGGCACTCCCGATGATCTCGGCGGCATCGTGGTGTTCCTGGCGTCGGAGGCCTCGGATTACATAAACGGATACACGATCGCCGTTGACGGCGGCTGGCTGGCAAGGTGAAGGCTGACATGAGCGATGCCGACGTGAATGTATTGGAACGGATTGCACGCAGGCGGATTGTTCCGGTCGTGGTGCTGGAGCAGGTGGAACTTGCCGAACCGCTGGCGGAGACCTTGCTCAAAGCTGGACTGGATGTGATGGAGGTGACGTTCAGGACGCCGGCCGCTGCCTCAGCGATCCGGAAGATCGCCGCCCGATTTCCCGAGATGTTGCAGGGCGCCGGCACACTGCTGGACCCTGACCAGGTACGAAAGGCCATCGATGCCGGAGCGCGTTTTGCTGTTGCACCCGGATTGAACGAGCGCGTCGTGGAAGCTGCCCGCGCGGCCGGAATCGAATCGATTCCCGGAATCATGACGCCGTCGGAGGTGGAGAAGGCGATGAGCCTGGGGTGCCGCACGTTAAAGTTTTTCCCTGCGGAACAAGCCGGCGGCGTGTCAATGCTGAAGGCGCTGGAAGGCCCTTACGGGCACACGGGCGTGCGGTTTATCCCGACCGGCGGCATCAACGCGGCCAACATGCGATCCTATCTGGAGCGGCCGTCTGTGGTCGCCGTCGGCGGCTCCTGGATGGTGGAGAAGAAGCTGATTGTCGCGCGCGATTGGCGTCGGATTGAGGAGCTGACTCGAGCGGCGCTGGCGGTTGCGCAGGCCGCGCCGTCTGGGTCCTAGCGGGATGCCTCGGATCTCATTTGTCTGTCGGAGCGAATGCTTTCCCCGCCATCCTCCGCGCACCGACTCGAATACCGCTGCAGGTTGCAACAATAAACGCAGTTGAAAGCCGTCCCGATCACGCCGATAATTGTTCCTAAGCTGACCCATATGATCATGTTCGCCCGCTTTTCGCCGGATTGATACGCCGGTCAGCCTAATAATAAGTCATCCAGACCCCTGTTGCGGAATGCGATGACTGCGATATGCTTGTCCCGTGTCAGAGTATCGGTTCACATCGTACTTTGAGGACGAAGTTCTCCGGAAACGTCCATATTTGAAGAAGGAGTGGTGTATCCGAGCACTTGAACAACCAATCCGGTCAGAGCCACAGGAGAATAATCGATACCGCTTCTGGGCAGAAATACCGGAACTGGAGGGACGATACTTGCGAGTCGTCACACTCGAAGACAAGGTGACGATCCACAATGCGTTCCCGGATCGCCGGTTCAAACCATGAAACTGAATTACTACCCCGAGACGGATTCGCTTTACATCGATCTGTCGGAACAGGCCAGTGTCGAAAGCCGCGAGATTTCCGAGGGAGTGGTTCTTGACTACGACGCCCAAGGTAATCTAGTCGGAATCGACATCGATAATGCGAGCACTAAGGTCGAGATCCACAAGCTCACCGTTAGTAAGCTTCCGGCGTCGCTGGAGACCTTCGCTGGCTAGCTGGCCGTCTCCAGCCGACGTCAAAATGCGGCACGGCTGCGGCGGAGCGTTGAGGCTGTAGAAAAACCCAAGTCGACCTTTACGGATTACACAGTTTCGGAAGAATCGGCTGCCTATTATTAAGAAAGACAGGCTTCCATGAGGCCATTCGGACTTTTTCTATAGCCTCGTTAGACGCACAAGGGGCGAACCGTGAAGCGGGACATGGAACTGATCCGGAAATTAGTAATGGCGCTTGAGGATGCGCCGACCGGCTACGCGCCGGACGATCTCAACATCGAGGGATACGCGCCCGACCAGGTCGGCTATCACGCTCATCTTATGATTGACGCTGGTCTCGCCACGGGAAACGACGTAACCCACATGGGAAGCACCAGCCCGGAGGCAATGCTCACGAGCCTGACGTGGGCTGGGCACGAATTTGCCGAGGCTGCACGAGACGAGACCCGATGGAAGAAGGCGATGGGCATCGTTGAAGAGAAAGGAGGCTCGGTAACCCTGTCCGTGCTGACCCAGCTTTTGACAGCCCTCATGAGGAACGCGTTGGGGCTGCCGTGAGTGCAGATTCAGCATCTAACGACGCAGTCCAGCGGACCGGGGGCTCGCGTTGCTCGCCCTCCGCCCTCTGACCGCGAGCGTTAGCCGGAAGGAACATCGGAAGGTTATCAATGGAAACCAAGAAAACTCACAACACTCCAGACATTGAGCTTTCACCCGAGCTGATCCGCCAGTATAGAGAAGCTCTTGCGTCTATATCCGACATGCGTCTCGTTATCCTGCTTCTCTTCAACTCCTTCGAAGAGGTCATGAAGTCTTTCGCTGCGTGGCGCCTGAGCTGCGATGTCGATGAACTGCCAGAGATACTCAAAAACAGCCCATCGTTTCTCTTCCAAGTAACGTTGATCGGCGACTCCGCACAGGAGCTACAGAGGCGCATAAAGGAGTTCAGCAAATTGCGCAATTCGGTGGCTCACGGATTTCATCGGAAGGAGTACGAGGAAAAACTCCAGGCCTTCGTCAAAATGGTTCTCAAGAAGCCGTGCCCCGTTTCTGGCGCTGCGAAACGAAACGCACTCCTGGAGGCCGTCTATGCGCTCGCACTGGAGGTCGCCAGCTACCTCAACGAGATGCCGCCAAGGGTAGTGTTCCCGTTTCCAATGCTCAGTCTCGAGCTTATGTCGTAGAGGACGAAGTTGAATCATCCCCCGGCTGACATCGCGTTCCAGCAACCGAGCATCGCACGAGGGCCAGTGACATGGATTTGCGGCGGTGCCTGGCGCCGCCCGCGGCTGAACGGGGGCGTTGAGGCTGTAGAAAAACTCAAGCATGCTTTACGGATTAGCCAATTTCGAAAGAATCGGCTGCCTTTTCCAAGAAAGACACGCTTCCGTGAGGGCCATTCGGACTTCTTCTACAGCCTCGTTAGATGGCTCGAATTACCGCAGGGGCGTGAGCCAGAATGCAGGGCGAACTGATTCGCGACGCAATAGACGTGAACGACGCTGGGGTGGTTGAGAGGGTTCTCCTGGCTGCCCAGAATACGCTCGCCCTGCCATCGAGCTGGCATCGGCTAATGGTGCGCGGCTCGTACTACTTTTCGACACCAGATGGGTCGCTGCCCACGACGCCCGGCTGGTATTTTATCTGTGACGAGGCTGGCGTAGCGTTGTACGTCGGCGAGGCGGAAGACTTAAACGCGCGGCTCAACTCCTCGAATGGCAGTTTGGACAATTTCGCGAACACCAGGCGAACCCAGGACTCCGCACGGAACTTTCTCAAACGGTTCGTCCAAATCGGGCTTGTGCGCGCGCTCCGGGTTGGCGTCGTCGAAGAGGACCGCGTCACCTGTGCAGTTCCGGTCTCAGCTCCGTTGAGTAAGCTAGACCGGTGCAACGTCGAAAAGGTATTTGGCTTATTTCGGCAGCGGCTGCTCGCTCCGCCGGCCGTGCGAGCCGTCTAATACTTATAAGGCCCCCCCTCTGTAAATGGGCACGCCTCCAAACATGGTGTGGGCGTGGAGATCGATCCCGCAGTAGAATTGATGCTGTTTGGTGTAGAATTTCATCGTCAAGGCCCTCCTGTTTGGAAAGTGATAACTGTCAACCTTAAGCCTACACGCGTTGGTAGGCTCAGGGGGGCCTTGATGAGTATCAAGGGCATGGAGCCGACGCGCAGGAGCGCGCGGCTCATGCCTGTCGTTGGGCCGACCAAAAACAGACGCAGCGGGCCAGCGTCGAACGGTGTGCCGGAGATTCGCCGGGTATGGCATAAGGAAAGAGCTGTCGCGTGATGCAAATCATGGATCTGCTGCTCGTCCGGTTGATGTTGTCAGCCCTGATTGCGCTCAATGCATTCAATGACTTCTTTGCCACTGCGCTCACGATCGCCTACCGTATGGGTGCGCTCGGCGTGGCCGAACGTCTGGGTCGTGCTACACCGGGCGATGACTACCGTCGTCTCGTCCCTCTGATGGACGCGGTTCCAGTGTGGCTCCACGGCTTGTGGGTTCTGGCGGGCATCTTGTATCTGCTTACGATCGCTCGTGTCGTCCGTCGCAGGCGAGGCGCACACATTCTCGTACTTGCGGCTGTCAGCATTGAACTCGTCGCCATGCTTGTGGGCCGCCCGATTGTGGCAGCCACGGGGGTCGTCGTGAACCCCAACCCATCCGCGATGGCCACGGTGGTAGTCCCCTTCATCCTGCCGTTGCTTCTGGCTCTGGTGTTGTGGCAAACCGGCCGGCGAATGTCCGCCTCAGTTAACGCGTCGATGTAAGGGACGTGGCCGTGTTGGCGCGGTCGGCCTATTCGGGCGGAGGCTGGGAAAGGGACCCTTCCCTCGACCTTGTGGTGCGTAGGCGGCCCAACAGGCCGCTGCAGCCGGCGAGCGGCGCCCGATTGGGGGCGTCGGTTGGAACAATAGCAAGCGCCGCTCGCGGCTGAGCGGCATCGCGTTATATGACATTTCTATAAGGTGTAATCAGATGACAGTCGAAGAGCGTTACAGAGAAAGATACAAATCAGAGGACACTCCTTGGGACGTCGGCCAGCCAGATTTCAATCTTATCGAAGTTGTGACCAAAAAACCTATTCTGAGCTGCAAAGTCTTAGATATTGGCTGTGGAACCGGAGACAATTCCATATGGCTTGCCCAGAACCGCTTTCAGGTTATTGGTACTGACACTTCGGAGATTGCTCTAGAGAAGGCGAAAGAAAAAGCTTCTAAAGCCAACGTTGAATGCGATTTCATGCTTGTTGATTTTCTTAAGAACAAAATTGAAGGTGCTCCTTTTGGTTTTATATTTGACAGAGGCTGTTTTCACTCATTCGGTTCTGAAAATGATCGAAGAAGGTTTGCCCAAAATGTCGCTAATCATTTGGAAGAAGCTGGCCTGTGGCTAACAATCGTTGGCAACGCTGATGAGCATCGCCAAGGTCCTGGTCCACCTCAACGGACTGCGGGAGATATAGTCTTGGCAGTGGAGCCTTATTTTAAGGTTCTTTCACTTACATCTAGCCATTTCGGATCTAATCGTCCAAATCCACCCAGAGCCTGGAGGTGCCTGATGCAGAAACGGCATGTCACATAAATGCTTTTGATATTTACCATAATTGCTCATGTAACAACACGCTGCACCTGACCGCACGCAAGCGTGCGGCGGGTGAGCTCGGTCGTTGAGGCTGTAGAAAAACCCAAGTCGACCTTTACGGATTACCCAATTTCGAAAGAATCGGCTGCCTTTTTCTAAGAAAGACAGGCTTCCGTAAGGGCCCTTCGGACTTTTTCTACAGCCTCGTTAGGCGGACTTCAGAGGGAGCCGAAGGCGCGGGACAGGTTAATGGCCTACTACTACATGCATCCGGATTTATCGCTGCCTGAGGACGCCAGCGTAGTCTGGCGATACATGGAACTGTGGAAGTTCCAATTGATGATTCAGGAGAACTCCATCTTCTTTTCGAGAGCGGACAAACAGACTGACAAGCTGGAGGGCGAGTATCCAGAGGGCATGCTGGCCGAGTTAGAGAGGAGATTTAGGGGCGGAATTCCCTCTGATGATGGGATTAGCTATACCTTTCACGAGTGGCATACCCAGAAGGAAATACGCTCACGGTTGGTAAGTTGTTGGAGTCTGGGTCCTTGCGAATCGCGAAAAATGTGGACCGCCTATACGCAATCCAGAGACTCCATTGCAGTTCGCTCAACGATAGAAAGGCTGAAGAATTGCTTTCATGACAGAGTAGAGCCAGTCGTGTGGATAGGGAAGGTACGCTATGGCGAAGAAGAAAACACGCTCCCGAGCTCAATCTCTAAATGGAACGTCAATTTCTGGTTATATCCGTTTTTTGCAAAGAAGGACACCTATCGCTGGGAGAACGAGGTCAGGGCAATCGTGAACATAGCGCTTGCGAAACAGGCTCAATTCGGTCATAGGCTGAACGGATGTTACATAAAGGCCGACCTACAGATACTCGTCGACTCTGTGTGGGTCAACCCGCAATCACCAGCGGAATTGAGGGGCCAAGTTGGAGCTTGTCTTGATAACTGCGGCCTTGGGAATGTTGAGATCTATCAATCTCCGTGGGATTGCTTGCCTTGATCAGGCGGCCTACTGCTCAGCTTGGGCGCAATCCGTCCCCGCCTAACACGCTCCAGCAGACCGCCTTCGGCGGCCGCTGAGCTTTGCCGTCAGCCAGTGGAGCAAGAATCTATGGATTACGACAAGGAAAAAGTTGACGAGATTGTCTTGGCACTCATGTGGCTTGCCATACATGGTGACCGTCATGTGACACGAGCCTGGAAGGGTTTTGATTGGGACACTCTAGACCGCTTGCACAAGAGGGGTCTTATCTCTGATCCCAAAAGCAAAGCCAAATCTGTTGCCCTGTCGGATGAAGCTGTCAAACTATCCGAATCGCTTTTCAAAAAGCACTTTGGCAAGACTGGCTAACAAGTTGTTGCAGCCGACGGTGCACACCGCGCGCCGCGGCGAATGCCGGGCGTTGGATGGACCATGACTACAAAGGAGAAGCAAGGTGGGAAATGATTCAAAGCACGGTGGGGGGCCGACCAACATAGGTGCGATCGTCGGCCCGATCTGGTTTGCCGGCTGGCTGTTTACGATTGGTTTTGTCGGGCTCTCTTTTTGGAAGGCCGTGTTGGGCCTGATTATCTGGCCGTACTTCTTGGGAGTCGCATTGAGATAGTCCGGGTGGCGGTCGAGGAACCGACCCGTGAGTCGCAGCAGAAATCCAAGCTCGTCTGTCGCCGTGAAGATAGCGGCCCGCTCGTTGACGTCCATCGAGGCGTCAGTCGGACTGCGGGTGGAGCATCTCAAAAATCGACACGAGAGCTGTTGGTCAGTCGTCAATTTCCGAGCGATCACAATGTATTGCAAAGTGAGTGGGCAGGCCATATGCTTCCCCCTGAGAAATCAAGTTTTTCAAGGAGCAGTCCTGTGCCGGTTCGACTGTCCGCCAGGTTGAATGAACTTTCGGCTGTCCCCAATTTCCTGTTCCTTGCTTCTCCGCGAAAGGAGGGATAGGAGTATTCGCGGCAAGGGCCAAGCCAAACGCGCTGCTGCCGGCTCCAGGGCGAAGACCGCTCGGCGGCCGCGCATCGATCGAGGGCCGCACCAGCTGAGCTTCACCGAGCTTCCCGAAGCCAAGCCCGAGTCTGAGCCGCAGGTGGAGGTTGTCGCCAAACCTGCCGGTTCCGCTGATGTCTGTTCCATCGAGAGCGGGCATCAAACCGAACCTGAAGCGTCTGCTGCCACACCGGCGCGCCCACGCAGTCCAGACCGCCGCGAGACAGCCGAGAGCATGGCCGCGCGCCAGCGCGAGATTTCGGTTTCAGAGTTTTTCACGAAGAACCGCCACCTGCTCGGGTTTGACAATCCGCAAAAGGCGCTCCTGACGGCCATCAAAGAAGCGGTCGATAATTCGCTCGATGCTTGCGAAGAAGCGGGAATTCTCCCGACCCTAAGGATCGATATCCAGCAGCTGGCCGAAGACCGCTTCCGCATCGCGGTCGTAGACAACGGCCCGGGCATCGTCAGGGCCCAGGTACCAAAGATCTTCGGCAAGCTTCTCTACGGCTCGAAATTTCACACTCTGAAGCAGGCCCGAGGCCAGCAGGGGATCGGCATTTCGGCAGCCGGGATGTACGGCTTGCTCACCACAGGCAAATCGGTGGTCGTCATTTCGCGCACGACGCCGGGCAAGCCTGCGCACTACTATGAAATCCAGATCGACACGCGCAAGAACGCGCCGCAGATCATCGCCGATTCTGCAATGGAATGGGACCAGCCGCACGGCACGCGCGTTGAGATCGAGCTGGTCGGAATCTACAAGAAGGGCCGCCATTCGGTTAATGATTACATCCGCCAGACCGCCATCGCCAACCCGCACTGCGAAATCTTCTATTCCTTCCCGGAAGTAGAAGGAGTCCAGCACTTTCCTCGGGCGTCGGAGACACTTCCACCCGAACCCAGGGAGATCAAGCCTCATCCGTACGGCGTAGAACTGGGCGTACTGATCAAGATGCTGAAAGAGACTCGGGTGCGCAACCTGGTGGGCGCGCTGGAGCGCGATTTCTCGCGCGTGAGCCCGCGCGTGGCGTTCGAGATATGCCAGGTCGCGGAGCTCCGACCCATGGCCAATCCGCATTCGATCGCCATTAGCGAGGCGGAACGCCTGTACAGGGCCATCAACAGCGTCAAGATCATGAGCCCGCCGACGAATTGCCTCTCCCCCATCGGCGAGGAGCAGATCCTGTCGGGGATGAAAAAGGAAATCCACGCGTCGTTCTTCACGGCGATCACACGCTCACCGGCCGTCTACCGGGGCAATCCTTTTCAGATCGAAGTGGGGATGGCCTATGGCGGCAGTCTGCCCACGGACGACCTGGTCGACTTGCTGCGCTTTGCCAACCGCGTGCCGCTTCAATACCAGCAGTCGGCTTGCGCCATCACCAAAGCGGTCCTGAGCATCGATTGGCGCAGCTACGGCTTGTCACAAGCAAAGGGCGCGCTGCCGGCCGGTCCCATAGCGCTCTTCATCCACATCGCCTCCGTCTGGGTGCCCTTCACCTCAGAAAGCAAGGAAGCCATTGCAGCCTATCCTGAGATCATGCGGGAGCTGCGCCTGGCACTGCAGGACTGCGGGCGCAGGCTGGCGGTCCACATCCGGGCGCACCGGCGCGAGGCGGAAGAGCAAAAGAAAAAGTCGTACATAGAGAAATACATCCCGCACATCGGCATCGCGCTGCGCGAGATCCTCGGCCTGCCGCAGAAGGTCGAAGAGGAACTCGTGACCACCCTGCGTGAGGTACTCGAGCACAGCCGGACAACACGATAAATCAGTCGAGGAGCAGGTCTCCATGCCCAAGAAACAAACGCCTGCATTGAAGCCGCTCAGCACCGCAAGCAAGAAGGTGCTGAATGCGATCAGGCATTCGGCTCTGGATATCGAAAAAAAGATACTGGCGCGCAGGAAGCCGACCATGAAGTTCCCGGTGCGCTCTTTGAGCAACGTGCGGTATCACCCGGACAGGGGGTTCTTTGAGCTTGCGGGCCAGAAAAAGGAGCGCACACTGACCGTCAACACCGTCAAAACCTTCGCCCAGACACTGCGCATGATCGCGCTCTCGAAGGATCTGGTGGAAAGCGACGACATTGCAACCAAGCGGGAGGCGTACTACGTTTCGAAGAACTGGGAGGACGCGCGTTTCAGCGAACAGCCTGAATCCGACACGGTGATGGACGATGTCGAGGCCTACTTCTCGGTCAACCGCGAGCAGCTGGGCTTCGTCCCCGAGGAAAAGGGGGGCGACATCGCCGGCCGTCTGATCGTGCTCGACAGGGATCGCGACACAGGCAAGGTCCTGCGTATCGATTGCACTCGATTCGGCAGCGGGGCGTACAGCATCCCGATCACCGTCGAGCACCTGCAGTTCGAGGCGCAAGCCGACTTCATTCTAGTCATCGAGACGGCCGGGATGTTCCAGCGACTTGTCAAGCACAACTACTGGAAGAAGGCCAACTGCATCCTGATCAGCATGGGGGGAGTTCCAACCAGGGCCTGCCGCCGTTTCATCCGCAGGCTTGCCGATTATAAGAAAATCCCCGTCTACGTCTTCGTCGACGGCGATCCTTACGGGATCACCAACATCTACCGGACTCTCAAGGTTGGATCGGGAAATGCCGCTCACCTGAACGAGTTCTTTTGCGTTCCCCAGGCCACATTTCTCGGGATCACGCCACAGGACATCATCGATTACAAGCTGCCCACCCACCCGCTTAAAGATGTGGATGTCAAACGTGCCCGCGATGCGATCAAGAACGATCCCTTTATTCGGCACCACATGCCTTGGGTCGCAGCGATGGAGCAGCTCCTCCGGATGGGGGTCCGCGCCGAGCAGCAGGCTCTGGCCAAGCATGGCCTGAATTATGTGATCGATCACTATCTGCCGGAAAAGCTGCGTCACCCGGAACGGTTTCTTCCCTGAGAAGCAACACCTTCACGAACCCTCAAGAAGGTAGACATCCTCTTTCCTGGGGACTTGCCGCATCAACTCGGCGCCCCCAGGTCCTGAAGAGGATGTTTCAAGCAGATTGTAAGGCGGGTTCTTTTTGCAGAAGTAAATGTGTCTCTAGTCTATTTCGCTCAAGAGCAACTGAAAACTAGGTAAAACCCTAGATTCCACATGAAAAATTCCCAATCGGCGCGGCAAGTGGCGCCCAGTCAATCCGCCGCCGTCGATTTCTTCAACGGAAATGATAGTCGCGGCGATAAACCGTGTAATCGAGGTTGGGAAAGATGTTGTCCTGAAGCTCGAACGCCGCCAGCCATCCTTCCTCCACCACGCCGCGTCTGAGCATCTCGTAGAGCCGGTGGAATCGGAGCAGGTGGTCCTTAGTGCGCTGCACTGCATACCCGACCGCGGTGTTGCGGGCCATGATGAAGGCCCAATCGCTGGCTTGCGCCAGGAGCAATTCGCGCGCAGCCTGATTGAGAGCGCGTCGCATGGATCCATCCGCTGTCGGGAACTGCTCAGCGAGCTCCTCCATTCGATCTGCCGCTGCGTGCAAGTGGCGGTAGATCCAGGCATTCGAGCCATTGAGCCAGACACTGTTGTATCCTTGGTAGCCCCAGCTCGAGGCACTCGGCATCCCGACCTGGTTCACCGGACACTCCTCCAGGTACTCTGAAGGGTGTGTCAACCGGAGAATCTCCTGATCGCAGGCTATCTTGCGGAAGAGAAAGTTGAGCCAATCGGGCCCTTCAAACCACCAGTGGCCGAACAGCTCGGCGTCATAGGGCGCCACAACGATGGGTTTGCGGCCCATCCTGCCATGCAGCCATTCCACCTGTCGCTGCCGGTTAAACATGAAGTTGCCCGCGTGCAGGGCCGCCCGGCCCAGCCCTTTTTGGGCAACATACGGTTCTTTTATTTCTGTCGGCCCCGTGATGCGGTAGTACTTGATGCCGGTATTGACGCGGATGCCGTCCTTGTGGATGTAAGGCTTGATGTAATCAAGCTCGAGATCATAGCCGATGTCCCGATAGAACTCGCGGTAATCGAAATCACCCGGATACCCCTCGATTGAACTCCATACCTGCTTCGCGGAATCCTGGTCGCGCCCGAACGCTGCGGGGCCGCTTGGGCAGCAAAGCGGCGCGTAAACACCGCAGTTCACGCGCCCCGCGGCATTTTGGATGGCATGCGTGTCGACGAAAAAATAGGGTATGCCGGCTTCCTTCAAAACCTCGTCCAGCCCGGGATAGAATCCACACTCGGGCAGCCAGATGCCTGGCGGCCGGCGGCCGAAGGTCTCCTGGTAGTGTTGAACTGCGATGCAGACTTGCGCGCGTACCGCCCTCGGGTTGATTCGCAGGAGCGGCAGAAATCCGTGCGTCGCGCCCGAAGTGGTGATCTCGAGCTTGCCCAAGTCCTGCATGCGGCGGAAAGCGCCGACCAGATCCATCTTCCACCGGTTCGCATAACCATCGCGCGCCTTCAAGAATTTGTCGCGATACATAATCGCCGTGTCGTGAAACTCGGACATCCGGCGGGTGCGCTCAACTTCTTTTTCGGCCAGCTCACACAACAGGTCCAAGTGCCGCGCGTAGCGGCGCCGAAGCAGGTCGTCGTTGAGCATCGAGATCAGGGGAGGAGTGAGCGACATCGTGAGCCGGAAGTCGACATCGTCTTCCAGCAGGGATTCGAGCACCCAGAGCAGCGGGATATAGGTCTCGGTGATTGCTTCGTAAAACCAGCCTTCTTCCAGAAAGTCCTCATGCTCGGGATGCCGAACAAACGGGAGATGCGCGTGCAATACCAGGGCGAGGTACCCGAGATTCATAAACCTCCGTCCAAATCACAAAGCACAAAAAGTGTAAGCGGCCCAGACTTCCAGTGCAACCATCTCGCGCCAGAGAGTCGCAGTGCAGAAGAGGAACCCCCAAGATTCACAGAAGCGAAGACCAAAGGAGACTCATGCTTTTCTGGAGTCCTCGCGTCTTCGAGTCCTTGCGGATTTCATTTCGTTTGCTTCGTGCATCTCCCGTTTTCGCTCGGTGACTCTCGTGGTTCCGAGCCCAATGCTTCCGGCACCTTCCGAAGAGAGCGCGCCCTGAGAGACTGGGACTTGAGAGAAGTAAAGGGAGTGGGAGCTGTTTCCGCCGGGTACCCTCGCAGTGCCGCCAGCCGCCGGCTGATCCGACGCTGCCGGTGCAACTGAGAAAGGACCTTCCTCCCTACCGGATTTGGACGACCGGGCCCGGGCAAGAGACTCCGGCTCCGGCGCTTCCTTGCTCTGATCGGAGACGCCCTCGACCTTCAGCCAACCAGGCTCGTATTCCATCGGGGGACCGGCAGAGGGAACATCAACAATATTGGAACGGCAAACCCAAACGAAACGGCCGTCGGCGGATCGTAGGCCGACCTCCGCATAGTAAGACTTGCCTCCCGACCAAAGGTTGACGTACCAGTTGCCGGGCTCCAGGTCGATAGACACATCGAAGTAGTCCCGCGCGCTGTCACCATGGAACTCGAGGCCGGTGACGTCATAGAAGCGCAGGACCCATTGACTCCCCGTTTCATCAGCACAAAGCCGATGTGAAGCCTCCCGGATGTCTCGCGACGTGATCTCCCAGTAGGCATAAACCCAATGCGGCTCGATCTCCATCAACGTCAGGCGCGTGTGCCCGTAACTCGACGGAAGCTCGGTCAATTCGGTTGGCGAAGCGGGGAGAGCGGGCCCGCGCTGAGCTGGTCTTGTGCCGGATGGCTTCGTCCGCAACTGCCGGCCCTTTTTGCCGGAGCGACCCGTTGCCTGTGGGGCACGCTTCCGAGTTCGCCGCTGTCCATGCACTTTGAGAGCAACCATTGTGAGCGTCTATATCTATCTTGAGGATACGCGACCACCTAAGCCTGCGCCCGCCTAGTTTCAGTCACCGCCGGCCCAGAGTCAAATCGATTTTGGATTTCGGATGATCCAATTCGAGAACTGCTGCATCTAACAAGTGAGGAGGACCTCCGGTTTTCCGTCTGAACGCCGGCAGTGGCGGCCCGTGCCCGTCGATGGGCACGGGGAATCGGAGCCTCTGCATCCTGCTGCGGCTTTTCTTTACCCCTTTGGAGGATTTTGTGGTTTGATGGAAATCCGTATGAGGCAAACCCTGTTGTTTGTCACTCTTGCTTTTCTCAGCCTTTTCCTTTGCACTCCATCCGCACAGGAGCCCGCGCAAAAGACCATTCAGGTCGGGGTCGACATGGTTTCCCTGCCCGTCACGGTCATGAAACGAAACGGGCAGCGGGTGGCAGATCTCGCCAAAGAGGATTTCCGCGTCTATGAGGATAAGATCGAGCAGGACATCAAAGCGTTCTCGGCCGCCGACGAACCTTTCTCCGTCGCATTGCTGCTGGATACCAGCGGCAGCACAACGGAAAAGCTGCAGCGGATCCAGAGCGAGGCGATCCGGTTTGTCAATCAGTTAAGCCCGCAGGATTCGGTTGCGGTGGTTTCCTTCGCGCAGGAGGTCCGGCTGCTGGAGGATTTCACGACCGATCGGGCGCGCACAACTGCCGCGATCCGCAGAACCGCCTCGGGCGGGTTTACGGTTCTGTACGAAGCGGTCTGGCTGGCCTTCAAGGAGGTTCTCCCTTCCGCCCATCAGCGAACTGCTTTGGTGATCTTCAGCGATGGCGTCGACACGGCAAGCGAAAAGGCGACTAAAGTTGAAACGCGCGAGCTGGCGAAGGAGTCGCGTGCTCCGGTCTACTGCATCTATTTCAACACACGGGAGGAGATGCAGAGAGCGCCCGGAATCCCAGCCAGCGGCCAGACTTTTCCCCCGCTCATCGGGCAACGCACGACTACGATTCCGGCTCCCGGTACGGGCAGGAGTACGGAAGATTACATGGGAGGGCGCCAGTACCTTTCGGATCTCACGGACTACAGCGGCGGAAGAGTCTTCGATGCCCTCAAGATGGAGGATCTCAGCCCAGCCTTTGATGCAATCGTGCAGGAACTATCGAGCCAGTACACCATCGGCTACTATCCGACCAATGCCCGGCACGACGGGAAGTATCGAAGAGTGGATGTGAAAGTTTCGAAGCCGGGTCTCTACGTGCAGACCCGACAGGGCTACTACGCGGCCGACGACTCAAAAAAGAAGGGGAAAAAATAAGCCGATTGGGAGTCGTTGCGGGCTCAACTTATGAGGCGCGTTTTTTCGATGAAGCCTCGAAGAAAGCGGCGCAAAAACACCGTGGAGGACAGCACGTGCGCGGACACGGTCCCTTATAAGCATTTCTGTTCGGGAGCACAAGCCTTATAAGCATTTCTATTCGGGTGCACAAGGGGAAATCTTATAGTCGTTTCTATCTTGGGAACAAGGCGAAAGCGGCCTGAGGGATCGAAGTCGGCTGTGGATGTTGGCAGAGAAAATGGGGGCTGCCAGCGAATTGCCGGGACCAGTGGACGTTATCGATGGGTCGGCGCCCGGCAATTGGCTGCCTGCCCCCATTTCCGGGGCCGCGACGCGAAACATCCCCTCTTGCTCGCCCCCGGGTGCAACATGCAACGCCGGGGCAGGCCACACCTCCCCCCGCTGAATACCCTATCAGCTCGCGCCTCGTATGCGGCGTTCTTTGACAGCCGTTCCGTTGTCCCCCGCACCCCGGGCGCTCTCCGGCGATTCCATCTCGCCTGTGAACTCCGATCGCCACCAGCACATGAGCGCGACTGCCGCCGCCGCGCCGAGCAACTGACTAAGGGCCAACCCGACGTACGAATACCCCCGTGCGACGCGAAAGCTGACATCCCCGGCTGCGCTGGACGCGGCCGCGCTGAAGAATGCCATCATGAGCCACCATGCCCAGAGGTGTTTTCGCAGCAGGCCCATGCAGCCGATTAGCCCGACGCCGCCCACCAGCATCTCGCCGAGTCCGTATGACGCCGGGTACAGGGCACCAGCGCGACGGCCTGAGACGAGCATCCAGAGCCCGGCACATGCGGACAGTACGGCACCAGCCAGCAGCGCGATCCGGGCCCAACGGGCCGCACGTTCACCGTGGGAGCACTTCGGTAGCAGCCAACTCGCGCCCGCCCCCGGTGAGCCCGCTGTAGCAGAAGAACCACATGTCGTAGACCGCTTCGCTGATCTCCGTTTCCTTGTCGTCGAGCTCATCGAGCCGATCCTCCCATCGTTCATAGAAGGAATCGTAAGCCGCATCATCCTCCGGCCCGAGTTCTTTTTCGACAAAGCGCTCCAGCCTGGTAAGCGCCGAGCGGCGGTCGTCGTCGGTAAATCCGGCCGGCGCATCATCCTTGCTCAGACAGCACCGTTTGTACTTTTTCCCGCTGCCGCAAGGGCAGGGATCGTTGCGGCCAATCTTGTCCATTGCAGTCGTGCCTCTTCGGCTGGTCCGGTCGCGGTGTCTCCGGCAGCGGTCCTTTCCCGGTCTGCGCCATGCTTTCTCTTGTCCGAACCAAGATGATGTCGCCGCTTAGGACGCAGAAGCGATTCAATCCAAATACTGCGCGCCGACATCGAATCCTTCCTCCGGGGTACCAAACCAGTCTCCACTCGGGAACAGGCAGGGCTCGTACCTTTCATTGCTGTAGGTGTAGAACGCCAGCGACCACCGGTCTCTGTCGAAATGCCGCAGACGGCAAAAATGTATCGGTATGTTGCGGATGCGCTCGACATATTCCTCCCGGCTTTCGCCCAAGGATGCCGTGGGATGCCCTCTCCCCAGAGACGGTTCCTGATAGGCATCGATATAACACATGGCGCCTCGAAACCTGATGTCAATGCGCAGGCGCTTCCCGGAATAGTTCTTTTTGACGTGCTCGAGAATTCGTCTGCGCACCTCTTCCTGTAAGCCGGGGGATATCTTCTTCCCGCCCGCATGGGGATTGAAAACCCATACCTTCCGCATTGTCTCGCCTCCATTTTCCGGGACCGCTTGGACCGACTTTCGGTGAAGCCCGGGTAGTTTTTTTCGCCAGGGAGCGCGAAGATCTGTCGTCTTTTGGGCTCACAACGAGGCTCCCCGTTGCGAACACAGGGCGTTCTCGAGAGACTGAATCACCCGATCTGCCGCTTGTTCGGGCGAAAGGCCTGACACGTCAACCTGCAAGTCGCCCCGATCATAGCTCTTTCGAAAATATGTGATGTCCTTCTTTATGTCGCGCAAGTAAAACAGCTTATCCTTTTCGGTGAGCCGCTTATCAATCGGGCGTGATTCTATGTCGTAGAACGTAATCCGCTTCAGAATATTCTCTGGCGTATCCACAAGTACGACAGTAATCCCTCCTGCTTTCTTGACGACACGGAGATAACCACCCATAAGCCCGCTGGGAGGCAAGGCCACTACACAGTCCCGGCTGTCAGGACGCGCCAGAATATTTGTCAGTGCTTTGGCGGCTTCGCTTCGAAACGAGTCGACGGTAAGAAACCCGTTCTGCAGGCGTTCGATCGACCTTCCAAAGAACCGTTCGATTTCCTTGTCGAGGTCGAAAAACCGACAGCCAAGTCGCGAGGCCACTATCGAACCGACTGTCGTCTTGCCGACACAACTGACCCCCGTGATGAAAATCCTCATTGCGATCGTCCCAGCCTCTCCAGGTTTTCCAGGCCCGCTAGCGGTGGCGTCAAACCCACGATCTAGATTTTTCAATTTCGATATCCGCAGAAGAGTATGCTCATGGATTGAAGCGACTCCCAGGATGGACTCGGGATCAACGCTTTGAGCAGCGATGGATAGCACCTGGAAGGGAGAGAATTTGATCAAGTTGCTGCAGAAGAGTCGGCATTTTGTTCTGAACGACGTCCCAGACAATTGTCAGGTCGATGCCAAAATATTGGTGGATCAAAATATCTCTCAAACCTGCGATCCGATACCAATCCACCTGGGGGTGAGCCGACCGAAAAAGATCCGGGACCTGTTTTGCAGCCTCACCGAGTATTTCGAGATTCCGGACAACCGCATCTACCGTTTTCTCGTCTGATGAGAAGGCTTCGAAGGAAAGGCCTTCGACATATCGCCGGACCTTCTCGCCAGCTTCGCGCATGTCCTCAAGATAAATCCTATAGTCCCGGGGCATGCACTGCCTCAGAGAGAATAATGGGGCGCAGCCGTGGTTTAATGGCATCTGAAACCACGAGATCCACCGGGCAGCTAAAAAGGTGTTCGAGAAAGGCTTTGAGATCCATATAAGAATCGAAAGACTTTTTCTCGAAATCGACCACAAAGTCGAGGTCGCTCGCAGGCCCAGCATCTCCTCGGACAGCGGACCCGAAAAGCGCAAGACCGCGGACGCCAAATCCGCGGATGATCTCGCGGTTTTGCTCCAAAATCTTGAGTATTTCGTCGCGCGTCATATTTAAGGGGCTCCGGATGACTTGAATCGGAGAGATACTCCAACGCAATGGAGTTTAGCATTGTCACCTTGATCCTGGAAATACGAACTGCGAGAATGTGTGATTTCTCGCAAGGTTTCCTCCACTCAGTGCCGTAGATTCTCGCGGTCTTTCCCCCGGGGGATTGTCGCCATCTTTCCCCCGCCTGGACCGGGAGATTCTCACAGTCTTTCCCTCACCCGATTCTCACAGTCTTTCCCCCACCCCCTTGCGACTCGACCAGTGGGTATGACATGCACTGCGCCGAAAGGAGGCAGGCACGAGGTGCCGCCAAAGGACGGCTCTGCCCTTGATGGGACGGAGAAGCAAACTTGGAGCGTCGGGCCTGGCGCGCGCATGCGGCATTGCGCCCGTTCAACCGAAACTCCCTCCGGCAGTTGCGAGCTTTGGGCCCTGGCAGCACGGGAAAGCAGGTATAATGACTTTGCCTGATTGCATCGCCCGGCTTGCTGCGAAGAAAGAGGTTGTCATGCCAGGTCGCCGTACCTGTTGCGCAACGTTGCTTTTCCTATTCCTGGGTCTCGGCACGTCGACCTGCAGTCAACGGGCTCCATTCGAGACGTCGGATACCAGACTTCCGGTTGTCGCCAGCATCCTGCCGCTGGCTGACTTCGTGCGCCAGGTGGGCGGTGATCGAGTCCAGGTGGAGGTGCTGGTGCCGGCCGGAGCCAGCCCCCACACCTACGAGCTCACGCCGTCTCAGCTAATGGCCGTGACGCACGCACGTGTGCTCGTTCTCAACGGCGTCGGGTTGGAATTCTGGGCGGGCAAGGTCATCTCCTCAGCCAACAATCCCAACCTGACCGTTGTCACCGTCAGCGAGGGATTGAAAATCATCGCCGGCGACGCGGATGAACCGGGCGGCAACCCGCACACATGGCTGAGCCCGCTGAATGCCATCCGCCAGGTCGACAAGATACGCGCAGCGCTGGTAAAGACCGATCCGGCCGGCGCCGAAATCTACCGCGCCAATGCCGACAGGTTCCAGCGCGAGTTGCGCGCGCTTGACGAGGAAATCCGCAAGGCGGTTGCAGGATACTCAAGCCGGAGCTTCATCTCATTTCATGCTGCGTGGTCTTATCTTGCCAGGGACTACGGCCTGGAAGAAGCTGCGGTTATCGAAAGCAGACCCGGGCAGGAACCCTCGCCCGCAGAAATCGCCGCGATCGTAGAGAAGGCGAAAGAGATCAAGGCCAAGGCGATCTTTGCTGAGCCTCAGTTTTCCCTTAAGGCTGCCGTAGCCGTCGCCGAGGAATGCGGCGCTCGCGTGCTGCTTCTGAACCCGCTCGGACTGCCGCCCGACTACCGGTATATCGACCTCATGCGCTATAACCTGAGCGAGATCACCCAGGCGCTACGCTAGACGGAAAAGAAAGGAGGTCACTGCGAATGGATCCGCAAAACCTGATCATCGAGCTGCATCACGTGGACGTGACCTACCAGGACCTCGTCGCGCTCGATGACGTGAGTCTGAAGGTGCCTTCCGGCAGCTTTCTGGCAATTATCGGTCCGAACGGCGCCGGCAAGACCACACTGCTTCAGGTGATTCTCGGCCTGGTTCGTCCGGCCAGCGGTGAAGTGAAGGTGTTCGGCAAGAACCCGGCGGATCTTGACGGCGAGCGACGCCGGATCGGCTATGTGCCCCAGATCATGTCCGTGGACTTGAACTTTCCCGTGAGCGTGCGTGAGGTGGTGCTTATGGGACGATACGGCCGCATGGGTTTGTTGCGCCGCCCCTCTGCGACGGGCCGGGCCGCGGCGCACGACGCCCTGGAGGTCGTTGGCATCGCCGATCTGGCCGATCGCCCTATCCGGCGCCTTTCGGGCGGCCAAAGGCAGCGCGCCTTCCTGGCGCGCGCTCTGGCCAATGAGCCGGAGCTGCTCCTGCTCGACGAGCCGACGACAGGCGTCGACATGGCTTCCAGCGAAAGCTTGTATGAACTCCTGCGTGTGCTGCACGCAAGCGGCATTACCATGCTCGTCGTTTCCCACGACGTGGGCGTAGTTGCTTCCTACGTCGAAGGGGTCGTCTGCATCAACCGCCGCCTGGTCGCGCACGGCCGCCCGGCAGAAGTCCTGGGCTCCGAGGAACTCTCGAAGATGTACGGGTGCGATGCGATGTTCTTTCATCACGGGCGCGTGCCGCATCTGGTGGTGGAACGGGAACAATGATGGAGATACTCGGCTACCATTTCATGCAGCGCGCCCTGTTTGCCGGCACCCTGATCGGCATCGTGTGCGCAGTCATCGGCACCTACATCGTGCTGAAGGGGCTGTCGTTCATCGGAGCAGGAATCGCTCACGCAAGCTTCGGGGGCGTCGCCTTGGGGTTCCTCCTCAAGGTCAACCCGGTTCTCACAGCCGTGTTTTTCTGTCTGGGCACGGCCTGGGGCATCGACCTGGTGACACGCAAGGGCAGGGCCAGGTAACCTCAGCAAGAATTATCAAAGACAAGTATAAATATGGAAGCAGGCACCCTCATAGGCTACTTCGCAGAACGGGATGAAGCTCGTAGAGCTCTACGGGAGCTGCAGAGAAGGGGCTTCCCCCGCTCCGCATGGGTGCACAAGACCGCGGACGGAGAGATACACATAGGGGACCCCTTCCTCTGGCGCCGTGCTCTCGGGGTGACCTTGACAGCCATTGTTTTCGGGGGCCTTGCCGGCGTTACATCCCCGGTCCTTCACTGGCCGGTGCCGATTCTGAGCGGAAGCCTCTTCACCCTGGTTTCAATCTTTGCAGGTGGATTGATCGGAGCCCTCTTGGGTGGGGTGTGGATACGACGATCGAAGTACGGTGTCGAACGAAGGCTGCTTGAGGATCACACACGTTGGTTGGTGTCCGAGGAGACCGTCCTGATCCTCCAGGCGCCGATTGAAACACGGCGGTTCCCAGTGGCGGTACTTAGAGAAAACGGCGACATCCCGCCCGCAGTCTTCGTCCTGCATCCGAAGCGCGAGAATCCATTTGGAGATGTGCGAAGCCCCGGGGTGCCGCTCTCTCCGACGCAGATCCAGGAGCATGCCCAGCGCCTGGCCATGAACCACGAAGTGGACCCAAGGCCGCGGCGGAACGCTGAGCTGCTAAGGCGGGTTGAAAACGCCCGTCAATGGATCCATCAGGTATGCTCGGATCTCTCCGAAGCGGGCCGACTGGAACGGGGTGCGCCTTCGACCACCGAGTGGATCCTCGATAATGAGTACGTCATCGAGAGCAACGCCCGCGACGTTCGGCTGAACCTTCCTCGGCGGTTCTACCAGAAGCTGCCGGCACTCGCCAACGAGCCCTACCGGAGTCTGCCGCGCATTTACAGACTGGCGAAGGAACTCGTCTCCTCTGCGGAATTGCGCCTGGACCGGGAGAACATCCTTGCCTTTATTGGGGCCTATCAATCCGTGCACACGCTGACGATTGGCGAACTCTGGGCTGCCCCCCAGATGCTGCGCATCGCATTGCTTGAGAGCATCCAGGATCTCGCCGCCCGCGCGCTAACCGAGCTTCGGGAACATGAGATCGCCGACTTCTGGGTGAACAGGCTCATTACGGCCAACCGGCGAGATCCCAACCAGCTCTTCTCTCTCCTGGCGGAACTTGCTGCAACCCAACCCGGCCCGAGCCCCTACTTTGCTGCTCAACTGGTCGATCATCTCTACGACGAAGACGCCGTGTTAGTGCCGGTCCAGAGCTGGCTGGAACGCATTTACCGCAAGCCCCTGAGCGAGCTTAACCTGCGTGAGCAAAACCGCCAGACGAAGGATCAGATATCGATCGGGAATGCATTTACCAGCTTGCGACAGCTCGCCCTGTTGGATTGGAGACCGATCTTCGAGCAACTCAGCCGCGTGGAGGGGTTGCTTCGGCTGGATCCATCCGGGGTCTATCCCAAGATGGATTTCGACTCGCGCGATCGGTATCGCCGTGCGATTGAAGATCTCGCGCGCCGGTCCGGTCAGGCGGAAGACCAGGTCGTACGACGCGCCATCGAGCTCGCTGCGCAAGCCGCAGGTAAAGCGACGGAAGATGACCGGTGGATCCACGTCGGGACCTATCTGATGGGCGAAGGAAGGCGCGAACTTGCACGCCTCATTCGCTGCCATGAGGCGCCACGTTTCCGCGTCCTGCAGTGGGTATACCGCCATCATTGCGCAGTGTACTTTCTTGGACTCAGCCTCCTATCCGCTGTATCCGTCTCCCCGATCGTCCTGCTGGGGCTGCGCGGACAGACGCCCTGGATCCGGCTGGTGATCGCCCTCCTTTTGCTGATCCCCGTCAGCCAACTCGCGCTCGAGATTTTGAATTACCTCGTCATGCGGCTGCTTCCACCCCGAGCCCTTCCAAAGATGGATTTTGAGGTTTCGGGCATTCCTGACGCATTTCGAACGTTGATCGTTGTGCCCGTGCTGCTGAGGGACGCGGAGACGATCCGGGCAGAAGTGGAGAAGTTAGAAATCCGGTACCTGGCCAACAAAGAAGGCAATCTGCTCTTCGGCCTCTTCACAGACTACACCGATTCGGATCAGGCGCATCGTAAGGACGATGAAAGACTGCTCCAGACGGTGACCGAGAGCCTCGAAGCTCTCAACCATCGGTATGGGGGGCAGCGTTTCTTCCTTTTCCATCGGGACCGTACCTGGAGTGAATCCGAGCAGAAATTCATCGGTTGGGAACGCAAGCGCGGAAAGATAGAAGAACTCAATCGTCTGATCGATGGAACGCGACCTGAAGATGCCGATCGTTTGGTATACGTTGGCGACCCGGATCGTCTGTCCAATGTGAGGTTCGTCATCACGTTAGACAGCGACACACAGCTTCCTCTTGGCGCTGCCCGCAGGATGATCGAGACCCTGGCACACCCTCTCAACCAGCCGCGCTTTGATGCTGCAGGCAGGATCCTGGCCGGCTCTTACACCATCATCCAACCTCGCGTGAGCCCAACACTTCCGAGCACGACGGCCTCGCCTTTCAGCCGACTTTTTGCAGACGCGGTCGGCATTGACCCCTACACCAAGGCCGTTTCCGATGTCAATCAGGATCTGGCCGGAGAAGGTTCCTATCATGGCAAGGGGATCTATGATGTGCGCGCCTTCAGTCGAGTGCTGTCTGGGAGGTTTCCTGAAGAGTGGTTGCTGAGCCATGACTTGATTGAAGGCGCTCACGTCCGAGTGGGGCTGGCCAGTGATATTGAGCTCTATGATGAGTTCCCGCAGAGTTACCTGAGCTACACCCGCCGGCAACATCGTTGGATTCGCGGTGATTGGCAAATCGCGGATTGGATTTTGCCGTGGGTTCCCGAGCCTGGAGGACGGCGAGTGCCGAACCCGCTCTCCTGGTTCGGCCGTTGGAAGGTTTTCGACAACTTGCGCCGGAGCCTGATACCCGCGACCAGCCTGGGCTTGCTCATCGCCTCCTGGCTGACTTCTCCTCAGATGGGGTGGATCTCTACGCTTGTGGTCGCCATGCAGTTGCTCTTCCACCCCTTCGCGCAGCCCTTTACCATGGCGACCACTCGCCAGGGGCTGAAGAGCTTCTCCTTCTCGAAGGTGGCGCACGACCTGCTGCGGACGATGGCTGATGCGGCGTTGCTTGTGCACCAGGCCTGGCTGGCTCTGGATGCCATTCTGCGGGTCTGGTATCGCCGCCTCATCTCGCGCCGTGGGTTGCTCGAGTGGACTTCAGCCCAGCTGACCCATCGGAGTGGACCGCGCCGGCAGCCATGGTTTGTAGCTTCTTTGGGCTTGGCGAGCCTATTCAGTGGGATCGTGGGTTGGGCGGTGCAGCGCTGGATGCCCTCCAGCCTTGCGATGGCCAGCCCCTGGCTCGTCTTGTGGTTCCTATCCCCTCTGATCGCCTGGCTCTTGAACCTTCGACCGCAGGCGAAGCAAAAGCAACTCCTGCTGCCTGAAAAGGATCTGCGGTTCCTGAGGATGGTTGCACGACGAACCTGGCGCTATTTCTCGGACTTTGTCAGCGATGACACGTCTTGGCTTCCACCCGACAACTACCAGGTCTCCCCTCAGAACCAACTGGCGATGCGTACCAGTCCAACCAACATCGG
>Ga0315280_10000265_pt1 | contig 99390 bp, 138 predicted proteins | sample YL17G06_40_MG_FD_203697 | JGI IMG/M metagenome (GOLD analysis project Ga0315280, IMG submission 203697) | Sediment microbial communities from Yellowstone Lake, YNP, Wyoming, USA - YL17G06_40 | ecosystem: Environmental > Aquatic > Freshwater > Lake > Sediment | place: USA: Wyoming | collected...
ATATAACAATTTATGCAACAATTTGCCAATTTATTACCAAAATCAACTGTTTGTTAAACTGCTAGCTGAAAAGTTGGTTTGAAAGTTTGTTAATGTGTATGTGTAAACAAAAAATTAAAAAAAGACCCAAGTAATTTATTAACAAAAATTAAATTGATTTCTGAATCTTCACAAAATTCTTCTTTTCAAGTTCATCAAGAATTTTCAATAAAGTTCTAGTTGGAATATTACTATTCTTAGAAAGTTTCTTCACAATTTGAGGTCCTAATTCAAGTTCTCTTAAAACAGCTAAATACATCTGCATAGAATAGTTTGTCGTATCAAGCAATTGTTTATTACTATTTTCTGTAACCTTTGAAATTATGGACTTATCTATGTCTTTAAATTTCCACATAACATCACTAAACTAAGAATTGTTCTATTTCTGGAGTACCAATAACTTTAGCAATTTCTATCATTATTTCTTTTCTTAACCCTCTGACATTCCATTTTTGAGCAAGAATTTGCAATTCTCTTTGGTAATCAACTTCCCATTTCCATACAGTAGGATGAAACCTTTTCTTAATTTTTAGTAACTCCTCTCCATAACTAATGTAAGCTGCATTCCAATCAGTATAAACACCGAACTTTGATAAAACATTTCTTATTTGCCTCTGCAAAGTGTCTAGTTCAACTTGAGCAATAACACTTCTTTCGTCCATTTTTGGTTTTGCTTCTCTTAACTTAAATTCTAGAGCAACGAAATCCAATTTTGCCTTATACTTTTCTATCGCTTCCTTTAACCATTGAGGTTCTTCTGGCATTTAACTCACTTCTTTAAATTCTGTATTCCCACAAATGCTACATATCTCAGCTTCGTCATCAAATATTGCTTTGCAATTCATACATTTCTTCATTCAATCGCCACCCATGTTATGTTACAAGTTGTCCCATATTTAGGAACTAAAATAAACAGATTCCACGTAAAACCATTAATACTTCTATTTGAAACCCAAACAGTTTTAAGCTGTATTCCACCATCAAGATTCTCCAAAGTAAGCACTACTGTTGGAATTTTTTCAAAAAGATAATTGAACATAACATTTCCAGATCGAAGCCCAATTCTGCTCGTGTCTATATTTTCAATCACTCCGTGCTGAATTCTTTTTTCTTGTACTTGTAACCTTTCGACTATTTCTTTAAAATTATCTATGAAAGTATTCCACTCACTACTTGAGACTTTATTCCCTTTCTTTCTGTATTCAGTTATTGTAACCATATTATCACAGCCAAAATGAACACCAATCAAAATCTGTTATATCAAACAAAGCTGGATAAGTTGAAAGAACTCCTTGAAAGGTTTGTCTGACCATATCTCTTATTTCAATCAATTTTTCTTCTGACAGCAATCGTTTAATGAAAGTGTCGATGTTATTCCAAAGTTCTGTCATCAAAGTTTCAAGTTCAAACTTCTTTACTCTATTGAATTGTCTTTTGGCATAAGCAAAGTAAAACTCGATCTGCTCTATTGGAATGTTGTTGGCTTGCAGTATTGTCAAAGTATCTTTTTCCAAATTGTCCAAGATCAGCAACCACCACTCTAATTGGATTGCCATATCATCCAATCTTGCATTAATCCTTTTTGCTTGGATCTCTGGTACATTCTTCAGCGTAATGTGTTTTATCCTTTTCACTGCATGGCTTTGTTTTGACTTCGGCATAGTCTATTTATTGTTTCTGTTCTTGTACCAATTCATGAAAGCTGTAAGAATTGCGATTATCAAGATTGTGGTTTCTGTTTTATATGGTAAATTCGTCAGCCATGTTACCACTTCTGCTAGTCCACCGAATGCAAATATCTTTACAGCTTTCCATGCAGTTTTCTTCCAATCATATCCATTTTTTGACGTTCGAATCACCTTATCCAAAAGTGACAGTTATACCAGTCGTACTGGCATCGTAATGTATTTTTATGCCACAATTGTTGCAAGTTACATCAGCCTTAGCAGGTGGGTCATAACTTAGGGTAATTGGGTTACCACATTTGCAAACTGTTTTGTATTCTACTGGCATTTTTTAATCACCTAGCTTAAGGTGGCAAACCCACTCTGAAAGTGTATTTTATTGTTATGCTAGACCCAGCTGGTACTGTTACTGATGGGCTTAAAACATCCCTAGCTGATAACCACCATACATCTGGAGTTACAAAAGTTATGGCATTACCATACCTGTAAGACCTACCAAAGAGACCCACCTCTTTAATGATTTTTTCTATTGATAACGTGATGGTGGCTTGTACTGAAAACTCAGAGTAAGTATCCTTATCCAAACAAGCTCCATAGGTAACGCTTGTTGTTTCTGCGTGTTTATTCACTAGCTTAAAATCAGTGTAAGCTGGTGCTGTATCATCTAGACCTATGGCAATCTTGTAAACTTGTTTAAAGAATTGTGTAAAATAGTTGTAACCGTAACCATAGCTAACATCTTCATTACTAATACCTTTAGACATACCAGTTTCATCAAACACATTAGAAGACCCGCCAATTATAGCACAAAATAGGTGGTGGCTAGAGTTAATCGTTAGCAAGTCAGCTTCTTTAGTTTCTTGAGCTATGAGTATACCATTTTTGTCAAATACTTTAACTTCTACGTTTGCAGTTATGGGAATTACTTTTTGGTTAGGGTTTGACATAACAACTCACCAAACATCCAATAGGTCGTTTATAGATTGTGCCCTGTTCTGGTACTGGTGGTATTGCTGGAGGTGTGTAAATCGTATAATCTGAGGTTTCTTTTTGTGGTGGTTTTACAAAAAATTCTACTGGTATTGCTACTGGTGGTACTGGTGTAAAAACTGTTACTATCACTAACTGTTGTTGAAAGGGTCTGTGCTCAAAAATTCCCAAAGGATAAGATGGTAGTGGTACTGTAGGGTTAATTGTTACGATTTCACCAACTTTATAATTTGTTGTCACACCAGTTTTGAACTCCAGTGGTAATGGTGTTACTACTTCTGTTGTGATTTCATACGTTTCTTTTTCAATTACTGTACATGCTGTCTCGTACTCTGGTATGGTAATTGGGTATAAAGCTGTAGCTATAGTGTACTTAAATTTCTCGATTATGTAAGCTGTTGTAGGTATAGGTGGTTTACCTAAACCAGTAGGTAAATTCAAAAGGTATTTTTGAGGTGGCGCACAGGTTAAATCTTGTTTAATTATTGGTGGTATTTCAGGTGTTATAACCTCAACAGCTATAAAATATCTGAGGTAATCAACAACAAATTGCTCTTCCCAAACTGATGTTATCGGATCTATCAAACTTTCCAGAACATCTCTCTTCAATCCTCGGGTCACAAATATTGCAATCCAGTTCAATATTTCATTAAAAAGTGTCACAGCTTTAAACCTTGAAACTTTTGAAAAAAGACTCTTAGAGTAAGCAAGATAGCTTATAAATTCTTCACTTGGTATACCATACTTAATTAACAAAGGAAGAATTTCTTTTTCTAATTGATCTAACAAAGGTAACCAGTAGCTAATGTTTGTGCTCATGGGGTCTATTCTTTCTTTGAACCTGAGAGAAATCAATCTAGGATCTGTTTTTATTCTATGCTTCTTAGCTCTCTTGATACCATAACTTCTTTTTGCTTTTCCTCTTTTTCTTGGCATTTTATCATCCCGATAGGTTTGAGTATCAAAATCTTAGCAAGAAAGTAATGAAAGCAGTTGAAAAGTTTTTTATGGAAGTGTTATTGTTATTCCAAACACTTTTGCGATTTCTATCAAAGTAGTGTCTGTCAATCCTCTTGTTTTCCATTTTACTGCTAAAGTCTTTGCTTCATTAGTTAGAGTAACCCCACCAAATCTCTGGCTAAGAGAATAAAGTTCTCTTGCAAAGTTTAGGTAGAATGGAATTTGTATTGTAGGAACTCCAAGAGGTTCTATGATTTGCTTTACGTTTGTTTCGAATGCCGCTAAATCAGTGAATTTAGCTGCGGTCTGCTCGACCATCATTTCCTTTAGTCCAGCAAACCTACTCCTTATTACATCTGCATCGATTTTTACTTCATACTTCTTCTGTCTGTAAGTTTGTGATCTTACCATACTCACTCGACTCGTAGTTCTGCTGAGATTTAATATAAAGTTAGCACTTTACCCGACACAACAAAAAGCTAGATTTAAGTTGAAACACAAGCAACAGTTCTAGGTATGCCTAGGGCTAGGACCGGTCTAGCCCGTATGCAGTTCATAGAATAGCATATGGGTATGCCATAGGCTAGAGGTAGAAATTATGGATAATGAAGAAGAAATCAAACCATTGGAAATAATTAAACCAGAATTAGCAGAACAAATCAACTTAGGAGAAAAGCTTTCAAGAAACTTTTATGTTGCAATAATGTCAAGCTTGAAAACTGATTGTGAATGCAAAACTTGTAAAATCATGAGAAAGCTTAGTGATGAACTAGAAAATTATATGTTAAAGAGTTGAGCTTAATTATGGCAGCTCAGCAAGTTATGTTGTCACCTGTAAGCTCTTTGCTACCGATAGATCCACCAGAACTTTTCCAAATAGACTTATTGAAACCTTTGAAAGATTTTTTTAATTGGTTAATACAACAGTTAGTTAGTGCATTTTCTATATTCGTAACATTCATTTCAGAAAAAGTTATCACACCTATAGTTAATGCGTTAAAATGGTTTTTTGATAAGATTGCAAGTTTGCTTTCTTCTGCTATAATTGGAATTGTAAATTTCATAAAAGGTCAAGCACCGATTACGCCAGATAAAGCATTCAGTATGATACCAACTATTATTGCTCTAACTTCTGCGGGTGCTATTGGAGTTGGCGGTGTAATGACAGCTATGAACATCAAAGTAATGGGAAGTGGTTTAGATATTACTCCAATATCAAGATTTTTTGAAAGATTGTTATCTCCAAATTTAGTAGTTGGTGTGATAACTGGTGCTATACTTGGAGCTAGCTTAAGAACCCCTTTGGGTTATTGGGCTAATGCAATATTCAGACCAAACATGCCAGATCCACGAATTGCTTTCAGCATGATGTCAAAGGGGATTATTTCGAAAGATGATTATCTAAGAGTAATGAGATATGTTGGTGGTTATTCTGAAGCTTGGATTGATGCTTTCACGAAAGAATTTGACTATACACCTTCACCTTTCGAAGTCATGAGATTAGCTGATTTCACTTCCATAGATCCTATTTGGGTCGCTAGGAAATTGAGAGACCAAGGAATGAACGAAACTGATATTGGTTATTTTCTTGATGCTATCATAAGAAGACCTTTAAGAGAAGAAGTTAGAAGTTTGACTTCAGAAATTTTGTATCACTATATCTATGGTTGGATGGATAAGGATACTGCTACTAGAAGTTTGCAAGATTTGAAATTAAAGAAGGAGGAAATAGATTATCTTGTTTCTAGAGCTGAGTTTTATAGAAAAAGAAGATTATTAGAGCAAAGAGTTGATATCTTTACTGAAATGTTTAGAAAGGAAATAATTGATGCTGCTGGTTTTGAAATGAAGTTGAAAGAATTGGGATTGGCAACAGAGAATGTTAATTTGATAGTTGCTTTGGAGAAAGCAAAGAAAGGAATTATTAATTAGGAGGTTAGACACAATATTTCTACTATGAGAGGTCAATATGAAGAATTAGCGTGTCCGTTTTGCTCAGAAGGTATAATAAAATGTTGGTTTATCCCAGGTGTGATGCAAGAAAAGAGACATGTTACAGCTACTTTTGGAGCACGCAAAGAAAGAAAAAGGAGCTCCGATATCTGGCTTATACAATCAGGTTGTGACAAATGTGGGAAATCAAGTGAAGAAGTTGAAAAGGAACTTAAAAGGAAGTGGGTAATTTAACCTAATTTTTCAATAATAGTATAATGGGTGTAAGTGTTTTGGAACATGCTAAAAACCATCTTGGCGCTTTAAGTTTGGACGATACTACTTTTAAGTCGTACATACTTAATTCTATTCAAAAATTAGAATATAATTTTAAAATTTCAGATGATTCCTTGTCTTACGGTCATTTAGTGAATTTCGAAACAAGTATAAATTACCCAATTCATAGGTGGTTCTATTACAATATGGGATTTTCACCAGAACTTGTTAAAAAATTCTTTAAAGAATTCAGTATTAAAAGTGGCGATACAGTTTTAGATCCTTTTGTGGGTTCTGGTACTACATCGCTAGAAGCTGCGATAAACGGAATAAATTCGGTAGGATTTGAAATTAATCCATTTGCATTCTTTTCTTCTGTTGTAAAAAGCAGAAAATATACAAAGAAAGACATACGAGAATTTGAATTTTTAGTTAACAAATTAAAAAAAGTAAAAATTAAACCAAATTTGTCAGTGCCTAAATTAAGCATAGCATATAAATTATTTGATAAAAAAACACTTGAAAAATTACTTGCCTATAAACAATTTATTCTGAAAGTGAAAAATAGAAAAGTAAGAAATCTTTTATTTTACGGCTGGCTCTCCATTCTTGAGAGATTATCAAATTATAAAAGAGGTGGTAATGGTTTAAAAAAAAGAAAAGGTGGCAATGATAAGAATATTGAATCGCTACTTTTCTCAAAATATACTGAAATGATAAACGACTTAAAGTATGTATTTCTAAAATTCAAAAGAAATGAGAATAATTTTTTTGAACCAACTTTATTTTACGACAGTTCTCTAAATTTATCGAATTATGTTAATAAAAACTCCATAAGTATGTCCATGTTTTCCCCACCTTATCTCAATTGCTTTGATTACTGCGAAGCTTACAAAATTGAACTTTGGTTTGGTGGTTTTGTTAGGAATTATGAGGAGTTAAGAAACTTGAGAGAAAAATCAATCAGATCACATTTAAATATGAGTTGGGATTATAAAGAATCTTCATTGCCAAGTTCAAGTACACTAAAATTAATTTTAGACTTCTTATCAACTAAAAAATTATGGAACAAACACATTCCAGAAATGATTCTTGGTTATTTCAGTGATATGAAAGTTGTATTAAAATCTATACATAGTGTTTCAAAGAAAGATGTGTGTTGTATAATTGTAGTAGGAAATTCAGCTTATGGAAATATTGTTATACCAACCGATTTAATTCTTGCAGAAATAGGAGAAAAAATTGGATTCAAATGTGTAGAAATTAGAATTGCAAGAAGGAACGAAACTAGTTCTCAACAACATCGTAATCTAGGTGAATTCCAAGAGTATCTTAGAGAAAGTATCGTGATTTTAAAAAAGAAATAACTTAAATAATAAGAGAAATATATGAGAAATGGCACTATAAAGGTTGAAGAATTTCCAACTGATAAAATACCATTTAAATGTAATTTTAGCATAGAAAGTAATAAAGTAACGTCATTTACACATGGTTATCTAAAATACCCATGTAAATTCATTCCACACATTCCTAGATGGGCGATTAAAAGATACGCAACTGGAAGTGACGAAGTAATTCTAGATCCTTTTGTGGGTTCTGGAACCACATTAGTGGAAGCTGCTATAGCAGGTAAAACTGCGCTTGGTATAGATTTTGACCCACTCAGTAGATTATTAGCCAAGGTTAAATCTACACCACTACCAATATCTAAAATATATAAGTTAAAAATAGATTTATCAAGACTTTTAACCCGAACAAGAAAATTAAAAGGCGATTTACCAGTACCAAAAATCCCAAATATAGATTTGTGGTTTAGTAAAAAAACTATAGACGAACTTTCACGAATAAAACAAATCATTGAAGATTACTACAATGAAAATAACGATAAAGACATAAGAGATTTCTTACTTATTGCCTTTGCTTCTATAATAAGAAAGGTTTCTTTTGCTGAAAACCAGTCACCAAAACCTTACGTATCAAAAAAAATAAAGAAAGTTCCAAAATCTGTTTTTCCAACATTTGTTAATACAGTCGATAACAATTTAGAAAAGATGATTGAATTCACAAAGGTTGCCAAATCCGAAGGAGGCATAATTATAGGAGATGATGCAAGAGAAATTAATAAAAATCAAATTAAAAAATTTTCACCAGAAGGAATTGATCTTGCTATAACATCACCGCCATACATCAATGCATTTGACTACGTTAGGTCATTAAAGTTAGAAAATTTTTGGTTGGGTTTTGTTGATAACGAAATTATAAAAGAATTAAAGAAAAAACAAATCGGGACCGAGTTTATATCTAATGAAAAATATAAATGTGAACTGCCAGAAACAGGCAACATTCGTTTAGATAACATAATAAAAAAGATTTACAAAGTTGATAAGAAACGTGCGTATGTTGTTCTAAAGTATTTTAATGACATGAAAATTAACATAGAACAAGTTTTCAATAACCTTAAAGATGGTGGGTTTTATTGTATAGTTGTTGGAGACAGTAAAATTAGAGGGGTTATAGTTCCAACTCACGAAATTCTTATTGACATTAGTAGAGAAATTGGGTTTGATCTTGATTGTTTGTTTTCCTACACAATCAAAAATCGCTATTTAAGATTTCCTCGTCAGGGTAAGGGTGGACTAATAGAAAAAGATTGGATTTTTGCATTGAAAAAGTGATTTCATGAAAAAATTAAGAAAGACTAAAAGGCGGGTCTCTGGTGCATGGACAAGAGGTGGTTTAGAAAAAAGGACTAAAGAAATGTGGCATATGCCAAAAAGAACAAACTTAGAACAAATGGTTGGAGCGATGAAGATTTTACTAGATAAAAAATTGGATTTAAATAATAAAACTTGGACAAGTGGTAGAAAAGAAACTTTCAATACAGAAATGGGAAAAAGAAATCTAACCCAGAGTGGTGGACCATTATCTCAACAATCACGACGTACATTTGAGGCTTTGTTAAAATATTTGGGTTTGATTTACTTGGATAACATATCAGATCCACCAATGTTAAGGGTTACTAAAGGAGGAGGATTTCTTGCAACAAACCCAACTGAAGCTCTCAAATTACAAATGTTAAAGTTACAAATAACAAACCCAGTTATAGGAGAAGATTGTCAAAATATCTTAGTTTTTCCATTTAGGGTTACTCTAAGACTTTTGATTGATTTAGGTTATCTAACATACGATGAAATAGGTTATATACTTTTCATGAAAATGAAAAAGCAATCGGATTATGAAGATATTAAAAATTTGATACTTCAATTTAGAAACAAGAGTTCTGGTGAAAAGAAAAAAATAATAGACGATTTTAAGAAAACTCCAGAAGGAAAAGTAACTTTAGCGAAAGCGCCTTCTGTTGGTTACTTTATATCATTATGCGAAGATACTGGGTTGTGCGAAAGAGATTCTAAAAAGCATATTATTCAATTAGTTCAAGGAAAGGAAGAAGAGATACGAAAACTGTTAAAAGAATTTGAAAATTATGAGGCGTTCGATTTTGGTGATAATCTAGATTTATGGATAAATTATTATGGTGATGTAGAACGCAAATGTCCACCAAAATTATTCACAATAAAGTTTAGGTGTGAGTGATTGTATGTTTGCATTAATAATTAAACAAAACAATCAGATCATTGACAAAAGAGTAATCGAGAATATGGACAACTCACTGAAATTACCATTATTTCCTAATGAAGAATACGAATTTACAATTTATGATGAAATGGTAGAGTTAATTTATAAATCAACCATAAAAACGATTAATAAGGAAGTTACCTTTGATATTAAAGCTAAAGTCAGTGAAAAGAAAGAAATCAGTATCAATGAGATAGTAGATAAAATCAATGAATTAATTTCTAAAAGACATGATGCAGAATTGAAATTGAGATTAAATTTAATTAAGTTCATGGACCCTGATTGGACATATAATGATGATTTAATTAGAGGTGGGAGGTTAGAACAACTTATTAGTGATTTACTCTCACAATTAAAAAGCAAGGGTGTAATAACCAATTTTATATGGAGTGGAAGTGTCAAAGAATATGGATTAGCGTATCCAGTTAAAGCAAAACCAGATTTTTTAGTTTATTTAGATGATTTTTGTATTGTGTTGGAAGTTACCGTAATACATGGTATCAGACGGCAGTGGGAAGCGGAAGGCGCTTCAGTTCCAGACCACGTTCGTGATACTAAGTTGAAAGAATCTGATAAGAGGGTGTTTGGAATTTTCTCCGCTCCTACTATTCATGAACCTTTAAGAAAAAATCTCGAAGCTCAAAGTAGAATAGAAAATACTCCAATAGTTTCTATACCTATAAATGAGCTATTATCATTACTTCTTGCAAAAGACAAAGGGACACTAAAATCAAATATAAATTCCTTAATGAGCTACAAAAAATAATTGTGTTATTTACTCCTCTTTGTAAACTGCTTGTGGATTAAGTGGCGAAAAGAATCTCGATATTAATTTAACTCTTTCTGGATTATCAAATCTATCAATCAATCCAGCTTCTAATTCTTCTGAAAATTCTTTTGAAAATCCGCTTGGAACCATAGAAATTTGGTCAACTAAATCAAAAGCATATGGTAATCCAGTATCAGGATTACACCAATTAACTAAAAATGACAATATTGCATTTAACTTATCTTCACAATGGTCTGGAACTTCTATTTTGAAAGCATCTGCCGTATCAGTTGACCTTATGAAATATGTTGGTGTGTCAAAAGCATCGATAAATTCCTGGATAATTAAAGACCATTTGTCATTTAGCCAATTCTCTGCTTGTTTTTCTCCTGGATCTGTATCGAAATACCCACGATAAGTATATTTTCTCATTACAGAGGTCCTATCCAAATAGCTAAAAGTTTTAGGACCAAGCAATACTGACATTAACAGTTTATCTGTAACTTTTGGTATAAGTTTACCTTCAACCTTATCTTTAGAATAGAAAAATTTGCTCGTGCTTCTCTTAACAATGCTTATGATTGGAATCTTCTTGTATTTTGTTTCTAATGTGTTCATTTGAATATTCTCTAATTCTTCTGTATCTTTACCAATAGCTATAACTCTGTTAGGTAGAAAGAAAGGACCATCGATAATAATTAAATCTGGATTATGCTTACAAGCTTCCTTTACCATTTTTCTTTCTAAATCCGTTCTTTTAAGACCAATAAAACTATCTATGTCTTCTACATCTTCATCAATTGTAACAACATCTGACATATAGCATTCGTCGATTATCTTTTCTGTTTTCACATCTACCTCAATTCCAACTGAAGATATACAAAATACAGATATGCCATTTCTTTCAGTAACTTCTGAGTTAGAACCATCAATTACAACTATTTTCCAATTCTTCCAATCATCGTTTTCAGGAGTCTTCTTAGCTACATTTTTGTACCCCTCTTTAATTTCTTCCAATCCTTTCTCCATCTTTTGAAAAGAAGCCTCATACTTGTCCAAAATTTCATTTATCTTTTGACCAAACTGTATCTGCAAAGGAATTGACATCTTTTGCCAATCACTTTCTTTTTCATCCGCCATATTTTTCCTCCTTAGATGCAAAGCCCCTAATTAAAATTGCTTGACCAATTGGAGACATGACACCAGCAACATAGAATTCTCCTGTCAAAAGGTTTGTTATCATTGTGTCTTCAATTTTTGATTGTAATATTTCATTGTTGACTTCTGACAAATCATTTGGAGAAAGTTTTCCAACAAATTTTGTATTTATGTTTCTTCTGATAGCTGCATTTATTCCAGCATCTCCTTTTATTCCCTGAGACAATAGGACCAACCCAAGAGAGTGTTTTCTTCCTAATGCAGATAGTGTAGCTATTGCGTCTGTAGTTTCAGCAACAGCTCCAAATTCTCTTCCATATGGACAGAATTGTGGTGCTTCATCTATAACCAAAACTCTGTTTAGGACCTTTAACCCTTTACCAGATTCGTTTTTCTTCAATTGCTTTATGTAATATCTCAAAATAGAAAGTACTGCTGACACTCTGCTTTCTGGCTCTTCAGAACTCAAATCAACTACAACTACTTTTTTCTCATTTAGCATTTGTTCTATTTTTTCAGCTGTTAATGACCTTCCAAACAATTCGTTTAGTTCGTCGGGGTCTACTTCCTCGTAGTATGCGTGGAATTTGTTTAAGTAACCTTCTAACCAAGCTCCTTTTTGGGATTGCTGTAACTCTGCTTCTACTTCAGCTATCAAATCTTGATAGAAATTCTTAGTTCCTCTTTCATATAGTCTTTTAACACCAATGAACACAGCATTTGTTATTGCGTTGTCAGTTCCTTTACCTACATATCCGAAATCTCTACATTCTTCACAAATTTTACTAACCATTGTTTCCCAATCTATTGCAAGGTCCTTAACTGAAATTATATCATCAAAATATGGGGCATAGTCTTCTCCAGAATAATCAAAAACTAAAACTGAAAATTTTGTTTTCTTTACTATTTCTGGAATTAGTTCAACTCTAACGAGATGACTTTTACCAGAACCTGTAGAACCATAGATTGCAACATGCCTAGTAATCATGTTTGCGTTTAATTTCAATCTCCAATCGTTCCTATCTTTGTAATGACCAATTTCTATCGGATCTCCAGTAGGAACAAAATAAGAAAACGGATTTGCGTCAGGTATGAAAACCCATGAGCCCGGTGTTATCCATTTTCTATTTGGCACTACTGACCCGTCTTTTATTTCACCTAGAACAGTAACAGCGGCATCAAAGAATTTTCTGTTGGAAGAAAGCAAATCTCCTTTACCTTTGCTTACATAAGCTGTGCCAACACCATAGACACCAGTTTTAATTGTTGGATCTATGCCTCTACCAGTTCTTACAATTCCAAGAGTTTTTAACTTTGTTCTTTTGTCTTCAATGACAACAAAATCTTCTTCGACTATATTGTGCTTTAATTCTGCTTCTTCTTCAAAGATAACATAACACTCAGCAGATTTAGAACCAGATGCAACTAATCCTAATTTCTCCATACGCATTACCTCCTAACATATAATCACCTGAATACACTGAATTGGTAATATTTTGTAGGTTGTGAAAGAATTTAAATCTTACAGCAGCTCATTTCCGCAAAAATAAATCTTCAAAACTGAAATAAATTAGCATGGGGCAAGAATTGAGAAAGAGAGACTTCCTACCAATCAGTTCTATAAGTCTTTTTGGTAGTTGTGAAACAAAATTTTTAAAATCGGCATTAGGAGAGCTTGAAGTTACACCTGTGATGCAAGCTGGGAAAGAGATGCACGCCCAACTCATTGAAGGTCTTCCAACTATCACAAGAGAAAAGACACTTGAAAAAATAAAGTCTGGAGAAAAATGTGCATTTAGAGAGGTCCTAGTTATTGATGATAAGTTGAAAATAATTGGTAGAATCGACCAGTTGGAATTTCATGGAAAAATGATTAATGGAAAAAGTGCTGGAGTAATTGTTGATGATAAATACCCTATTAAAGTTTACAACACATTGCCATTAAGCTACAAATTACAGTTAGCATCATATACAACTGCAATTCACAATTCTGAAGATTTTTCTAAAGTTTGTGCTATAGTTAGAGCAAAATTGGTTTGCAGAAATAAAGACACGCATAAGGTTCTCAAAATTTTCAATGTCGAGGAAGACGAATTAAAATCATGGGTGTCTCAAGTTCCAGTAGTCACAAAAATAGCATGGAAGATTTTCAAGAACAAGAAAGAAGCTGAGCATAGGAGATTTGATGTTTCTACTAACGAATGGATAGAGTGTTATTGTAATAGGAATTCAACCGAAGAAGTTAAAGAAGCAACTACTCTAAATAAATTCTTGAAATGAAACATAAACACTAATATTGTTTCTGTTGGGTTTGAGTTTGTTCTCTTCTTCTTTGAATGAATAATGTTAGTGCAATTTTTGTCAAGTCAAGTTGTGAATACTCTTCGGGATATTTTTGTTTGAATTCCTTCCAAACTGTAAATGCATCATCTACAGCATTGTGCATATCTACTAACATTTTGTCTTTTACAGCTGGCTTTACTTCTGCTTTTTCTTCTTTCTTTTCTACGTTCCAACCACATTTCTCATGTCTGTTCCAACTTTCTGGAATATGACCTCCACAATTCGGGCATTTTTTCCATTTCACCATTTTTTATTTCACCTCCTTTTCAAGTTGTAATTTCATACTTCCGATAACGACCTTTACCACCCTTTGCAATAGCTAAACCCAAAACAACAATCTTGTTCATATATTTTCTAAAACCACGAGGTCCTACAGGATCTGGAACTTTGGATTTGTATTCTCTATAAAGTTCGCCAGAAAGCATTTCGTTCTTTGCTTCAAGAATATTATAGATAATTTTCTGATGCTCATTCAATTTTGCCAGTGCCCTAGATTTTCTTAACTTTCTAGCCTCTTTACCGCCTTCTCTTATTTCTTCCATAGTAACTTTCTTCTTACCTTTTTCTTCAGCTAATCTACCAGCATTTCTTAAAGTCCTTAACAAAACTCTTGCATCACCGAAACACATCTTTGCAGCTATTCCTATTAGAGTATCTGGCAAAGTTCCTGGAACGAATGAGAATTGAACCCTATCTTTTCCGATATCATAGAGTTCTTCTGGTTTATAGTCTGGAAAATAAACTTCTTCAAAGCTCAATCTATCCCTAGTTCTTTGATCTAACCTATAGAGATTTGTAAAACTTTGATTTGTTATTAGAATCAAACCATATTCTGATAGAACATACATAGTTTTGTCTAAATCTTCAATTTGGTCAACTTCATCCAAACAAATTATGACTTTTCTGCTTTTTGCTATCTTTTCTAACTCTTTTATGTAATCTGATTGATCGGCTGACTCTGGTAATTGGATTCCAAAGTTCCATAGTATTTCTTTCATTATCGCCTTTAAAGTTGAATACTTGAAGCAATTAACATAACTAAAAATTCCTGGAAATTCATTGTCAAGGATAAATTTAATCAGAGCTGTCTTGCCAGTTCCAGGGGGTCCGTATATGTAAATATTGTCAATTCTTTTTCCTTTAGTTGCTGGTTTCAAACATTTTACAATAACATCTCTCTGTCCATCTCTATGCCACATTCTAGTAGGAATAAAGGATTCTTCCAACGGTTGCTCATTGTAGATAATTTCTTCATCGTCCACGCTGGAATGTTAAGCGGAACTAATTTATATTAATATCGTTCCGCTTAAATATATGTTACACTACTTCAATTTTTAACCCAATCAGACTTTCTAACTCTTTTAGTTTTAATTTTTCTAAAGGTCTAATATATTTTCCTTTTCTTGATTGAATCAAACGTATTTCATTTTTCTTTATTGCAACAAGATCAATAGGAGAATGCGAACCAGCTGAGCGAATAACAAAGTATCCTTGCTTTTCTAATTTCTTTTTTATATAATGCTCTCTTTCCCTACCCTTGTGATAATTTGTTCGCATTCTTATACCACTCCTTCTTATTTTCTTGCATTTCTTTCCAATCCATTAGCTTGCCATCAACATAGTAAGTTTTAGTCATAGTTTTGATAGCAGCCCTTAAATCACCAAACTCTTTTTTCAGTTTAACATAAGTTTCTGGCTGGTACTGCTCACATTCTCTGACCAAATCTTTCAGCTTCCAAATTCTGAGATATGGGTACAAAGATAAACTACTCCATATAGAATTTCCAATGTTATCAAAGGGATCTATCAGAATTACTTTACCAGAGCCTTTGTAGCGAATATTTCTCAGGTATATCAATTTGTGCAAATGACCTATGCCAATTGTGTGATTGGTTGTTTTGCATTCTATCAATAGAATTTCTCCATCATTAGGATTAAAACAGAAAACATCCACTTCAGCGATAATCTTCTCTTTCTCAGTATTTTTATCTTGGATAATATCTTTAACCCAAACTCTTTTTTTCACTTCGTATCCTTTCTTTGTGAACAATTCAGCAACTACGTCCTCAATGAAATGCCCTATATAATTACCAAATTTTCTTTGCACGCAATATTTATTGTAAATTTCTTTGAACTCAGGCGAATTGAGATACACTTCCAATTGTCCAAAATATCTTGGAGAGAAATAAATTTTAATCTGAAAATCACCAGAAATGTTGTGCATTTGAATATAATTTCCTTCTTTGCAAAGTTTTCTCTCAATCCATTTCTCTATAACATAAGAACTGAAGCCAAGCTCTTTTAATTCCACATTAGTAACAAACCCTTCGCTACCTATCAAACGCATAAATGCTTTGATAAGTTTTTCTGGAGCAAGATCATTCCTGAAAATGTAATCCCAACAATCTTCTAGGGATAAGCCAAAAATCTTACCTTTCTCTGTTCTAAAGTTTAATCTGACTACTTTACCAGCTGCGTACATCTGTTGTAAAATCCTATCAACATATCGATTGAACACTTGCAAACTCTTGAAATTAAGATTAGAGTTTTCTTCGCTATACCAGATATGACTTGCCAATTCAGCAACAGAACAAGCCCTCAGGACTTCCATTGCTCTAGAAACTATCTCGTACATTTTCACTCGTTTTTTACTTTGTACTTGCTTAGTTAATGTCAATTTCGTACCGCTTGTTGTTCCGCTTGGCATGTTTTATCAGAAGCTCTTGGGCTAGAAAAGGATTTAAAGCTCTAGGACGGATAATTTTTCAGCAAAATAATAAATTTATTCTTTTTTGTGTTTTTCGTGATGTTCTTTGGTTTTCTTATGCGGTTTCTTTTTCATTAAGAATATTCCTGTAGCTGCGCCTATAACTACAACAGCTATAATTACAATGTAAATTGGATCTAATTGTATTGCAGGTTGACCTGCTGGAGTTGGTGGTTTACAATCTTCAGGGCAATTGGTAAAGTCTTCACCTATCAATTCTTCACATACATTGTTTACATTACATTTAACGAGTGTTGATGGCGTATTTGAATAGAATATTTTCCCATCATCTGTTATTACAGTTGTTGGTGAAAACAAATAGTCACCAACTTTATTTGGTTTTATTGTATAGGACACACTAGTTTTAGAATTAGCATCTATGGTTAAATGCCATTCAAAATAAGGTGGTCTTGCAGCTATTATATTCGGTGGTAATTCGGGTGTGATAAGTTGTGGCTCTATTGCTTGTGCATCTGCTATATTTTCTCTAACTGTTACATTTATTTTTTGATTTAGATTATTAGTTATCGTTATTGCTACAGTTAAATTTTGACCATAGTTTATTTGAGATGGTGCTATTTTAGCAACTGTTAAATCTTGAGCTAAAACAGTTGTAGGCAAAATCAAAAATACAATTAACATTGGAAGGAAAAATTTCATTTTTAACATTCTTTCACCTCTGACCTAACAGGACAAGTACCCTGTCCTAAATCATTAGCACATGAATTTGATTTGAAATCACAATGACTAATTTTTCCTCCACATTGCCATGACCATGTATCGCCAAGTGGTGATGGACTGTTACCAACGGTATCTACGATTGTCCATTTACTATCACTTGGGAATTTTACAAGATTATACTCATGACATGGCGCAGTAACACTGTATACTTCATTGTTTTTATAACCAACCAACCTTAACAAAGTAGTTAAGGAAATAGAGTAATCAACGCAAGTTCCTGTTTGTAATACTTTTATGTTTACATGTGCAGGCAAATCTGAAAAAATACAACTGTTTTTGCTCATATCTGAATCACTTGACCAACCTAAAGGTTGACCCACAGATCCTCTACATTGTAATTGTTGAACATCAGTATTATAACCATATTTAGGCTCGCATTTGCCAGTTCCAAATCCACAATTTATTTCGGCATCAAAGTATCCGTGCATGTATTTTGCAGCAGGTCCTAATCCATAAATTATGTATAAACCTGCGAATTTTTTGAATGTATCAGAATCTTTCACATAAGCAGCACCAGACTTTTTATATGCCACATCACAAAATATATGGCAATCATTACTCTTGCAGCTACTAGCAAAACATTGTGCTGCTTCTTTTGCTATTTCCAATAATTGTGGATGCTTTACTTCAAATATATCACATGCATAATTTTTCTCATTTATAGTAACAAAAGAGCCTTGTCGTGCTGACCATCCACTTTGACATTGCGTATCAGATGGATATCCAACAAGTTGCAATGGGTCAACACATTGTGATGTTTCTTTAGAAAATACTTGTCCTTCTGGACATGTTTGTGGAGTTGGAGCTGAGGCACATTTCCATCCACCTTTACCATCTGAGACTACACCATACTGACATATTTTACATTGATCTCCAGTTGCAATTTGCCAAACTCCACCGACTTGTATGCACGGGCAAATAGAATTTCCTTGAACCACAACAGAATTTGGTTGACATTGAGCTGCTTTTTGCATACATACTCCAACAGGAATGGAATCCGATCCTCCACCATTGTAGTCTGTAACAACTATTTCACATGATTGATTTATTTCCTGATTTACACCAGTAGAAAAGATTTGAACTTCTATATCAGAAGTTAGTCCAACTCCAACAGAATAAGTTGGTTGTGTTCGAATATCTATTCCCGGGCAGTTCTTAAGAGAAGCATAAAATGAGCCTTGAGCTTTACCAATGTTTTTAACCTTGATTAGAATCTTGCCTGTTTCTCCAGATCTAAAACAATCTGAAGACGCTGAAATAATGTCTGGTTTACCAAGTGGTATGACCACGCCAATAAATGAGCCACTAAGTCTTAATACCACAACAGGATTTGTGACGAAGTAATTTATCAACGGTATTTTAAAAGCTGGTTGTCCATTATATGTAGTTAATTGAGTTGGATTGCCACCGATGTTAATACCATTAGTTAGTAAATTATTCGCATATTGATTTGCTACAGAGTATTTGCTTTGCATTAAATTATTTAGACAGGTCGAATATTCTGAAATGTATTTATTAAAATCGCGATACGTTAAGCTTGGTTTTTGAATGCTTGAACATTCTGAAGGAGTTTTATCTTGTGTGTATGGTACTACATTTGTGAAGAAGTTTCTAGCACTCTGGTATTCGGTCGACCAAGTTGAGTAATCGGTTTTGCTTTTTACAATCCAATTTGATTTTGAAGTATCACCAATCGCAGCATATTGACTGCCATCGGGAGGAGCATTTCCTGTTACTAAACTTCCAACCCAATTGGCTTGCACATTTCCTGTTGATGAAGTTGCAGACTGTTGATTGTAGCTTAAATCAAGACTTTCAGTTTTTTGATTTGCAGTCAATGTCAAATGAGTGGAAAATTGAATGTTTGGTGTGGCAGGGACGTTCGCTTTAAATCCTGCCTGCTCTGAGATTATACAAATTCTTGCTACTGTAACACTACTACCCAAGCCAAGCCAACCAGACGTCAAACTTATATCCCACTCAGACATTATATTTGACGGGCAAGTTGGAGCTGGTGTTGCACTAATATAAATTATGTAATCTGCTACAGAACCTGTTTTTACTTCAGTGCGGTATCTGTAGATTGGTTCTGGATTAATATTGTCAACAATGTAAAATGCTGTTTCTGGATCTGTTGTACCAGAAATTTGTAAAGGATAAACTGATGTATAACCTTGGTAATTAACAGTTGAATTATCCAAAATTCCTACTAAACTTTGACCACCGCCATTTAAAGATAATTGAATCAACCATTGTGTTTGTGTTTCTGGTTCTCCTGGGTGAAGAATATTAGTTAAAGAAACTGAAGTCACAGTGAAACCTTGTGTTGTTACCGCATAAACGCTAGGTATGAAAATTAGTGAAAATAAGAATGCAAAGATTAAAAACTGAAGTTCAACCCCATGTTTTTTCATTAATTACCTATTAGATATTGCCTTTAAAAAGTCCTATGTTAAACTATCAAGCGGAACGCTAAGCGGAACGTAAATGACATAAGCAACTAAAACACATAATAATCAATAGCATGACAGAAAACTCTGATTTTAACGAAACAGTTCAAACTGGGGTTCAAATCCCACCTCCCGCACTTGTTCTTGATTAATTGCTCAGGTAGGTTTGATAAAACTTTAAAATTTATTTCCCAAAAAGTTCATTGGGTTTCTACAAAACACACAGCTCTTTTAATGAATCCTCAAGTTTTCCCCTGTAGAATGTGTGTATTGAACCAAACCTAAAAATCCTGCTGGAATCAACAACAATCACATTTTCATCATCAAACTTTGTCAACGGACCATCAACAATATATTGACAATGTGAATTAAATGGTATGTATATGGGTTTGTTCATGGGATTTAACCAAAAATATTCCTGTAAGGCTTGAATAACCCGTACTCCTTCCACAGCACTGTCACAAGCTCTAAATCTTTTATCCATTCCCATAAGTTCTTTTGTAATAAACCTACAGTGTTTAAAATCGTCAGGAACATCTGGAATTGAAGTCGCTGCATCCTGTTCTATATAAGTCATATCATAAACTCTGTCTCCTTCAACTCGAAGGGGTGGAAAATACAAATCATAATCTTTTCCAGTGTCCTTGAAACAATAGCCCAATCTGTAGGTAGCATCCCAGATTTTATAGTCACCTATAAAATCGTATTCGCCATCAAGACTGTTAAACCCAGATAAAACATCTATTCTCATTATGTTTGCTTGCCCTATTATCCGATTTAAAACATCCGTCTCTTCCTTAGGATTTTCTACCATCACATGCAAGAACATGATTAAAAGAAAGGTAATTAAATTTAAATGGTTAATTTTTATTATGGATCCGATTTTTTCGGTCGTGACAACTGCGAAATATGAAAATGCGTCGGATAGTACTCTTAACAACTGGCTATATACTGTGCAACTTTTTGAGGACAAAATAGGAAGAAAAAACACTGTAGAATTTATTTTGGTGGACGCCGGAGAGAACACAGGTGTAGCAGATTCAGCTGAAGAGTGTGGTTTCAGAGTAATTGGTGAAGATGAATATAAAGGAAATAAGGAATTGCTCTATAAAACAGGGGTAATCAAAGATGAAACTTGCGATTCTCCTGGGATAGGAAAGAATTTTGGACATAAACATGCTAGAGGAAAAATAATAGTTTTCCAAGATTATGATGCGCTTTTCTCGACTGGAACTGAAGATGATTTTCAATATATCAATCGAACATTAGACAATTATGACAACTTTTTTGAAGTAATGTATGATGCATTTAGAAAAAAAGGTATTGTTGCAGCAGCTCCTTCTATGAGACCGAGTGATAGCAAAAGCCTTCATAGGCGATTCGGAATTAAGGGACAAAATTACATGACTTGGTTTTCTTGCAAGCTACCAACTATAGAGTTCTTGGGCAATCCTGTGATAGGTGCGAGTGCTCCTGGCCCCAGTTTTGTTGTTTTGAATGACGTTGTATCTAGAATAGATGGACCATACAACCCAAGGTTAGCTATAGGTGAGGATTATCTTTTTTCCAGAAATGTTGGGAAGTTTGGGAGAGTTTCATATGAAAAGAGAGCTTGTGCCTTTATCAGAACACTCAACAGAGTGAAAAACGATAGGCTTGAGTTTATCAGATCTCTTATTTTAGCTCTAAAATGGTCTCCTCATTATTTCCTCCCTGGATTTTTTGAATATAAGAGGCATGATCTCTCTGCCTAGAGAAAGATAATTATTTACCTAAGACAATAGTTTAATCATGGAGGAAGTGGAAGAAAAGGTTTGCGTCTTCCTGGACTGCAAAAATAAAGCACAAGGCGTCTGCAACAACTGCAGGATACCGATCTGTGAGAAACATTCGAGAAAAATAGGCCAGTTCTATCTATGCACTAATTGTTACGAATATTTGGGAAAAATAAAAACAAGATAGCCTTTTAATTACTACAGAAAAGAAATAATTCTTATGGTCGTAGAAAAAATCAAAAACTTTCTCTGGCCGAACAGAGGCATGTGGGGGGCTTTCTTGGTCTGGGCAGTATTCGTGATGATTAACGTTGTGACAAGCCCGCTTATAGACTTGGGATGGGATGTTCTCTTGGCAATAGTCGCAATAAATCTTGTAATAATCTATCTGATCACGTGCGTCTCTATTTGGGCTTACGAGAAACTCAAGAAGAAGAAAAGATAAATTTTAGATTTTGTGGACAAGGTCATCGAGTTTTCTTCTTGATGTAGCCTCAGGCTCTTCTGCAGCTTGGCCTATCGGTATTATCGCTATGGGCATCAGTCCTTCTGGGTTTCCCAAAACTTTCAAAACTTCTTTGTCATCAAAAGCTCCAACCCAGACTGACGCTAGACCAAGAGCGGTTGCTGCAAGCTGAGTGTAAGCTGCTGCAATCGTTGCGTCTTGGATTGAATACAGCTCTTTTCCTCTCTTAGTTTTTCCTGACCTTTCAGGACTTGTGCAAAATACCAAAACTATCGGAGCCTCTGCTACAAAACTCTGCGCTAAGGAAGCCGAAGCCAACTCTCTTTTCTTGCTTTCATCTTGAACCAGAAATATCTCATAACTCTGAAGATTTTTTGCCGAAGGCGCAGAGTTTGCAGCATCAAGAATCTGTTTTATCTTGCTCTCTTCAATCGGTCTACTGGTAAAAGCTCTGACAGAATGTCTTTTCTTCACGACATCAAAAAATTCCATTTTTATCTCTTATTTAATAAACATTTACCTGTTTATAAATTCTGCCCTCTTCAATAAATCAAGATAGTGTTGATATTTTGCGGAATAATATTTCCCAAGTCTTGTTATATCCTCTAAGACACGATCCAAGGGTCTCAAATTGACTGCTATATCCTCATCAAGCTTGGTTATTTGTTTAGGCAAAATAACTTTCTGAGAAACCTCTGGTTCAACCACACCAAGGTAAGATGATTTTCTTTTACGCGGGAAATATTTTGGCATCCTCATTTCAATTTTCCCACAATCAATCGGTATATCCAAACCATATTGTATGGGGTTTCTTCCAGGTTTCACTTTTTTCTCGAATATTTGCCTGTAATTTGGTTTTATTATCTTCTCAATGCATTTCAAATCACGATGTTTATAAACGAAAACATCGATATCTCCTGCACTGAGACTCCTGAGGCCTCCTAACATAAAATGTACAACAGCGGCGGCTGTGCCATGAATAGTATAACCCTCTACATTTGCTGATTCACATATCTGAAAAACTTCAACGACTCCTTTGATGACTTCGTAACAATCCATGTTAAGAAGATGAAAGATTAAACTTAAATTCCTTTTTTCTCCTTAGCTTTAACAATCCTCTCTTTTGCAATTTCCAAAGCAGCTTCCCTAGGCGTAATCCTCTCTTTCTTGGATTTCCTCAAAACAATTTTTGTGTTCTTCTTTATTTTTTTCTCAACCAGGGCAAACATCTTGTTCTCATCGTATCCTTTGTACTCGCAATAAGAAGATATCAGACCGCCAGCGTTGGCAACAAAATCCGGAACCACCAAGATGCCTCTGTTGTATAAAATCATTTCCATCTGTGGTGTGGTCGGAATGTTTGCGCCCTCTACCAAAATCTTTGCCTTGACTTCGTTGACATTGCTAGAGTTTATGACGTCAGGCAAAGCAGCAGGAATCAGAATATCAACAGGCAACTCAAATATTTTCTTGTTTTCCAAAACTTCGCCAGACCTATAGTTTATGACAGAGCCAGTTTGTTTCTTAACTTCAGATAACTTATTGAAATCCAAACCATCAGTATTGTAAATAACGCCCTTGCTGTCAGAGATTGCAACTAACTTTGCCCCGACCTCTGATAAATATTTAGCAACAAATGAACCAACATTTCCAAAACCCTCTATGGCGACAGTAGCTTTGGTGATATCAATCTTTGCAAACCTAGCAGCGACTAAAGCAGAGTGAAAAACACCATAGCCAGCGGAACCGAGCTCATGAGGAAGACCGCCCATGTCTTTTGGTTTGCCAGTAACAGATTTCAGAGAGCCGTTGCCCTCAACGAACCATCTCATCTCCTGCTCACCAGTATTGACATCGGGCGCCCCTATGTAATATTTCGGAGCTATGGTTCTCAGCGCTCTACCAAAAGCAGTCATGATGTTTTTCTTTTGTTCTATAGAATGAGTTTTCGGATCAAAAATTACTCCTGATTTAGCCCCGCCGAATGGCAGGCCAGCTAAAGAGCATTTCCACGTCATCGTCCTCGCAAGTCTGAAAACCTCCTCGACAGAAACAGTTGGCGTCATCCTTATTCCGCCTTTCGAAGGACCGAGCACTGTGCTGTCAATCACCAAAACTCCTTTTAGACCAACTTTTTTGTCGTATACCTCAATTATTTTTTCTGGCCCGAATTCATCGACGAATTGCTCTATCTCCATATCATCACTTCTTGGTCCAATCTGATACAATTTGTGAATCCTTCACACCGTGAAGATAATTGTAGACCTGCAGACCTGCTTTGGCCCCCTCACCAGCAGCAACCACAATTTGCTTGAATAACACATTTGTCGCATCGCCTGCTGCAAAAATTCCCGGTCTGATTTCATTTTTGTCAGGGTAGAGGGTTTGACATTTTTCATTGACAACAATTTGGTTGTATTGATCAAGTTTCACCAACCCTCTAATCATATCGGGCTCAACATCGTATCCAATTTCAACAAAAACACCGTCAACAGCAATTTCATTTGTTTCATTTGTTTTAAGATTTTTAACCAAAATCCCTCTTACAACATTATCTCCTTTTATCTCAGTCATAATGCTGCTGAGCACAAATTCTATATTCTTCTTTTTCTTTACCTCTTCAACAAAAGCCTCGAACCCTCTGAATTCATCCCTTCTGTGAATCAAATAAACTTTTCTTGCAACCTCGCTTAAAAGAAGACTGGCATCCAATGCAGAATTGCCGCCACCAACAACAGCAACTGTTTTGTTTTTGTAAAGCGGTGCATCGCAGCTGGCACAGTAGGAAATTCCCCTGCCTTGGAATTTATCTTCACCAGGAATATTCAATCTCCTAGATGTTTTGCCAAATGCAAGTATGATTGCTTTTGTTCTGAATTCTTTAGTGGGTGTTTTTACCGAATACTCCATCGCTTCAGGGACAATTTGTTTAACTTCATCAAAAATAATTTCTGCCCCATATCTTTCGGCCTGCTTCTGGAATCTTTTCATGAGCACAGGCCCGCTCACATTCAAGAAGCCTGGATAGTTACAGACGTGTTTCGAGAGAATTGCTTGACCGCCGATATCTTTGGTCAAAACCAAGGTGTGAAGCATTCTTCTTGCTGTATACATCGCTGCTGTTAGACCAGCCGGTGCTCCACCCACAATTATAACATCATACTCCTCTGTCAACATCTTTTCCTCCAATAAATTATTGTTTTACAAATTTTTATCTAGCCACTCTTTCATAACGTGTTCTGGAACTGCTCCAACAAACTCATCAATTACTTTACCGTCTTTAAACATCTTCACGCTTGGAATTGACATTATTTGATATTCTTTTGTTATCCTTGGATTTTTATCAACATTCAACTTCGCTAGAACAAATTTGCCTTTGTATTCGTTTGCCAACTTGCCGATTATCGAGCTTAGTATGTAGCATGGACCACACCAAACTGCCCAGAAGTCCACGACAACAGGAACTTTCTTAGAAGCTTCGATCACTTTTTTCTGGAAGTTTGAATCATCAACTTCAGTTTCAATTTTGTCCATAAAAATTATTGAATTAAACTAATATTAAAATAATAATTTATTAGGGCGCCCTGGTAGCTCAGCCTGGTAGAGCATACAATCAGTAACTGGCTTAACTGCATGGTAAGCAGGTGGTCGTGGGTTCAACTCCCACCCAGGGCTCAAAAGGTTTAAGTTCTATTTTTCTGAATTTAATAAATATGAAACTGAAGGACAAAGTTGCGATAGTTACTGGAGCCGGAAGGGGAATAGGAAAGGAGATTGCGTTAACTCTTGCAAGAGAAGGAGCTTCTGTCGCTGTTCTGGGAAAGTCAGAAACTGTGAATGAGACTGTCAAGGAAATAACAAAAATGAAAGGGAAAGCTATGGTAGTGATAGCAGATGTTTCTAACAGCAAGCAAGTCCAGCAAGCAGTGAAAAGTGTAGTTGAAAAATTTGGGAGGATTGACATCCTTGTGAACAACGCTGGAATATTTCGCTCCTCACCTTTATCTCAAATGAATGAAAAAGAATGGGATGAGATGATGGCAGTTGATTTAAAAGGAGTTTTCAACTGCACTAGAGCAGTGCTGCCAACGATGATGAAACAAAAATATGGAAAGATTGTTAACATATCATCAATAGCGGGAACGGCTCTTGGCTTTCCTGGTTCCACACACTACTCTGCTGCAAAAGCCGGTATCATTGGATTCTCAGAGGCTTTGGCGATGGAGGTTGTCCAGCATGGCATAACAGTAAATTCCATCGCACCCGGTATGATAAACACTGATATGTTGAGACAGGCCTTGGGTGAATCGACAGAAGATTTTGCGAAACAAGTTCCGATGGGTAGGTTGGGTAAACCTAAGGATATCGCAGATGTTGTCTTGTTCTTGGTTTCAGACGAGGCTAGCTACATCACTGGTCAAGTGATCACAGTTGATGGTGGTCTGATAATCAAGCCATAGATGTTAAAAACGATGTGCAGTTGATTCAATAGGAGTGAGAAGATTTTTTCGTTGTTTATAATAATTTTAAAAAAGTCTTAAAAAATATTTTTGTTTGGCTTTCTTTTGCATTTACGCCTATAGATTTTGATTTTTGTTAGAATTAGTCTAGCCTTCTTAAACCAAAGTCAAAGTCACTTTCAAAAACTTCTTGTCTACCATACTCGCCTTCTTTTATTATCAATTTTGCATAAAGTTGGTCAATGGGTCTGCCAAGTTTTACATGCGGCCCATTCAACCAGACCTCCTTCCTACCATCATTCAGCTCAAAAACAGTCATGAGATATGGATAATTATAATTGTTTCTCTCTAAATGTGTGCGGATTTTAGAAATTGTAGCGCTTTGGATACAGTGGTTTTGAAGTTTTTCTAGTCCTTCTAAACCTTGTATTTCGTATTTTTCTTGTTTTGTTATAGTCTCTTCTATCATATTACAGAAATTGTTAATAACCTTTAAAAACATTTCGGTTTCAGAGATTCTTCCTCATGGCCTCGAGCAGAAGCTTCCTCTCGATTTTCACAACTTCTAACCTTACCTTGTCTATAGCATCGATATTGACAGAAATATACTAATTTCATATAATTTTAAAAAAGCGAAAAATTCAATCTGATTTTAAAATGGATTTTTTCGCCTCAAGCAAACAAAATCAGGTTTTTTAATGATATAAGTAGACTAATTTTTCCTTCTTCTTTTACTTCATCGGAAACATCGGAAATGAGGTTACCAAAACCAGATATTTAAAAGTTTTACTATTAATTCAATATGAATGGTAAGAAAACAAACTTGGAGTTGAAATTAGAGGGAAGTATTCAGTCGCTGGCTTGGGATAAACATTTCGGAGTTGTTTTACCTACCAAAATGACAGAAGAATTGGCGGAAGAGACGGGTATTCATATTGGAGATGGTATGATGAATATTTATCCCCAAACAGAAAAACCAAACACATTTAATTATGTAGTAAAAGTTTCTGGGAATAAAGATGATGATAAGGTTTTTTATGATTCTTATTTATCACAATTGATTTTAAAGGTTTATAGAAGAAACGTAAAGCCAAAATTACTTAAATGGAATGAATATGGCATAAGATTTCAGTCAAAATCAATTGTTCTTTTCAAATATAGAATTATGGGACTCCCTCTTGGGAAAAAGTTACAATTAAGCGGTATACCAAAGTTGATAAAAGATTCCAATGATAGAATTTTACTTGCTTGTATAAGAGGTATTTTTGATACTGATTTTAGTATTATTTTTCAGAAAAGCTCTTCCGGAATCTACAATTTTCCAAGAATTGCTTGTGTTATGACAAATAAAGGAATAATTCTTGATCTTCTAACAATCCTTAAAGAAAATTTTAGTATAAATGTTAGAAGTCAATTTGATAAAAAAGCCAAATCGTCAAATGGTAATGAAATAATTTATCACAAATTAATAATTAACGGTAGTGAAATTGAAGATTTACTTAGGTTAGTAAAACCAAAAAACCCTCATCATATCAGTAGATATTTAGTTTGGAAATCCTTTGGATCATTAGAACCCAAAAGTACATTTAGTCAAAGGATTAACAAATTAACGGCAGAAAAAATTATTAAAAAACCAGAAGAACTTATAAGGTTTTTCTAGTTCTCATAAATTCTAAAATCAATTCTCTTTCCGCTTTAACCGTTACCCTCCTTGCCATTTCGATTGCGTCGATATTACAAGAAATACTTTTAATTCCAAATTTCACAAACAAGTTTATCATTTCAGGATTACTACCACTTTCACCGCAAATTGAACTCTCTACACCATATTGATTGCAAACTTTAATCACATATTTTATTAGCTTTAAAATGCTTGGATGAAGCTCTGAATAGAGATTTGAAATTTTAGCATTATTCCTGTCTACACCTAGAGTTAACATAGTCAAATCGTTTGAACCAATTGATACAAAATCCACACCCTCCTTGCAAAAATCTTCGATTGTCATAGCAGCCGCGGGCGTCTCAATCATGATGCCAACCTTGCAGCTGTCTGGCAGAGCAACCTCTTCAGCTATTTCCCTTGTTTTTCTAACCTCATCTACAGAGATCACAAACGGCAGCATCACATGAACATTTGTTAATCCTTCCTCGTGCAATCTTTTTATCGCTTCAAACTCGCTTTTCAGAATCTCTGGCTCGTCAAGGCTTCTCCTTATTCCATGCCAGCCGAGCATAGGATTGTCTTCTTCCGGCTCTTCTGCTCCTCCCTCAAGGTTTCTGAATTCATCACTTCTCGCATCCAAGCTTCTCACCCAAACTGGTTTTGGATGGAATGCTTTTGCAATCGGTCTTATCCCATCCATCAGAATCTTTATGTAATCTTCTGCTCTATTTTCTCTAACGAGTTTAGCTGGATGGATTCCTGATTTTGTTATCATATGTTCGATTCGCAACAGCCCGACACCATCAACTTTCGGAACAATCGCTTCTAAGTTTTCAGGAAAAGCGAGATTTACTTTTATCTGAGTGATTGTTAATTTTTCTAAAGGCGGCAATTCTTCTTCAGCAACTTCTGTCCTTTTAACTTCTACTTTACCAGAATAAACAAATCCTTTGTATGCATCAACAGTAACTTCCTGTCCGTCTTTCAAGATTTGTGTTGCGTTCTGCGTTCCAACAATTACGGGCAATCCCATCTCTCGCCCTACAATTGAAGCATGGCAGGTTATCCCACCAGAATCTGTGATGACTGCAACAGACCTGCTCATTGCCACAACCATGTCAGGCGAAGTCATATGTGTTACCAATACATCTCCCTTCTGAATTTTTGACAAATCTTCCAAACCATGGACAATCTTAACACTTCCTGCTGCTATTCCAGGAGAAGAGCCCAAACCTTTGACAATGGTTTCGCCTTCAACCCCAGCTTTCTCCATCTTCGCTTCAGTCGTCACAACCCTTGTCTGCAGAATATAAATTCTTCCTCTTTCAATTGCAAATTCAATGTCCTGTGGCTTTTGATAGTGTTTTTCTATTGCCAGACCATATTCAGCCAATTTCAAAATTGCCTCATCATCAATAGCAGGAGCATTGATTTTTTTCTCTGCTATTGGCAGTATGATTGTTTTATCTGTTGCTAAATCTCTTATCCTCATCTTGTTCTTCTTTCCGATCTTCTTTTCAAGGATTCTTCCGTTCTTGGAAATCCTGTAATAATCTGGCTCAACTTCACCAAGAACTAAAGTCTCGCCAAGACCAAATGTGGTTTCAATGACGATCTCGTCCTCGCCAGTAGTTGGATTGATAGTAAACATCACACCAGAAGCTTCTGAGTTGACCATCCTTTGAACTATCACTGATATGCTTGCATGCTTGAAGCCGTGCTTGGCTCTGTAAAAAATTGCCCTTGACTCGTACAAGCTTGCCCAACACCTCTTCACGCTCTCAAGATATTCTCTTATTCCTTTGACGTTCAAAAATGAGGCTTGTTGACCGGCAAATGAAGCTGTTGGCAGGTCTTCTGTGGTAGCAGAGCTTCTTATCGCGACAAGAGCATACTCTCTTCCAGCTGAGATCAGTTCTATCGCTTTTTGCGTGATGATTTGATCTGTGAAAGAAATTTCCCTGTAAGCATCTATCAGCTCAGTTCTCATCTCTATCGGATAATCCTGAGAAGTTATCAGCCCTTTTATTTTCTTGGAAGTTTGCAATAGCTGCTCTGTATCATCCACATCACAATTGTCAATCAGCTCTTGTATCTCTTTTTTTATCATATTAACTTCTATGAACTTGTCAAAAGCCTTGGTGGTTATCACAAAACCTTGGGGAACTGGCATTTTTATCTTGATCAATTCTCCGAGATTGGCTCCCTTGCCACCAGCAACAGGACCAGAGTTCTTGTCGAGCTGCTCGAACCAGGCGATATATTCCATAGTTATATTTTTCTTTTAAACTCAAATAAAATTGCGATTTATTCACAATTTTGTATTAGAATTTAAATATTTGATTGCTACAATTTAACTTGTTGACATGTCTCTAGAGAAAAGAATTTTACCAATGTTAGATAAGATTGGAAGGGATACCATAAATTGGTATGAAAGATTCTCTTTGCCTAAAAAAGGATATGATCCTGATTTAGGAGAATTGATAAAATCTTCATGGGATTACATTGATAGAGGAGGAAAGAGATTTAGACCCAGTCTATTAGTTTTAACTTGTGAAGCTTTTGGTGGGAATTATCATTTAGCCTTGCCCGCTGCAGCGGCAATTGAATCTGCACATAGTTTTCTTTTGATTCATGATGACATAGAAGATGATTCATTCGTAAGAAGAGGGAAAACGACACTCCATCGAATCTATGGGAGCGATGTTGCTATCAACGCGGGTGATTATTTAAGTTTTAAAACATGGAGATGTTTGAGCATTGGTAGAGATGGGTGGGATTCCCATCCTGGATGGGGATGTGGGAAATATTCTCTCATTACAGATTTGATGGCTGAAATGTTTGAAAGAACTGGAGAAGGACAAAGTCTGGATATATGGTTGAGAAAACAACCATTAAGAGAAACTACTTATGAAAGAGTGAATAAAATTTTGACACTTAAGACGGGTTACTATACTAGCGGGATTCCTATGTCCATTGGCGCAGTAATTGCTGATAGAAAAGAAAAAATAGATCAAATGAAAGAAATTGGACTTGATATTGGAGTTGGTTTCCAAATAATGGATGATGTGTTGAATGTGATGATGACAGAAAAAGAAGCTGCTGTAGCCCCAACTACCAAAGGTGGGAATTATGGAAAGGATTTCATGGGGGACGCTGATGAAGGGAAGAGAACCTTGCTTGTTGTCCACCTTATGGAAAATGTTTCTGATAAAGATAGAAAGAAATTTGAAAAAATGTGGGGGAGAAAAGTGCCCCCATTAACTGTTGAAGAGAAAAAACAATTGCAAGGATTATATCAAAAATATGGGACAATAGATTATTGTAAAAGAGTTGCCATGGACAAATTAAGAGGCGTTGATGAAAGAATAAAGGAAGCAATTCCTCCAAGTGAAAAAAGAGAGAGATTACTAGACCTGCTGCGTTTTTATATAGAAAGAACATTCTAAAATCTAATGCTATTCTTCAATCTGAATTCTGGTAGTAGTTGGTAATTTCAAACCAGCTTTTTTGAAGGCTCTCTTGCCTATCTCCAGATTTTCTTTGTTCAGCTTAAGAACGAAAAGTTTTTGCCCTTCTTTTATTTGAACAGCTACGGTTGTTGGTTTGCCGAAAGATTGTCTCATCCCTTGTGAGTATCTGTCCGCTCCTGCTCCCTGAGCGATTGGTTTTTCCCTGATGACATGATGAGGATAGAGAAGAATTTTAAGAAAATAGTTTGTTTCGCCTAGCGTAGATTCTAGGAATTTCTGCATCACAATCCTGGAAGCCTCAAGCGCATTGTCCCTTATCTGGACAGCTTGCTTTGCTACGAGGTAAAGTGTCTGGTTGAATTCCCCTTTCCTAGCGCCCATCTCAAACTGGTGGGTTTTTGGAAACGGCACTCCAACCACATAGCTCTTCCTGGGAACTTTCTTTGACACTCTGGTGTAAGGTCTTTCTATTCTTCTTGTCGTTCTTCCTGGTCTTAGTGCCATTTTTACACCCTGTATTTAATCAAATACTGAGATGTTGTATTTAAATAATTTATCACAATAGTTTTTATAAACTTTGAACACCATTCTAAAGACATGGAAAACAAAAGACCTTCTTGGGACGAATATTTCTTGGAAATAACAAAAACCGTTGGAACCAGAGGGACGTGTGATAGGGGGAGAAATGGTGCAGTCATAGTAAGAAATAATAGGATATTAACAACGGGTTATGTCGGCGCGCCGATGCGTATGCCACACTGTGATGATACCAACCATTTGTTGCATGATGTTATAGATGAAAATGGAAAAATTTCTAAGCATTGTGTAAGGACAATTCATGCTGAGCAAAATGCCATAGTTCAAGCGGCACTCCATGGTATTTCAACAGAAGGTGCCACACTTTACACCAAATTTGAGCCTTGCTTTACATGTGCAAAATTGATAATCAACGCCGGGATAAAGCGGGTGGTGTGTGAAAAAAGGTATCATGCTGGTGAATTGACTAGAAAATTTTTCAAGGACGCCGGAGTTGAGCTTGTAGTATTAAGCGATGAATTAGAACAATATCCGAATCAATGATGAAGACTATTTATACAAGATAAACCATAAAAAGGTTCTGTTGTAGATTAGGGTCTTTTTGATAGTTTTGGCTGAAGTGTTGCATTCGGGTCTTTTGAAATCACCACTAACAAGAGTGGCAATTTTTTATAGGTAGTTTAAAGTCATTTCAAAATTATGAAATGTAAAAAATGTGGAATAGAAAAGCAATGGTTTCCTGAAAGGTATAATAGAAAAGAAAATAGGTGGGAAATGGTTTGGGTCTGCAAATGCAGAAAATAAAGCTTTTATTGGTTTACAACCAACAATTCTTTATGGGAAGAATACAGACAGAATTCTTAGCTTGTCCGTTTTGTGATAAAGGTAAGATTGAGTGTGGCTATATACCAGCTTCTTTTAGCATTAAACAAGCGAAATCGAGAGTAATAAGAGGGAAGAGCATAAGCAAAAATCGGGAAGTTTGGCTCGTTAGGTCTGGTTGCTTGATTTGTGGAAAAAGCCAGAAAGAGATTGAAGATAAGCTGGAAAAAGATGGAATAATTTAAGGGATAAAAATGCCTATAGACCAAAAAAAGCTCATAGAAGTTCTTGATAGTATGAGAGAGGAATTCATAAAAGACCCCGAAAATTCAATTCGCAGTAAAAGATTCATTAGTAAAATGCATGAATATTGCATCTACGAACTCAAAAGACTCGGAATTAACGAAAAAAAGGTTCAAATAAAACCCGAACCGACAATTTTTACTTCGCATAAACCAAAAGATATTGATGTCGCAGTTATAGAAGAGGATAATGGACCTTTAATAGCTATTTCTGTTAAAAGCCAGATGAGTTCTATTGCAAAAAATTTTATGGGTTATTACGAAAATTTAATTGGAGATGTTATAGGTCTTCATGACAAATTCCCATTTTTAGTAGTTGGTATGTTGTATTTGCTTCCATTAAAAATTATAAGAAAGAATTCGGAAGGCAAATTAAGAACTGAGAGTTATGACCTCGTAAAAATAGAAGAATTATTCCGTGCTGTAAGTAATAGAAAAGATTGGGACGATAGACCTTCGAAATACGAACATTTCGCTATGCTAATTGTTGATTTTGAAAAAGACCCACCTCAAATTGTGAATAACATTCCTGTTGATAAATCTCTTAGGATAGAAGATTTTTTTGACAAGTTATTAAGAACTTACAAAGAAAGAAATCCATTTCTGAGAATTACCAAATCATAAATTGATTGCATATTTTTTTTCCAAAAACTCATCAATTTCTTTCTTATCATCTGTTTTCTTCAAGAATCTTATTTCTTCTTTTGATAGTTCTGGAATGGAGAATTTTTCTATGAAATGTTTGGCAAAAGACCTATATCCACTTGAATAGTGCCTACTTGTTTTTTTAATATAATATTCGAAAATCTTCGAATTCAAAATTTTATTTAAAGCTTCTATGTCTATATCAGATTTTCTGGGTTTTAATGTTGTCTGAAATCTATTTAGCCAAATTGCATAACCAACATAAAATAAAATATCTTTTTTTCTGCAAATAACAAATCTCGGTTTACTACTTATATCAGGAGTTAAAATTTTTGGACTGATGCCGTTTTCGAGACCCTGACTTCTTCCATAAGAATACCACACATCATATTTTTTCTTACCTTTATCCCGTTTTTTAAGTTCATCTTTTATTACACACAGATATTTATAGCATTCTGGATATTTACTCCTAAGTTCAGATTCGCTAATTACTTGAAATCTTTTTCCAGTTTTCTTATAGGGAAATATTACACGCCTTTTATTGTTCTTTATGTCTTCCTCACTTTTTATGACACTTGCTTTAATTATTTCTTTTGTGATTCCTTTTTCTATTTTGAAAATTTTGCCATCAAATTCCTTTTCGTAATATCCATTATGCTCTTCTGCATTTTTGATAACAAATAAATAGTTTCTCAAAGTGGCTATGCCTGTGCTTATTCTTGCTAAATCACTTAGTGGTATTCCAACTGTTTCTATCTTGTAAATATTTTCAGAATCTATTTTGCTTAATAAGTTCCAACTTTCTGGATTCAAATTAGAAAATTTTATGTCGAAAGGTTTGATGTTATGAAGATTTTTTAGCTGGGTCTCATCTTCAATCAAGGCATATTTGAAAATATCTTTCTCTTTTTTATCAAGAATTGTTATGCAAGTATAGGTAGTCGCATCAGTAAATATTTGTATGTGATTGAAATCTATTGTCTCTTTGATATATTTGTTTTCTTGTAGAAATTCCCTTAATTTTTTTGAAGTTAGCGATGTAAAAAAGCTATTGGGTATTATGTAGCCCAAACACCCATTTTTGTTAAGCAAATTTACACCAAGTTCTATAAAAGGTATGAAAAGGTCTATATTCCCGTTAGATGCAGTCATCCATCTCGACTGTATTCTTTTTCTTAATTGTTCTGGAAGATTTTTAGTCCTTACATAAGGCGGATTGCTGACTACAGCTCCAAATCCATCATCTTGGAAAACATCTGGAAATTCCTTTTTCCAATTCAAGCTAAGACTGTCAGCAACTTTTAAATTGAAATCTATATCTTTCTTATCTTCACCGTTTTGTAATGCCAATAAAGTAAGAAGAATTTTTGCTCTTTTAACGCTTCTCTCAATTATGTCAACGCCAAAAATATTTTTTTCAATAATATCAATCATAGGTTTTTTAGTAATTTTATGTAGTTTTTTGGTGGCTTCTATTAAAAATGCACCACTTCCACAGGCACAATCGCACACCGTAGTATCTCTGTTAATGGTTTTTCCAACGATATAATTCACTATGAATTTTGGCGTATAGAAAGCACCATTTATTTTCCTATCTTTTTCCTCTATCAAAAGTTCAAATACTCTTTCCAAAGTTTTAAGGATTATATCTATATCCTTTACATCAAAATAATTTTTTATTTCATTCTTTATTTTATCGTTTGTTCCTTCAATTATCCCATTAAGAAAATCATTTTTGGTAGAAAGCTGATTCTCTTCCATGAATAATTTAACTAAACTGCTTTCGATTTCATCAATAGTAAATTTACTAAGTAAATTCAATACGAACCCAGCTCTCACAATTGAATTATTGTTATTATACCTATACATATTTCTTATTCCTTAAGGATTTTTTGAGAAATTTTCTTAATTCATCAGTAGTATCATATTCGTTATCTTTAGTTCCTCTTTTGACGCTTAGAGAGAATGACCTTTGTTTCACGCCTTGCCTTTGACGAAAATCTAAAATTTTTATTTCAAACACTCTCTCATAACCTATTTCTTCATCTGTGTATAGCTTTTTCTTCGATGACATCTATAATGACATTAGTAATGACATCAAATAAGCTTTACGATAAGCTTTTTTTCAATAGTGACAACCACCTATTCCTATCCAACTGCAAATCTATATTAGCTACTTGGCTCGGAGTCTTGCCGTCCAATCCCTGATGCTGTTTGATGAAGTTGTAGTATGTCCTGAATCCCTCTGCGAAAATTTTCTCTTGACCTTTGAAGCCACGCATGGTTTTATCTCTTTCTCTAAAAGTTCCATGAAATCTCTCTATGATATTGTTGTTAGGATGCGTTTCCAAATCTTTCAGTCTGATGTGGTTTATTTTCGTATCTTTACGCCACCAAGCTGGAAATTCCATTTTGAAGGCTTTGTTGTAAGCGTGAAGACCATCTGTAACTATAAATTCGGGATTGGTTTTCGCAGTCTCTTTCGCCTTCTGCATAATTAACCTTGCATCGGCAACATACCTTTCTTTCGTTATGTTGTTGGCTATGAGAAATCTCGTCTCCTCGTCTATGCAGTTCCAAGACCAAGCGAATTTTCCATTTGTCTTTATCATCTGCTCATCTATGTGCCAAGCATCAGAAACTTTTGGTGTGAACTGCTCTACATATTTGTTCATCACTTGCGTGAATCTTACAGTCCATCTGTATATCGTGGAATGGTCTATATCCAAATCATAGAACTGTTGCAAGTGGTCTTTTATCTTTCTTAGCGAAACTCCTTTGAAATACAAATCCAAGACAAGCGTTATTATCTTGCCGTTTCCTTTCACTTTCTTAATCGGGTCTGAAACGAACTTGTGACCGCAGTCTTTACATAAAAATCTTTGTTTGATTCCAGCTTTCGTTTTTCTCTTGTCCTTCTTGATTATGTTTTCAGAATAACAGTAAACGCATCTGTCAGCCAATTCCTCTTTTATCTCTATCTTGTCTTGCTGTGCCATCTTCTCTTTCAGCTTCAGCCAGAATCTTATGGCGTTGATGTGTTTGCAGTCCAGCTTTCTAAAGGTATGGTCTGGGCATTCGCAAGTAAAACCAGAGCCGTTATTCCTCACAAGGTATTTTTTGTTCGAGGATTGAGAAGGGATAAGGTAAGTATCCGCATCCAAGACCTTAGGGCTTACACCTTTGGCGAGAATTGAATACCCTCTGATAGTTCTTAACTCATTTGACTGTTTTAATTCCATTTTATTCACCTCGTAGATAATCTTCCTCGAATCCAGCTAATGTTTCTTCATAATCCATTTGTATCACCATGTAATATTATACTACTCGTAGTATTTAAGTATTGTTGTGGTAGAAAATATGTTCTTTAGTGTAGTAAATACTTATATACTACTTTTACTAATTATTTTTATGGAAAACAATAAAGAGACGACAAGCATCAAGATAGACCCAGAGTTGTGGAAAGAAGCCAAGAAATTGGCTATAGATAAGAATATGACTTTAAGCGATTTCTTAGAGAGCTTGATTAAGAAGGAATTGAAAAAGTGAATTTCATTCTTTATTTTCTTTCTTTGATTGTTTAGGATGTTTTCTTCTATGTTCTATTACTATTCCAATCAAAGAAACTAAGAATAAAAGAGCTATAACACTAACAAACCAAGAAGAGATAAAATCAAATCTACTAACAGAAAAAAGACTTAGGAAAATCAAGATGATTGCTGTTGCCATAGGAACATATTTTGCATTACTTTCTTCGTTAGACCAAAGTTCTAAATATAGACTGAGAATCATAAAAACAAAAGATAAACACAAAGCATAAACAGATTGTTGGTCGGTTATAGGTAGACTAATAGAAGTAGTTTTGAATGAAGAAAGTAAAACTATTATTGCACCTATGACCGTTAAAGTAAGAGTTACCCCTTTCATAATTAAATATACGAAAAATGGTTTATTAAAGTCGCTGTCCTTCTCCAAGACCCGATGTGCAACACTCATTTTAAGACCCCTTTATGCAACACAACCCCATAAAACGAAGTTTATATACTCCTGAAAAATAATTCTTATTATCAATTCGGAGGTGAACGAATGGCAGGATTAGTCGTTAAATCCGCTGTCAAGAAACTTTTGAAAGGAATGAGAGTTAGCGGAGATTTCTGGAAGGAAATGGATGTGAGAGTCGAATGGAAAGTTAAGAGAGCGATAGAAAGAGCGAAGGCAAACGCAAGGAAGACTGTTAGGGCGGCTGATTTGTGAATTTCTTTCCTTTCTCGAATTGAGAAAGGCTTTGAATTTTTATTTTATTTCTTCTACAACAAAATTTTGAAACAGGCAAAGATTTATTAGCTTTTCAATCCAATTCTGAATAATATGGTCAACTTGGTTGTTGGTTTGACGGGCACAATAGGTTCTGGAAAAGAAGTTGTTAAGGAAGTTTTGGGTAGGAATTTTAGTTCATATACTGTCAGTCTTTCATCTGTTATAAAGGCGGAATTTCAAAAAAGGAGGAAAGATTTTAACAGAAGGACACTTCAGGACATGGGAAATGAGCTGAGAAGGAAATATGGAAATTTTATTCTTGCCAAGCTTGCCACTGATTACTTGCAAAGAGATAAGGAGATGATAATCGTTGATGGCATAAGGAATCCTGAAGAGGCGGAATACCTGAGAAAAACATTTGGCAACAAATTTGTTCTGATAGCTGTTGATGCACCGAGGGAAATCAGATGGGAGAAGATAAAAAACAGAGCGAGAGAAAATGACCCCAAAACGTGGGAAGAGTTTGTAACTTTGGACGATAGAGATCAGGGAATTGGAGAGGATTTGCATGGCCAGCAGGTGAAGAGATGCATGGAAATGGCTGATGTCGTTGTCATGAATGATGGCAACATAGAACAGCTGAATGAAAAACTTGATACAGTTGTAAGTTCTATGAAAGACAAATGAAATAAAATATTTTTGTTAAATTAATACTTCTTCACATGACATACAATTTTATGATCTAAATTTATATCTTCTATTCCCAACTCTTTTGCAACTTCTTCCTCTAAATCATCTGGTGCGGTATAGCCGAGTATAGGTGTCAAATCCAAACCTCCGCTCCTACGCTTGTCGATTTCCTCATCGATTTTTAAAAGAATATCTTTAACTTCATTTTTACATCTGCCTTTTTCCCTTCCTCTGCAAACATTTTCAGTTATACATGATGGTCCAGTGTCTTTGAAAATTCTTGGATAAACAGTTCGTCCTAAAGCATATAATCCGTAAGCAAGCTTTCTTATTTCCCATTGAGCATCAAAACAAGATCTTTGATAAATAATATGAAGCACTTCTTCTGTGTCCATTGCAGCAGAGATGTGTGTTTTTGTGCCTATTGGTAAAGCAAACCTGGAGTCTTCACCCGGTATACCCATTTTTAGTAAACGATTGTATACCTTTCCTGCTCTCAATTGTTGTTTTATATATTCCACAGTGGAAGATTTGCCTTTTTCAATGATAGTTGGTGGTACAACGAACCAAGGATCGCGCGATTTTAGTTCTGCATCGATTTCGGTGTATCTTAAACTTTGTTGCATGTATGCTGCCATTCTGTGCCTTACGAATTGATGAGTAGCTGCTCTAGAACAATTTTTTACACAAAAGTTGATGTAAGGAAAATCGAGAACAGAGCCCAATTTCATTCTTTTAGCAAATTTTATCATAGTATCGATTTCTTTTGGTTTAATGTGTTGATAAAATTCATAACCAGATTCTTTTGAAGAAGTTGCATGTCCGGCAGAGCCTAATATTTTTTCAGCATTTGGAATATAACCAAGAAGGTTTATGTCCATTTTATCAAAATTATAATATAAAGAAAAGTATAAATCTTTTTAACAGGAAGTTAAAATCGATTGAAAAATCCTTTCTTCTCTTTCTCTTCTCTCGTCTTCATTATTCTCAAAACTTTTCTGGCCTGCTCTTCAGCCCTGTCAGCCGCTTTTGCGTTATTACCAATACCGGAGCTGTTGCCGACACCGACAATCAACATCTTTCCGCGAGATTTCTCTATATCATTCTCGACAACCTCGATTGTTCTCGGCACTGCTTTGAGGATTGCATCAGCAATCGGCTCAATGGCTTCTTCCTGCGACATCTTTACCATAATAGAATCTAGAGGAATCTCTTCCTTCACCGCCAGATTTTCTATGTAAGCCCTGTCAACTCCTATCCCGCCGATCGCAACACCAACACCCTCCGCTACAATCCCTGTCTTCTCCCCCTCAAGCTTGGCTGCCGCATCAATTGTTATTATCTTGGATATTTTATTGTTTTTTACTATTTTCTCAACAGCTTTTCCAAGCTTGCCGAGTCTTCCTCCCGGCCCTTTAGCTTTCATTATAATTACAGGCCTTCCCTTGATTTTTTTGTTGGTGGCAACAACATCTTCCTCTATCTCCTTGGTTTTATTGTTGCCTATCATTTTGGCTACAACTAACGAGCCAGCAGAATCGCCTATCGGCCAGCCGTTTGTCAAACACTCTGTACCTTTGAGCAGGGATTTTGAAATTCTTTCTATCAAAGGCAGTTGCATTTCCAAGATCATGCCATATTGCAAATTCTTCGTCTTCCTCACTGTCTCAACATAATGCCTCACAATTTTTGCTACCTGGTTCAAGGAAATCGCACCGCTCAGACCCATGGAAAGATTTGCCTGCTCTTCCTCATCAAATTTCGGCACAATTTCTTTGACAAAAACTTTGAATCTTTTCTCTGATAAGTTGCTGATGTACTCTATCTTTTTGATTATTCCATAAGGATCCAAGTTCACAGGTTCAATCGTGAAGAATTCCAAAAAATTGTTTATCTTCTGGATAAGCTCTTTTTTCGGGATTTTTGTTATTTTCTTGATCACGGTGTTTTTAGCTTTTGATGACAGTCCTTCAATCATAATCGCAGCATTTTCTAGCTTCAAGAGCATCTGGTACACCATAAGCTTCGGATAGGCGGCGAAGAAGGCCATGACTATGAAAAACCAGAGTATGTTAGACCAAATATCTCCACCGAACTGAAATAGGTAAACCATATGACCACTATTAAAAGTTTTAGGGTTAACTAAACTATAATATATTGTTTAACTAATAAAGTTTTAGTGGGAAAATGAATTGGAAAGCTTTGGTTGCAGTTGTCGTTGTTTTGGCAATATTGGGATTTCTTGCGATGACTGAACAGGGAAGACAGTACGCAACTTTCCTTGGCAAAGGCGTGGGAAGCATTGTCGGATCTGTGTTAAAAGTTTATCCTACAGAATCCTTCAATTTTGAACTGAAATTGAATAAAGAAGATATCTACGGACAATCCTTTTCACTCTCCGGCTCGGGTCTTACCATATCCGGTCAAGGCAATAGCATAAAAATGGATAATAAAGTCTGGACACTGGCAAGCGGGGGGATTGATATGGAGATGTCAGGAGATGGGAGTTTTGTTCTCACAGTCGATGGCAAGGCGAGTTTGAATATAAACGCTAAAACACTTAGATTTGGGGACATCAGCGCAAGCGATGTCAAAGTGGAAGCTGAGCTTGCTCCAACTGCCTTTTCTTTGAGTAACGTCAAAAACGATAAGATTGTTTTGAGTTCTGTGTCAGGAACAGTGTCAAAGCTGTTTGACAGCACTACTGTAACGGCGGACTTCACAAAAAGCAATTTGGAGATAGACAATTTCTCTGGTTCAGTTTATCTAGAGAACCAGACTGTGACTTTGTCTGGAACTGCAACCGGCATAACAATCAACGGCAAAAACATTTAAACAAAGGAGGTATTTTTATGAAAACTAAGGAAGTTAGAACACATGAGAGACCAACAGTTGCGCTCTTTGTCGACGGCCCGAATATGCTTAGAAAAGAGTTTATGGTTGATCTAAGAGAATTGAGAAAAAGGGCAGAGAAGTATGGAAGAGTTGTGGTGGCAAGAGTCTTTCTTAACCAATTCGCTCCTGAAAAACTGATTGAAGCCGTAATCAACGAGGGGTTTGAATCTGTGATGGTTTTGGCAGAGCACGAGGAAGAAGGAAGTGATGTTGATGTCACTTTGGCTGTGTCTGCGATGGAAACCTTGCTGACGAAGGATATAGATGTTATAGCTGTTGCCACTAGAGACGCGGACTTCTTGCCTGTAATATTGAAATCGAGAGAATATGGAAAGAGTGTCATCGTCTTGGGTGCAGAGCCAGGTTTCTCGGTCAGCATAAGGAACGCAGCTGATTACGTGGAGAACCTGTGAACAGATATAAATCTATAAAAAACAAAATTAAAACATCGGGGTGATGATTAGTGGGATTTCTTAGAGACCTTTTGAAAAAAGAGGAGCCTGTGGAACTTCCGGTTGAAGAAGAAGCAACACAGCCAGTTTATGTGAGGGTAGAAAACCTCAAGGATTTTGTTGATATAGAGAGGATAATAAGGCTACTCAAAGAAGGAAATGTAGTTTTCCTTAAAACAAAAGAACTGCAGAGAACAGACTTGGGTGAATTCCAGAACTGCGTGCAGAAGCTGAAGAGAGTCTCCAGTCAATATGGGTTCGACATAGCTGGCACAGAGGAAGGATACATAGTGCTCACTCCAACTTTTGCAAAAATCATGAGATGAATCATTTAAAACCATAGTGGAATTCCATCAATGTTTCTAAATTATCTAAATTTTTTTCACTATCATCTATGCTATGGAATGTTAGCTCATATTGCCCAAAGTTGACTTCTTTTACTAATCTTTTTTCTTCTTTTATTCCGTATTTAACTTCCGCTTCACAAACATTTTTTAAAATCTCATTTATTCTTTTAAGCTCTCTGTGTCTTTTCTGGAGTTCTTGAAAATCTATCATAGGGTGTTCTTTTGACACATTCTCCCGAAGATTGATGATGTCGCGAACTTCTGATGGCTCAAATCTTTTTGGCCTCAAACTGGTGTCTTTTCTCAACTCAGTGTATAAACTCAATAAGGTTAGAGCGTATGGGTATACCACGATTGATTAACGTTTGTCAGATTTTAAATAGTCTTCTATTTTTCTCTGATAGATTAATTTCTGAAGAATTTCGCTGTTTGCAACCCAGGTTTTCATTTTTATGTCAAGCTTTGTTGAAATATAGTTCAAAGCTTCCTTCAATGTTCTGAATTTGATTGATTGTTTTTTCAAAGTAGCTCGGACATTCTCTCTCACATTCCATACACCGATCGGCATTATGTAGCCTGGATGAGCTTCTCTGAAAATTACGACCACAGCTTGCCTTTTTTCTTGTTCCAGCAACTCACCAACAGCAAGCCTGGCCGCATAGTAGCAGCCACCGATTTCTGCGTAAGTTGTTCTTCCATCAAATCCCTCTGAGCTAGAGTATATAGCCACTTCACTGCCTTCAGGGTTCCAAGTGGTTTTTGGATACCATGCTTCTATTAGCTCGTATTGCCAGTAAGAGGGAATCATCAAAACTATCCATCTGTTATCCAAAGCAACATGCTCATAAACCCTAAACTCATTTATCAGAGGAAAAGTCTTAACTTGCTCTAAAAGATTTTGTGAAATTATCGAGTCGGTTGCTGTGATCGACCAGCGTGTGGGTACAAATTTTCTATTTTTCTCAATTCCAAACAAACCAGCAGAAAAGGCTCTCTGGATTTTTGAAACAAGTACTCCTTTCATGTAAAGGATTAGAACAGCCTCTGCGGCCTTAAGATCGGTATCATAGAACGCTTTCTCAATTTTATGGTCGGTCTTGATTGATGACAAATCCAATTTTTTAAGAGGAGCAGAAGGGCCATAGGGCTGGATCTCATCATCCAAAACTAATGCACCAGAGGGTTTTCTAAAAAATTCTGCATTCACATCAGTCGAAGATTTTGACAGCGCAATCTCTCTTGTCAACTCGACAATCTTGTTTTTCTCTAATTGTTTGATGTGAACTCGGTGCTTGCCCCTAACCAGTTGAGAACGGAAATCAACAATATCCCCTATCGTCTTGCCCTGCCAGAGCTCAGGAGTGTCAAGAAAAGAAGTGTCACCAATGATAGGAGGAATTAGTGGTCCGATTGAAACGAAAGGATAGCCAATCCTACCACAAAAAATTCCAGGTGAAGACCCTTCTAGGGTTAAGCCCTCAATCAAAGGTTTTGTTTTAGCTTGTGAATAGAACCTTACCAACACCGGGCAACGAGATTTGCCACACAAAAGTTTTGCTCCTCTGCACAGAATACATCTTGTATCCCTTGTCACAGTCTTAATGTTACCTGTGCCCAATTCCCTCAGAATTTTTTTGTCATCTATGAGTTGCGAAAGCCAAATGTTTTTCATCATAATAAAAATAAGAATTTAAATATATACTTAACTTTTGGAAGTAAATTTCCGATGTTTCCATGATCGTGAGAGAAATTGAATGCAGGTCTTTATTGAACGAAAGCAAGCTCGCAGACTATTGTATCAACCCTTACGTTGGTTGTGCGCACGCTTGCAGGTACTGCTATGCTGATTCCATAACAAGGAGGTTTAGCGAGCATGAAGAACCTTGGGGAGAGTTTGTTGATGTAAAAATTAACGCACCTGAAATTTTAAGGAGGGATGTTAGGAAGAAAAAAAGGGGCAAAGTTTTCATAAGCAGTCTGACAGACGCCTATAATCCGTTGGAGAAAAAATATCAGCTGACCAGAAAATGTTTGGAAATTTTGTTGAAGTACCAGTTCCCAATAACAATTCAGACAAAATCCTCTCTTGTCCTGAGGGATCTTGATTTGATCAAACAATTCAAAAACCGTGAAATCGGATTCACAGTAACAAGTTTGGATGAAGAAGTTAGAAAACATTTTGAGCCAAATTCCTCTTCCGTTCAAGAAAAATTGGATGTAATAAAGGTTTTGAAAGAAAACGGGATAAAAGTTTACGTGTTCTTTGGCCCTATCCTACCATATCTTTCTGACAAAAATCTAGAGGAATATTTTGAGACAATGGCCAAGCTGAAAGTTGACGAGATTTTGGTTGATAAGTTAAACCTGAAGCCTGGGGTTTGGGAATCTGTTTCTGTTGTTTTGAAAAAGAATTATCCAAATTTAGTCGAAAAATGGAGGGAAATTTTGTATTCTAAAAATAATTACTATGAGGAATCGAAGGAGAAAATTGGAAGAATTTGTGAAGGAAAAAAACTCAAATGCATCTTTTGTTATTGAACCAACAGTTCACAAACTTTATATTTAGAAAAAAATATTGATTTTATAGAACTCTGAAGGATGTGAGGAAAATGTGGGGCTGGTTTGGAGTGTTTGGTGGACTCATGATGCTTTGGTTCTTCTTTGTATTTTTTGCTCTGGGTTTCTGGCTTTGGATGCTGATCGATTGCTTGAGCAGGAGAAAGTTTGAGGACAAGCTTGTGTGGGTTGTCGTTGTGGTCCTGTTGAATGTTATCGGCGCGATCTTATACTATTTCCTGGTCAAGTCGAAGGATTAGACATCATTTCTTTTTCAAATTGAAGTAAAGCCTAGTCTTTATTCCAATGTTCATGACTGAAGTGAAAGCTGTTAAGAATGCTGGGATCAGTAGAAATGGAATTATCATCGGTGAGAGCAAGAGCTGTGCAATATTTTGAACTAGGACAGTCTCGTCTTTCACGCCCTGGGAAATGAGGCTAAAAGTGTTCTCAAACAGCCAGAAGAAAAGCGGTATAAAAGATGCTACAACTAAAAGAGCAGTGATGGCTGAAACAACTATGTAAACTGCAACTGTCTGCAAAACATGTTCTTTGAAAATAGCAAAACTCTTCTTGAATGAATCTTTGATTTTCATGTTATCTGCAATTGCAGCAGGCAAGACGTAGAAGAATGCACACATGAGCAAGCCGATAACCAGTGGCCATAGATAGGGAATAAAGCCAGCGATCCCACAAATTATGCCTAAGATCAGTGCAACAGCGATTGTTTTGAAGTAGACTGAGATGGAGAACTCAAAACTTTTCTTGATGGAAATTTCCTTTGGGAAGTTTTTAGCCTGATGTGTTATAGTTCCGAACAATATTGGATTGAAAACAAGGTAAGCTATGATGATTGTTATAAAAATTCCGAAAAATGAGGCGGTTGATTTGATTGCTTCTGGGGTTAGACTGGAAATTGAGCCAACGGTTCCAAACATGTAAAAAACGTCGTACAAGAGTAGGAAGTTCAGAATCATATAAGGCATCATCCTCTTGATGGAAAAAGCAAACTTGAATCCTTCTGCAATAGGCTTGCTAATCATACTTTTTAATTGGTTTCCGGAATAAAAATAGTTACTAAATTTAATTTCTGAAGAGAAATATATTTTATGAAATTTTCTCAGTTCAACACATTTATCTTCGACCTTGACGGAACTGTTTGGAACTGGGAGAAACTCTTTCTCGGAGTGAGGAAAGTTATAAAGTCTCTAAGAAAAGCTGGCAAACAGGTGCTTTTTGTCACGAACAATACTATGATGAGCAGAGTGGGTCTAGCAAAAAAACTGAGTAGGTTTGGTATTAGTGCTGGTGAGGATGATGTCGTTAACCCTAGCATCGTCGTAGCAGAATACCTGAAGAACAAAAAAGGAAAAGTGATGGTTTTTGGAGAGGGATTGAAGGAAGATTTAAAGGAAGCTGGAATAGGAGTGTCTGATAATCCTCATGCAAAGTATGTTATTGTCGGGCAGGAAATGAATTTTAATTACAATAAGCTTTCTTTTGCATTTACGGCTCTAAAAAATGGGGCAAGGTTTTTGGCAACAGCAAGGGGCAGATTTTTTGTGATGGGAAATCATCTTGTTCCCGGTACCGGTGTCTTGGTTGAAACCATGGAATATTTTTCTGGTAAAAAATCCATCCTTGTCGGCAAGCCCGCTGATCCCATGTGTCATGCAATCCATCTCTTTGTCCAATCACCAAGAAAACAGACTGTGATTTTTGGGGATGAGTTGAACTCTGACATCGCTCTCGGGAAGAAATGCGGCTATTTCACCGTGTTGGTGAAAACAGGGGTTGATAAAAGAGTGAAGGGAAAAATCAGACCAGACGCCGTTCTGAACTGTGTTGCGGATATAAAACTTTAAATAAACTATCACTCATTAATTTTACAAGGTGATAAACTTCTCAGGGGATCACCAAATGCAGTAGAAAAAGCAATATTAGCTCTAATTCTAATCTTAAATTAAGGAGGTGTTTGACTTAACCAAAATCATTGTAACCAGCGCTTTGCCTTATGCAAACGGAGATATTCACATAGGCCACATAGTTTCCACCTACTTACCGGCAGACATCTTTACGAGATTCTGCAAGCTTTCTGGTAACGAATGCATACATATTTGTGGAACGGATGATTTTGGCGTTCCAATTTTAATCAGGGCAGAGCAGGAGAGAAAGACGCCAGAGCAGTTCGTCAGTTATTGGTATTTTGAGCAGCTGAGGGATTTTAAAACCGCTGGGATTCAGTTTGATATTTTTCACAAGACTCATTCTCCTGAAAACATTGAGCTTGTCCAGCATTTCTTCAGAGTTTTGAATGCAAGGGGATTTATATTCACAAAGGAGATTGAGCAGGCTTACTGCGAGAGATGCAAAAAATTCTTGCCTGACAGATACATAAGAGGAACATGTCCGTATTGTGGAGCGAAGGATCAGTATTCTGATTCTTGTGAAGCCTGCGGCAGAGCACTGCAGCCTGGAGAAATAAAAGATCCGCACTGCGCTGTCTGCGGCTCGACGCCTGTGAACAAGATAACAACACACTATTTCTTTGATTTACCTCATTTCTCAGAAGATTTGAAAAAATGGCTCGAGGAAAATCAAAACTTGCAGCCGGAAGTGAAGAATTATGTATTGCAATGGATAAAAGATGGATTGAGATATTGGGACATCACTCGTGACATCTCCTGGGGAGTTCCGATTCCTCTGGAAGAGGCTGGGGGAAAGGTTCTTTACGGGTGGTTTGACAATCACATCGGCTACATTTCTTTTGCTCTGAAATATTTTTCTGATAAAGGAATCGATGGGAAAGAGTTCTGGAATTCGGCAAAAATTTATCATTTCATCGGAAAGGATATAGCCTACCATCATTATCTCTTCCTGCCTGCGATGAGAATCGGTGAGGGAAACTACAAGCTGCCAGACGCCATTCCTACTCGCGGATATTTGCTGCTCCAAGGTCAGAAACTGTCAAAGAGCAGGGGATGGTACATAAGCTTGAGGAGCTTTCTTGAATCTTTTCCAGCGGATTACTTGAGATATTACCTGACAAGAATCACTCCGAATGCTCAAACTGATGTGAACTTTGATTGGGATGAATTCCAAGCGAAGATCAACAATGAATTGGTCGCAACCATAGGCAATTTCATTCACAGGACCCTGACTTTCATTCATTCTCAGTTCAACGGAAAGATTCCAAAGCCTGGCCAGTATTCAGAGGAAGATCAAGAGTTTGAAAATGAGATAAAGAGGGTAGCCGTTATTGTTGGTAGTGAGATGGAAAAAACAGAGCTGGATAAGGCTTTGAGATCGATTCTTGAGTTTTCCGCCACATGCAACCAGTATTTTCAGAAAAAAGAACCTTGGGCAAAGAAGGAGGAGGCGAAGACCACACTATATCTCTGCGCGAATGCAGTTAGAGCTCTGGCAATTCTCCTTGAGCCTTTCCTACCGTTTTCTTCTGAAAAGCTATGGAAGATAATAAATCTGAATGATTCTGTTCACAAGCAAGAGTGGCTGTCTGCATCTAGGCTAAAACTGGAGGCAGGACACGAGATAAAGAAACCGGAGATTCTTTTCAGGATAATAGAGGATACAGAAATAAAAACTCAAAAAGATAAACTTCCAAAATAGAGTGAGGTGAAAACATGCCAGAAATATCTTTTGCAGATTTCCAAAAAATTGAGATAAAAGTTGGTAAGATTATTCAGGCTGAAGCTGTTGTTGGATCTAAGAGTTTGATCAAGCTGCAGGTTGATTTTGGAAAGGAGAAGAGGCAAGCTGTTGCTGGGCTGCTGAATTACTACAAACCAGAGGAGTTTGTCGGCAAAAAATATCTGTTCGTCCTCAACCTCAAACCGATCAAGCTGATGGGCATCGAGAGCAACTGCATGATACTCGCTGCAGATGACGGGAAAGGGAAAATTGTCTTGGTACAGCCAGAGAAGGACATAGAACCCGGAAGCCAGATAAGATGATTTGATCCATAGAAACACATTGATATATCTCAAGATGCTTTTACGCCCATTTTATTGATTCAACGATTATCGACATGTTGCGCGGGTTCAAATCCCACCTTTAACCTTCATTTACATTTTCTAATACTGGGTGTTAGAAGTCATAGATAAAAAGAAAGAGTTATGAAAATTATTTCTTTATATGAACAAATTCTTTGAATTTAATATTCATTAAAAGTAAAAAATAATAGAGAGGATGAAGGAAGTTAAGGATATCATGAATACCAAGGTTCTTTGCTTTAGTCCTAAAGACACTGTTTTTGAAGTTGCAAAGAAATTGTCTGAAAAAAAGATTTCTGGCGCTCCCGTTGTTGAAAGGGGGAAGGTTGTTGGTGTGGTAAGCGTGTCTGACATAGTCAGGTTCATGAGGACAAAACTGAAGATCGGGAGCTCGCATAATTTGCCTTCCTTGACTTTATTGGCTCTAGATTTCATCATGACAGGAAAGGACTTCGTGGACTTGAAAAAAGATATTAAGCTTATCTCCAACGTCAAGGTAGAGAAGGTGATGAGCAAGAAAATTGTTTCTATAGGGCCAGAGGCAAGCATCTTTGATGCTGCAAACCTGATTGAGAAGCATGACGTCAACAGACTGCCTGTGATTAAAGATGGTAAGCTCGTCGGAATCGTGGCTAGGGCAGACTTGATAAGAGCTCTAATTGAATAGAGGCATTTTCTCTGAAAAGCCTTTTTCTCCTTCTTTCAAAATTTTTATCAAAGTTTTCGTCAGTCCAGCCGAACATTTTAATCCAAACCCTTCTTTGTGTCTCTTTTAACGTTCTTTTCTGCTCTTCATACGATTTTTCTGAAAATTCCTTTACAATTGAACCAATCTTTTTCCAATGACGATAAATAAATTCACACTTTGATACGCCATTCAACCCTTGTGCTAGTTTTCCTGCTAATGGACAATGTAAATAATTTCCTTCTTTTACATGGGGACAAAAGTAATCTCTGATGTTACCAGGGTTAAAAACTATGTAAACATCGGGGCAAACCACTGGGAAATCTGTTTCTTCAAACATCTGAATAAAAATGAAATTTTAAAGATTTAAGTCTTCTGACGCCGAGGGTGGGATTTGAACCCACAAGCCCCGAAGGGCACTAGCTTTCCAGGTTCGCCTTAGTTTAATCTAGCGCAATACCAGATTATGCGACCTCGGCTCAAAAGATAATTGACTAAATATAAATTTAATTCCTTTAAGAACAAGCTATAATAATCTTGTTGAAGTGGGGATGATTTGACAGAGAGAAAAATTGCCAAGAAAAACAAAGTCGCTGAGGAAATAAAACAAGTAGTAAGAAGAAGATTTAGAGTAGAATCACAGGAAGAGTTGACAAGACTTGTTCTGAAGAGATTGAAGAAAGAGGATAAGAGATACACATTATCACCAATCAGAGCCAAGAGAATTGCTCTGAGCATACCAGAAATAGAGGTGAAGGCGAAGACCAAGAAAACCTTGAAGCTACCAAGGATAGAGAAGTGTCCTGTTTGCGAGAGCAAGATAGAACCGATCAAAATCAAGAATCTCTTGAACAAGGAAATTGGGATTGGTTATAGATGCACGGGATGTGGATATGAAAGTGATTTGGAAGCATTCATGCCGATGAGGTACATTTTTATTTATCGCACACATAAAGGTTAAATCTTTTTTTCTTTCTTGCTTTAAATACTAGGAGGGGAAAATTATTTTTAGGAGTGTGAAATTAGATGGGTAAGAAACCGTTTGGTGGATATTGTATCAGCTTCAAGGGAAGAAAGGAAACCGTGGAGCAAGTCTTTGGCAAAGCTCCCCTAGCTCCAAGCGCAATGACGAAGAAGCTGTGGGGTTTTGTCAAGAAAAAGAGATTAGCAAAGAAAGGGTAAGTCGAAGCTGAGAAAAATATGATTTAACTTTAGATTTTTCTATAAAAATCAATAGAAAAATTTACAACTTTTCTTGATTTCCAAACTGCTTAGCCCTTTTTTTCTTAGTAGGGATAGTGTTATCAGGAAGATTATCGCATACATAAAGAATCCTATCACGCATGGCGGAACACCGAATATAGAAGTTATCACCGAACATATAGTTCCACCGCTGAGCTCGGCAACAGAAAGATATCCTGAAAATGCCAATCCCGCTAAAGCCAATACAAATATTGCTAGTACTCTTTTGTCTTTTTTCATAATAGCAATCCTTTATATTAAGTTACCAGTATGAGTAAAAAAGTTTAACATAGGACTAGTTTAAATAGGAAACGTTGTGCGCGGGTTCAAATCCCACCTCCCGCACAAGGTAGTTAGAAATTAGTCAGACTCGGATACTCGTGGAGCAAGGACAAAAGAAAGAGAAACTTTATCGCCAGATTTAAAACTAATTTTAATCGGATAGTCCTGGCCCCATTCCAAAGCAACTGAATCAGCCAGCTTTGCCGCTTTGATCATTTTCTTCAGATAGTCCAAAGGATATCTTGCTCTTACCTCTCCGCCAGCTTTCAGCTCAATCAAAGATTTGTTCTCTTTTTCCAGCTCAAGTTGAGTCGAGCTTATGTCTCCTTCAGCCCTCATGCCAAATCTTGATGGCGCTGCTTCAAACAAAACAGAATCTGCAACAACTTCTGCATCCGCAATTCCTGATTGCAAAACATCTGATTTCACTTCTGCCCGCGTGCTGAACTCCAACTGGTCTATCGCCGGAATCTCTTCTTGGTTCAAATCAAGCAAAGGCAGAACAAATCTTCTCCTGCTCGCATTTTCAAGAATTATTTCCAGCTTTGAATCTTGTAAATTAAAAGTGACATTGTCTTCGCCACTAGCTCTCTTCAATACTGATAAAAAATTTGGGACATCCAAGCCAATTGATTGTTCCTTATCAATATCAAATTTCTCAAAGGCCGAGGAAGAAAGCTTGAAGTCAACAACTGCTACCATCGCCCTGTCAGAAGCTATCAGGCTTATCCCGTCTTTTGTTATCTTGAAAATTCCTTCGTCGATTAGCTCGGCTATTGTTGAGATAGAATCACTCAGTAGTCCTACGTCCTTAAGAGTTGCTTTGAACATTCAATCCCTCTTTGCTATATAATTCTTCTATCTTCTTAAATAGATTTAAATCAAAACCTCTCAAACTCTGTATTGCATCTGCCTTAAATTTTCCATCAATGACTGAGAAAAAGACCCTGATCAATTCTCCTTTCTCGATTGGTTGATCTGAAAATATTTCTATCTTGCCGCTTCCGTCGTCAAGAATGAAAGAATTTTCTGACAGCTCTGAAACATTTCCAATAATCGCTAGCTTTGAATCTGTCTTTGAGATTGACGAGATTTTTTTTGGCAAATAGTGATCTGACATCGTGTTTAATTTGAGAAACAAAAAATAAATAGTTGAATCAGCCGTAACTTCTCCAGCCGTGCCCGCACTTCTTGCATCTATAAAACATCGTTGGCGGCTCGTCGGCTGCTCTAGTCTGCTGCATCCACCAGTAAGCTTCCATGTTCTCGCATTTCGGACACATTATACTTGTTGTTGGCAGCTCGGCAATTCCTTCATCTTTGCCCATGACTATGATTTCTTTTTTCTTTTCGTGAATGGCCTCTGTCAAAGTTATCTTTTCTTTAGACTTCATCCTGTGTCCGCACTTCCTGCAGACAACGTACCCCTTCTTCTTTGGATCAACTACCATCAAGTTTCCGCATTTTGGACAAAACATTTATTTCCCCCCGAAAAGCCAAGTGAATATAACCTTGAAATATCCTAGTTTTGGAATAATAAAGATTACCTTTCCCTGGATCTGGTTTTTTGTTACGGGTGATTCCACTATTTTTCCAGTCACATCATCCATCGGGTTGTGATCGCCTTTTGTTAAATATGTTCCATCCGGATTTATCTTGATGATCCTGTGAATGATCGGGATGTTTTGATCTGGGTCATTGTAAACCACGACATCTCCAATTTTATAATCATTGGTTCCCTGAATTATCGGAAGGTCGCCCAGAAGGAACCCGTCCTTGATCGGCCAAGAATCTATATAGCTTCTGTTGTATCCCATGTTCTTCTCAAGCCATTGATAGTAATTGACTTCCGTTGTCTCATCGTGCACCATGGAGCCTGAGAGAACGGAAACTCCTGGTGAGCTCGTGGAGAGAATCAAGCCGAAAACAAATTTTATGAACAGCGCGGCAAATGCTCCTCCAAAAATATATGGCAGATAAGATTCTTGCTTGAAATGGTAGAGCAGGAGCACGCCAACGATGGCAACGATGTAAGCTACTATGTTTGTTGCGGAGTAGATTTGCAAAACTACGATTGATAAAACTATGTAGATTATCTTCCCATATTTTTTCTCTATGTCCTGTAATTTTTTCTTAAGCCCTTCCATAACTTTCTCCTCTCACGAGACCGGTTGCTATGATGTGAGCGATCCTGAGAGGCTCTGGGATGTAGCTTCTCGTGCAGCTCAGCTTTATCATTTCTTTTGCAGTCTCGTCATCAACTCCTATATTTTGATAATAAACATTCTTAAAGTCTTTCACAACACACTCTTTTATCTCGCCTGCGTTCTCTATAGCCTTCCATCTAGAATCAAAATCATCAAATCTTTTCAAGGCATTTTTCACTTTTTTCAAATCCGGTCTTTTTCTATTGATCACGATTACCGGAAGCCTAGTCTGCTCATTCAATTTTTTCACATCAATCACGTTGAATCCTGCCAGAGTTATGCCGTCGAACATGATCACTTTTAACTGTTGTTTATGTCTTGTTGAGTTAATAAGCTTTGTTATTTTCTCTGTCGCTTCGTTGCCGTCAACGAGCACTTCTGTTTTCAAGACACCGTCAAGAAATTTGCCGCCACGAAAGATCACTCCAATCACGGGAACGAGTTCTTTTGACTTTGCAGTGAAAGCCCCATCATCAAATCCGAGGATTCTTATCTCAGATTTCAACATTTGTTTCAAGTAGAAAACTAGGTGTTTGGAATATTTAAGGTTAGTTATTTAAGGTTCTATACATTAAAATTATTGAAGTGATTTCATGGTGAAGAAAGTTTTTCCAGAAGCCGTGGCAAGACTCTACACTCGTGTCTTTGTTTGCAGAGTTTGCAAAACAAAAATCAGGGCAGATCCTGCTAAAATTAAGCAAGGAAAGATTAAATGCAGGCACTGCGGCTCGCACTCGCTCCGACCAAAGAAAAAACCTCTGTGATGAAATGGAGATAGCTTACATCACTACAAGAGAGCTGGCTAATTCTTCTGGCCAAATGAAGGGAAAAATAAGGATAATTGTTCTGAAGAATGAAAATACTGCTAATGTGGATTTGACTTGTCCTGAATGTGGCGCTAGTCAAAAGAAGAAGGAAGAATGGAAGATGCCTTTCAGCACAAACTGCAATAAATGTGGGTTTCAGATAAAGGTAGATAGCCTGAAAAAAGAAATCAAGAAAAAGAAATAAAAAACTTATTTTTATGCCACGCATTATCTATTGAGAAGCATTGCTTCTCATGACCCCTATGATAGAATCTCAAAGAGCTTGGAATTGGTATTCTCGTGAATCTGTTCTCAGGGCAATAGTTGAGGCTGCCAAAAACAGGGAAGTAGTTGCGGTTTATCGTGACGGGATTTTTGGCAAAAGACCCGACATGATCCAGTATATTCAAGACATCCTCCAGTCTGTTGCCGAGGGAGCAATCTCCTTTCATGGCTCGCTCGAGAGATGGCAGCAGCCTATGAAACTCGATGTTGGCTTGAACAAGCCTCAGCTTGACGCCATGAGGATCGGATGGGATGTTCTTTTCGATGTCGATGTTGATGATTTTGAAATCGCGAAAATAACTGTAAAACAAATAATTAATGCTTTCAAGGACCATGGGCTCTCGAATTACAGCCTCAAATTCACAGGAGGATCTTCTTTCCACATTGGAATTCCATTCGAGGCTTTGCCAGAAAAAATCAACGCCCAGCCAACCGCTCTCCAGTATCCAGATTTGCTGCAGAAGATCATCGAGTATGTTAAATGGTATATAAGAGATCAACTGAAAGATGAGATCGCTGCCCTTGGAACAATGGAGGAAATCGCGAAAAGGGTTGGAAAGCCTATCAAAGGAATAGAAGAAAATGGAGAGATTGATCCTTTCAAGATAGTTTCTATGGATGTTTTTGGTTCTAGGCATTTATTCAGATTGCCGTACACTTTGCATGAAAAAACGCTCAATGTAAGCTTGCCGTTAAAGCCCATGGAGATAGATAAATTTGAAATTCAGCAGGCATCGCCAGAAAAAACAAAAGTTGAAGAAAAATTTTTGGTGCCGAAGACAAGCTTCCATGATGCCGAAGCTCTGGTGATCGAAGCATTGGACTGGAGCACCAAGCATTTGGTAGAAGTGAAGGAAGAGATACCAAGAATACTGATAAAGAAAAAGATCAGAACTATACCAGAGGAATATTTCCCACCTTGCATCAAACTTGCTCTCCAAGGATTGAGCGATGGCAGGAAGAGGAGCTTGTTCATTCTAACAAATTTCCTGAGGAATATGGGATGGAATCTTGAGAAGATTGAAAACAAGATGATGGAGTGGAACGAGCATAACATTCCTCCGTTGAGAACCAATTATCTGAGGACGCAGCTGAGATGGCATTTCAGACAAGAGAGGAATTTGCTACCACCAAACTGCAATAATGAGAATTTTTATACTGTCATAGGGATATGCAAGCCAGATCAGACTTGCACTAATGGGACTGACAAGATTATCCTCAAAAACCCTGTCAATTACCCGTTCAAGAAATTGAAGATGGGAAAGAAAAATAGGAAGCCGAGAAGATTTGGCTAAAGCTTTTACTGTTTTCTTTTTAATATATTAATCGGATTGTATGCCAGATGAAACCATAACTTTTGAGCTGATTAGAAAGATTGATAGGGAGGAGCAGAGATCGCCGAAGCTGACCAAGCTCCCCGAGAATTTCTACCAGAATGTGAAGAATTATCTCCAGCAGAAGAAGAATATTCTGGAAAAGATGGAGGACAGGAGAGCTTCTGTCGAGATGAAAAACATAGAAAGACTTGTTGAGGATATTTTTAATAAAAGGGAGAGGAAAATAATTACGCAGGCAGTGAATTCGGCGAGAGTCAATTTGACTGTGGAGAATCTGAGTGAGGAAGAAAGGGAATTTTTCAACCAGGCTGTGAGTTTGATAAAGGCAAGGAGGGAAAAAATTTTGAAGGAGTTGTTGGAAAAAACTGAATCAAAAGAAGGGTTGGAAACGCTTGTTGTTTTCAAGGAAGCCGTTCCTGAGTTTGTTGGATCTGACTTGAAGACTTATGGACCTTTCCAAAAGGGAGATATAGCCAAGCTGCCGGAAGAAAACATGAAGGTTCTTTTGGAGAGGGGTTTGGTAGAAGAGTTTAAGGTAAGTAAATAATTTTTTGTCCTTATTCTAAATGTAATTCAATTATATCTCCATCTTTCAATTCATAATTCAACCCAACCTTTCTCCCGCTGAATTTTGTTTTATCGTAGATTCTTGCAAATTTAAAACTTTTTAAAAATGCCCTGCTGATTTTTTCCACAAACTTTTTTATTGTCGAGCCCATTGGCAAAGACATTGGATCGGAAGGAGGTTTGCCCAAAGGTTTTGGATATACTTTTATCAGTCTTAGTGATTTCCAAATTTTTTCTCTCAGTTCTTCTATCCCTTTGCCAGTTGCTGCTGATACTTCTCCGATTCCCAAATCGCTTTTTGTGGTGACAAAAATTATTTTTGCCAATAGTTTTCTATTTTCCAACAAACCATTCAAAATCTCTTTTTGCCTTTTTTCTTGAGTAGAATCGATTAAGCATAGTATCAGTTCGGCAGTATGAAGCAAGCCAAGATACTTTGGTTCAAACGTCGCTGGAATCTCTATGATTTGTATCTTCACGCCATAATAATCCATCATCCCGACTTCCGGCTTTGTTGTTGTGTAAGGCTTCTCAGAAATTTCCACATCCTTTCCTGTCAATATTTTAAGAAGAGAGCTCTTGCCAGATTTAGTCACTCCGAGCAGGCAAACTCTCGCAGAACCCAGTTTCTGAATCTCGAATGATTTGCCGGCTTTCTTTTTCTCTGTTTTCAGTTCTTTTTCAAGCCTTGCTCGTCTATGTCTCAGTTGGGCTAAAACATTTTCCGATCCCTTGTGCTTTGGCAAAGTCCTTATCATTTCCTTTACAGCTTCTATTTTTTCTTCTCTCGTCCTGGCTTTTAAATATTTCTTCTCAGCAAGAAAATATTCTGGTCCAGCGTTCACCGGCATAATTAAAGACTTGGTTGGATGAAAGATTTAAATTGATATAAAAGACTAAATAGTGTTATGAAATTTCCGAAGACTATAACCACATACTGCCCGCATTGCAAGAAGCATACTGAGCATGATGTTGAAATAGCGAAGAGAAGGCCTAGAGGCAGTATGACGCACGGACAGAGGATATTCAAGCGCAAGATGTTGGGTTACGGAAGCTTCCCGAAGGAAAACCCTAAAGGTCGTGAGAAAGCGACGAAGAGAGTGGATTTAAGATTCAAGTGCAAGGTTTGTGGCAAGATGGGCATGCATGGATCAGGCTGGAGAGCAAAGAAATTTGAGCTGGTGAGGAAATGAAGACAAGAAATTTGATAACTCTTCCTGAGAGCAAGTTTGTGAGAGTTGTTTGCAAGAAGTGCAAGAACGAGCAGGTTATTTTCAGCAAGGTTTGTAATGTTGTCAAGTGCTTAAGTTGCGGGGAAGAGCTTGCAAACCCAACTGGTGGGGAAGCTCATATAAAGGGTAAAGTTATGGAAATGTTTGGCTAACGTGAAATTCTTAAGTAACCTTAACCAAGATTTAAGTGAAACCATGGTAGAAGAGACAAAAGTTGAATTGCCAAAACCAGAAGGCATCTGCAAGTTCTGTAAGAAGCCGATTTATATTGGTTTGGATAAACACGAATTAATCTGTCAGTTCAAGTGAAGTATGCTCCTTTAGAACCATTGATAGTTATCACAATTTCTAAAATGGGTTTAAGAGGTAAAATATTCAGGTCAATTTGGGTAGGAAACATACTACGCGGGTTCAAATCTCACCTTCCATACAAGTTATTTATTCTAAAGTTATATTTTCGGGAGGTCTAAATTGAAAATAGATGATAAAAGAAGAAAAATTGAATTTAAGAGAAAAATTTTGGAAAATGATGGAAGAAAAAAATATTGCAAGATTTCCTTTACCTCCTTATCATAGAATACCAAATTACGAAGGTTCAGATGAAGCAGCAGAAAAAGTTAGAGAGTTGGAAGAATACCAAAAAGCAGAAGTTATTGTATCCAATCCAGATTATGCTCAAAAGAAGGTTAGAGAAATAATACTGAGAGATAATAAAATGCTTATAATGGCTTCTCCAAGATTGAAGCATGGGTATTTAGAAATTGACCCAAACAAGGTTAGAGGTAAGGAGGATTTTGCCTCAACGATAGAAGGTGCATTTAAATATGGTAAGAGGTTAGAAGAATTACCTAAACCAGATTTGATTATTACTGGTTGTGTGGCTGTTGATAGAGAAGGTAATAGGCTTGGAAAAGGTGGTGGCTATGGTGATAAAGAGATTAGTTCTATTAAATCGAAGTTTGGTAAGATACCTGTTGTAACTACAGTTCATGATATTCAAATTGTAGATAAAGTTCCTACTGAAAGGGGAGATACAAAAGTTGATATAATTGTTACTCCAAAAGCAATAATCCAAGTGGGTTCAAATCCATTCATGCTCTTATGAGCTACTCAATTTTTCCTCTATTCTGATCATTTCATTTATCTTGCTTATTCTCTCGCCAGAAATACCGAACTTCACGTAATCACATCCAAGTCCAACAGCAAGATGTGCTATCAACGTATCATCAGTTTCTCCAGATCTGTGAGACATTATCGTCATAATTCTGCTCTTCTTTGCAATCTCGATTGTCTTCATCACATCTGTTATCGTTCCGACTTGACTTGGTTTGACAATCATAGCATTCGTTGCCTTGAAATCCAACCCGTCTTTCAATCTTTTTGCACTTGTCGCATAGAGATCATCACCGACAACAAGCCTTGTCTGCAGGTCGCTCGTCAAGATGGCAAACGAAGTGAAGTCTTCTTCCATGAAAGGATCTTCTGTGTAAGCAATTGGATACTCTTTTGCAAGATTTTGAACCATCTTCAATTGCTCTAACTTGCTCAAAATTTTATTAGAGTATCTATAAATATAGTATCTCCTGCCATCCCATAGCTGGGAAGCTGCAAAATCGAGACCGATCTTCAATAAATTCTCGTTCGCTATTTTCTCAAGAATATCCAACAGGTCTGTGAATTTCAAGTTTGTGATCCAAGCGGATTCCCAGTTTCTCCCATAGTCAAAAGTAGGATCAACCTGCTTCAACTTCTTACCAAGCTCGAGATAGGCCTGGGAAATTTTTGAAATATTTTCAGCGAATGATGTCTGATGGACTGGTAAAAGCAGGAATTCTTGTATGTCACTTCTATTCTCCTTCCATCCTCCTGCAACGTTGCAAACAGGTCTTGGTATTACTGGTTTTGCCTTTGCTTGAGTCAGAAGATATTCAAATGTTTTGAGGTTCTCTTGCAAGGCAAACGCCTTTAGAAATGCTGAGGAAATCGCTAAAGCAAGATTTCCGCCAATCTCTCTCAAATCAGGAGTCTTGTCTATTATCCTTATGAGCTCATCAACTTCCTGCTGGTCCTTGAAATTTTCTGATGTGAAATGCCTCCTTATCAAGTTGAATTTGTTCATCGCTTGGTCTACAGGCAAATATTTCACTTCGTATTTTCCTTTGCTCGTGCTGATTGGAACTGATGCTCTAACTTTTCCTTTCACGGTTTCCAGCTCGACTTCGATTGTTTTTTGAGAATTCGTTGCAAGAATTTCACTTATCTCAAGTTTTCTCGCTATCATTTCACTCAGCCAATTTCTCTCCAATTTTTCTTGCTTCTGCCAAAGCTTTTTTATCTTTAGAAATTTCGCCCGCAGAACCAGCTATAGCAGAAACAGAACCAATAAATTTTGTATAAACACCTGAAGAAAAGTTTTTAATGATAGATATAGGTTCTTTTCCAGAACCTCCACCAACCGCTATCGCAGCAATTGATTTTCCTGTTAATTTTTTATTTGTGTAGAAAATCACGGACCTGTCAATAAAATTTTTTAAAGTACCAGAAACATTTTCGAAATAATTCGGGCTTCCTATAATTATTGCGTCGGCCCTTACTAATTTCTTGTAAATCTCTTGCATATCATCATTTATATGACACTCTCCTGTCTTATCACATTCTAAACATCCGTCGCAAAATTCGATTTTCTTTTCTCTCAATAGAATCAATTCTGTTTCTGCTCCTTTTTTATCAGCTGCCTTCAAGGCTTCCCTTAAAAGAAATTCTGAGTTTCCTTTCCTCGGTGAACCACAAATTCCAACTATCTTCATACTATCTACCAAAAACAATCTTCCAAAGCTTCTTGCCGTTTATCATTTTCAGCTTTCCTTTTTTGACAGAAAGCTCATCAAATCTCTGAACATTGCCGGCTCCTTTACCGTAAACCAAAATTGGAACCAGCCCGTACTCATGCCTCTTGGTCTTGCAGGATGTGATGTGATCGGATGTTATGATTAAAACTCCGTTGAAGTCCTTTAAAGTTCCAAGATAATCGTCTATCCTCTCGATAACCTGCTGCTTCCTGAAGAAGTCTCCATCGTGAGCAGGTTCGTCTGGCCCCTTGATATGGGCGTAAACAAAATCATATTCCGCCAAAGAATTTGTAATATTTTCAAAGATAAATTTCAAAGTTTGCTCGAGGTTCAGCTCTGGAATAGTGATGGCATCAAATCCAGCGAGCATGCATCCTCCTTTCATCACCCCATTCTCTGCGATGCAAACACTCTTGGAAAGGTTGTGTCGTTTTGCAAAGCTCCTTAGAGCAACCAGTTTGTTGCCAGCCTCCCTCGTCACTATGTAATTTGCCGGTGGGAGACCGTTTTTTATTCTTTCCTCGTTTGAAGGGTGATATTCCATTACTTGCCTTGCGTTATCGATAAAATCTTGTACCAGCCTGGCAGATCTTTCTGCATCAGAAGAGATTGCCTCTACTCTCTTGACTTTCTCCCAAGCAACGTAAGGATCGCTGTCAGTTATCTTGTCGCTCAAGTTTTCTTTCAGGATCAAAACTGCCCTGTGTCCGTACGTTCTCATGAAAATGTGATCAACGTCAAGCTTGACGTGCTCGTTGATGTACCTTGCTATGTTGTCCAATCCTAAGAAATTTCTGCTAACCCTTCTATCAAGAATTTTCAGTTCATTATCAACAGAAACAAAATTGCATCTTAAAGCCAGCCAGCCGTTTTGATATGGAATATCTGCTCCCACTGCTTCTATCGGTCCTCTTTTCATCTGTTCAAGCTTGATGTCATAGCCGAGCAAAGATAAATTGGCTAAATGGCTTACGCTTGCCCTTGTCAAATCGCTCCAAAACTTCCTTTCAACCGGCAATATTTCACCGCACAAGCCATTCCTCGCAAAGAAATCCAAGTTTGGTTTGCGGGCTGAAGATAGAGGAGTTCTTGGTTCAGAAAAATCAGAAAGACCGTCTATGACAATAAAAACAATCTTTCTCTTTGGTCTTGCCTGCTTCCTCATTTTTCTTGGCTTCGCCATTTTTTTAATTCTCTTTCTTGGTTTTCTTCCCTTGATTTTTACCATTAATTAGAATTAGTGCTTGAAAGAAAATAAGTTTGAGTCAGTCTTTATATTTCATTTAAAATATTTTCAGCATATTCTGCCAGCTTCTTTGAAAGCCTGGCTTTTGCGACAAGTATTTTCCTCTTGAAAACAGGGTCATTTCCTTTTGACTGTTCTGCTGCAATCAATGTTATGAAAGCTGTTTGAAGCTCGAGCCAGAAGAAAGCTCTTTCCAATGATTTTCTGCTCTCTTCCCTATTTTGAGAGGAAAGAGCTAAACCTTTCCATTTCTGATAATTCTGTGAGCATAATGAAATTTGATCTTCTACGTTCATTTAACTCCCCTGTAAAGGACTTCTCCCCAAGTCTCATTTTCTAAGAGAGATATAGGACTGGTGAATAAAGCTTCTAAACCCGTAGGCTCTTTGCGCTGTTCATGATATCCTCTTGGGTTATATTGAGTTCCAATGGGGGTTTCTCTCTGTTGATTTGGTAACTTAGGACTTCCATTTTCTTTTTGATGTTTTTCCCATTCACGAATTTGAATTTCCATGTTTGCATCGTCTCCCCATGCCATATTTTTTCACCTATTTATCACTGAATAATAGTGAATATATAAGGATTTCTATGGTAGAATATATAAATGTTACTATCCTACAGTAGCGAAATCTTTATATACCCTTTACGGACAAAAGATAAGTATGGCATTAGCAATTAGAAAAACATCTCAAACCATTGGAACAGCTGTTTATGATTTAGATAATATAAGAACAAACCTAGAACAAAGACTTGGCCTTAGAGAATTGGTAGGCGATGCGAGATATTTAATGATCGATTTGATAAAAAAATACCTAAGCGGTAGGGGTGCCAAAGAAATAGAAGAAAATTATGTTTTATACGGTCTCCCGAAAGATAAAAAGATAAGAGATACTGTTGATAAAATTGCTAGTGAAGTTGGAAAAAAGGATAAAGATGCCATAGTAATTTTTGATGAAATTACTTTAGGTTTAGGTAAATTAGCAAAAGAAGGTAAACTTCTCACATCCTAAATTTTAAAAATTCTGTTGCTTGCTATTGGCGCAACAGCATCGAACCCTTTTTGTCTCAATTCTGTAGCAAACTCTTCTGTGTGATCGCCGTGGACGCAAAAAACTTTCTCTGGGTTCAGCTTGTTTATGAATTCAAACAACTCGCTTCTTCCCAAATGTGCGGAAAAATCTAGCCTCTGGACAAACATCCTAACTTCCAGGTCAAGCCCCTTTGTTATGTATCTTCCTGTCTCGAGCAAAACTCTACCTGGCGTGTCCTCGAGCTGCCAACCAGTCAAGACCAAGCTTGATTTTCTGTCAGAATACAATTTTTTCAAATACCATACTATTGCCCCTCCTGTGAGCATGCCCGAAGTTGTTAAAACAACAGAAGGCTGTTTTAAGATTTTGTTTCTCATTCTCTCTGAATTGACATACTGGACTTTTCTCAAAGCTCTGTCCAGACTGCTTGGTTCCTTGAGCAGATTGTTGTGCTGGTTAATTATTGTTGTCGCTTTTTTTGCCATACCATCCATGAAGAGTGGATAATCTATTCCATATTTATCAAGAATTAGAAGAGCCTCTTGCAATCTACCAATCGCAAATCCTGCTATCAGACAATGGCCATCAACAGCAAGCGTCTCCCTGATTATTTTCACAAGCTCCTTCTCCTGAGATTTTCTATCAGCATGCTCCCTCTCGCTGTAAGTGCTTTCAGTAATCAGGTAATTAACCTTTGGCAAATCCTCATCAGCTCTTTCTAGTAATCTCGTGTCTGTGGTTTTCAGATCACCTGTGTAAAGAAGATTCTTGCCGCTCAAATTCAGAAGAACCATACCCGAGCCAGGAATATGGCCAGCATCAAAAAAAGTAAAAGCTGTCTTGTGTGGTTTCAGTTGTTTACGATATTGAACTGGAACAAAACTTTTGATCGTCTCGTGAACGTCTTTTTTCGTGAAGGGCAGACTAACACCTTCCTCATGGCTTATCTTGACAGAATCGTGGAGCAAAAGCTCTGTCAGAGGTTTAGTGACCTCGAGTGAATAAATAGGACAGCCCTGGCCATTTGCGAAGAATATTCCCAAACCGCCAGAATGGTCTAGATGACTGTGTGTAAGCAAGATGGAGTCTGGCTTGCCTTGAATTGGTATCGGAAATCTTGGTGGAACTTCTCTTATCTTTGAGCCGTAATCGAGCAGGATTTTTTCCACTCCTGTATCGACCAAAACTCCAGATGCCCCCACTGTTTGCATTGCCCCGAGAAAGCCGATTTCGATCATAAGAATTCTCTTATTCTTCTTTGATGGTTTCCCTATTTATTGGTTTGAAATCTGAAGAAAAAGAAGAATAAAAACTAAGAATCCAATAATTTATTTTAGTGAGTTCGATGGATTTAGAAACAAGAATAAATCTGATAAAAAGATCGCCGACAGAAGAAATCATCACCGAGCAAGAACTGAGACAGCTACTCGAAACAAATGAACATCCGCAACATTATCAGGGATTTGAAATTTCTGGTATGCTCCATTTAGGTAATTTCATTCTTTCCGGGTTTAAAGTAAATGATTTCATCAAGGCTGGGATAAAATGCCAAATTTATCTTGCAGATTGGCACAGTTTCATAAACAGCAAAATGGGTGGAGATTGGAACAGAATATTGACTGCTGCCAAATATTATGAAGAGAGTTTCAAATTCTTTTGTCCAGGAGTAAAGATCGTACTTGGATCAGAACTTTATCACAACAACGATGAATATTGGAAAAATGTCATAAGGTTTTCCAAGCACATGACCATGGCCCGAACGCTCAGATGCATGACGATAATGGGAAGAAGCGAAAAGGATAAGCTTGACTTGGCTCAATTCTACTATCCGCCTATGCAGGCTGTTGATGTAAAGGAAATTGGTGCTGACATGCCACATGGAGGAATGGATCAGAGAAAGGCGCATGTCCTAGCTAGAGAGGTTTTCCCAAAAATGGGCTGGAAAAAACCAGTGGCAGTTCATCATCATCTCTTAATGGGGATCGCCGAACCCGTGAAGCTTGAATCTAAAGACAAGTTAGAACAAGTGATTGCAAGTAAAATGAGTAAATCAAAACCATGGACTGCTATTTTTATTCATGATACTGAGGAACAGATAAGAGAAAAATTGCAGAAGGCATGGTGCCCGCCGAAGCAGACGAGCATGAATCCTATGTTAGAAATCGTGAAACATGTGATTTTCCATGAGATGAAAGAATTTATTATTGAAAGGCCGGAGAAATATGGTGGTAAAATTACTTTTGGGAATTATTCAGAAGTTGAAAAAGAGTATGCTGAAGAGAATATTCATCCACAAGATCTGAAGAATTCTGTTGCTGTAGCTATCTCAAAAATCATTGAACCGGTCAGAAAACATTTTGAAAAACCATCCAATGCAAAATTGTTAGAAGTTTTCAAAGAAGTAAAAATCACAAGATAGATTATACTCTTTTCTTAGATTTCCTGACTTTGTAAGCCACAAAAAATATTGATCCTGCAAACAAAACAGCCAAAGAAAACAGAATCATTTCCAAATCAAAATATGCCATCAGCATCATGCAGGAAATTACGCCGAAAAATGCTGTGAGCGGGAACTTGCCAATGTTGAATGGCGTCTTGAATTCTCTTTTTATATCCGGTCTCATAAACCTCAGATGGATCAGTGAAAGGTTGACAGCGCTGAAAGCCAAGAGAGAACACATGCTCGTTATCTTGGCAACGCTTGTTATGTTGCCTACAAATACGAAGGCCATAGAAAGCAGCATCATGGCTATTGCTGCCATATACGGCGTCCTTCTCTTTAAATGGATTTTTGACAAAATTTTTGGGAATGACCCCTCTTGTGCCATGCCATACAGCATTCTGGATGCGACGATGAGAAGAATGAGGGAAGTGCTCGCTGTTGCAGAGAGGGCTGCGAATGATATGAAAAGAAATGCATTGTTGCCCAAAACTTTTGACGCGGCCAGTGCAAGCGGTGCGGGTGAAGCTGAAAGTTCTTGCCAACTCGCCAAGTTCACGACAGAAATCGAAATCAGAACATAGATTAATGTTGTTATTACTATCGACAGTAGCAATGCCAATGGTATAAGTTTTCTTGGTGTTTTTGTCTCCTCTGATATGTTGACAACATCCTCAAAGCCTAGATAAGCGAAGAACACCAATGTAGCTGCAGAAAAAATTCCCGACAGACCGTTTGTTGTTTCAAAATAATTTATATGGGGCGATGTCGTGGCTCTCCATAGGCCCAAAACTATTACAGTAAAAAGTCCCAGCAGCTCTATAGCAGTGAAAACGACGTTAAAGTGTGATGATTCTTTTATACCGTAAAAATTGATGAAGGTGAGCAGGACTAACAGAACAATTGCGATCAAGATTGTTATTTGGGTTTGATTCTGTACTGTAAAATTAAGAATTTCGGTGAGATATCCTGAAAAGCCCAATGAAACTGTTGCAACTGCAACTGCTGTGGTAAAAATTAAAAGCCATCCGACCAAAAATGCCCAGAACTCGCTTCCGTAAGCTTTCTTAACGTAGAAGAATTCTGCCGCGGCCTTTGGATACATAGAAGATAGTTCTGCATAGCTCAAGCCCGTGAAAACTGCGATGAATGCGCTGACGACAAAAGATATCCAAAGAGAGTTTCCAGTCATGCCAGCTGCCTGGCCGATTAAAGCAAATACTCCGGCTCCGAGAATCACACCAACCCCGTAGACGGTCGCCTCAAAGAGACCCAGCTCTCTCTTGAGTTTCATAAAATATATTTGGAGAAGATAAGAAATTAAACTTCAAAATCAATAATAAAGTATTGATGATATGCTGGACATAAAACTGATTAGGGAAAATCCGAATTTCGTCAGGAAAAATTTGGAGAGAAGAAGGGACCCTGAGAAACTGAAGCTTTTGGAAGAGTTGATTGCAGCTGATGCCAAATGGAGGAAGGCGCAGACTGAGATAAATGCGCTCAGAGAAGAAAGAAATGAAGTGAGCAGAAAAATTGCTCTGATGAAGAAGGAGGAGAAGGATGTTAAAAAACTGATGAAAGAGGCGCAGGAAATTCCTGAAAAGATAAAGGATCTTGAAGCGGAGGCTGAAAAATATCAGCAGAAAATGAGAGCTGCCCTGCTGAGCATTCCCAATTTGTTGCACGAGAGTGTGCCTTACGGAAAGGATGATACTGAAAACGTTGAGATAAGGAAATGGGGGCATCCGCCTAAATTTGATTTTCATCTGAAGAATCATTTGGAGATTCTGCAGGATTTGGATTTAATTGATACGGAGAGAGCGGCAAAGGTTGCCGGTGCCGGATTTATTTACTTGAAGGATGAGCTTGTTCTGCTTGACCTAGCAATCCAAAGATTTGCAATTGATTTTCTCAGGAAAAAAGGATTCACTGTAATCGAGCCGCCGTTCATGATAAATAGGAAAGCCTACGAGGGAATGATTGACCCATCAGACTTCGAACAAGTTACATACAAGATTGATGGAGAAGATTCGTACTTGATAGCAACTGCCGAACATCCTTTGGGAGCAATGTATGCAGGTGAAGTTTTCGAGGAGGAGGATTTGCCTTTGAGGCTCTGCGGGGTTTCGACTTGCTTTAGAAAGGAAGTTGGTACCCATGGGAAATACACAAAGGGATTGTTCAGAATGCACCAGTTTAACAAAATCGAGCAGTTCATCTTCTCTTTACCAGAAAAATCTTGGGAGCTGCATGAGGAATTGCAAAGGAATGCCGAAGAGCTTTACCAGCAGCTTGGCCTACATTATCGTGTTGTCAACATCTGCACGGGTGACATAGGAACTATTGCTGCAAAAAAATATGACATAGAGGTTTGGATGGCTGACGGAAAATTTAGGGAAGCCGGTTCCAATTCCAATTGTACTGATTACCAAGCCAGAAGGTTGAACATAAAATACAAGGAAGGTCCTGGCAAGCCGCCTGTTGGCTTTGTACATACTTTGAATAACACAGCTCTGGCAACCAGCAGGACCATGCTGGCAATAATCGAGCAGTTCCAGCAGAAAGATGGTTCTGTGATAATCCCAAAAGCTTTAGTCCCGTTCATGAACGGAATTGAAAGATTGGAAAAGAAATAATTGTCATTTAAATTTTTTGAAAGATTTTAGAGCTAAATCACAAGTTTGATCAAAAATAAAATCCCGTCTCCAAAATATAAAGTAAATAGCAAAGCCAGAGGAAATACTGGCGCGAAACAAACTCCTGACTTTATCGAAATAAATTTTTTACCAGATCTTTTGATCTTTTTCAATTCTTTTTCAGTTATTCCTTCCCAAACTTTGCTTTCTAGTAAAACATCTCCAACTTTCAATTGAGAAATTGGGATTCTTTTCTTGAATCCGACCTCTTCAACAGCTTTGACAAAAAACCAAACAAGGAACAAAATAAGAGAAACGAACAAAATGATGATTGAATTGATGACAATTGATTGAAGATTCATAACTATTCCAAACAGATTGAGAAGGGACCAGTTGCCAAATAAAAACAGCAAAAACAAAATGGGAGAGGAAATCAAGATGAGATTCGAGCTTGACTTCACTCTCTTGAAAAATGCAAAAATTATTTTTCTGTTCATAAATGACATCACCAGGGCATAAACGATCATGTAAACTGCTCCTATGAGAAATAGATTTATCAGATAGCTCAAGGCAAAAGGAAATTGGATAATTCTAGCAAGCGAGGAAAGATTGGGAGAGAGAAAGCCTATGGCAGCCAAGATCTTTGCATCCCCGCCTCCCCACTGGCCAAACCTGTACATCAGATATCCAAAAAGTAAAAGAGAGACACCATATATCAGACTGTCTGCCAGAATATTGAAATTTGATTCAATGAGAAACTGGATGAAGATCAGTAACAAAGCTAACCCTATCATGGCATAAGGAATCTCGTCCGGAATCTCGGTCGGTGTTATCTTCAGATCATACAAGCCAGCCAGAGCAGAACCAACCAAGGCGATGAGAAAAGAAATTGTTTCAAACATATGAATAATTTGGTTTTATCTAAGAATATTTCTTAAAACCTACTTTCTTCGCCTCTTCCCTGAAACACTGCCTGCAGTAGTAGAGGCCATACTTCCTGATTATTCCCATCCCGCTTCTTCCGCACTTTCTGCAAGTCCTCGTGGCGCGACCGAACTTCTTCGCCATCAGCCACCGGTCTCCCCAAGAATCTCGACAACGTCCCCAAAACCACCAACTTCCATCTTTATTATGGACTCGAAAACTTTCGTGTATACCTTCTCAAAATTATTCGCCATTTCTGCTTTCCTCAATATCGCACCGCTCATTTTTATCAGTAGCTCGGCGTCAATATCCCCCTCATAGAAAATTTTTTCATTCAACTATCTCAGCTCCAAAGTTGTTTTTTACCCAATCCATCGCTTCTTCCTTATTAATTTTATGTTTCCTTGGTATTTCTCTTTTTTGTATCTTCCTGTGCTTGATCCTGTAGCCAGCTCTCTTCAATGTAACAGAGACTTCCAAACCCGTCATGCCTATTTGATGCGAGTACTTGACGCCTTGTATGTCAATGTATTCTTTGACCCCAAAACTGAAATTTCCCTCTTCATCAAATTGGGAAGAATTGAGTTTGTTCTCAACAGCATAAAGAGATTTTCTAAGAAAATTCTCTGCTTGCTGACCTCTCAGCGTAATCATCACACCAACAGGCTTTCCCTTTGCAACGCCAAAAGTGCTTCTTCTCTTAGATTTTGTGATCACGATTTTTCTCTCCGTCAGAATCTCCAAAAGTTTTGTTGCTTTTTCGATTTTGTCCGCATCACCACCGCACCCAACATTAAGAGTGACTTTTTCTATTTTGATTGCACGCATGATGTTTTCTGCCATTTTACTCGCCTATAATAACCAGCGGTGATTTCTTTCCAACAACAATGAAATAATCGAAAATAATCTCCAATTTTTTATTTTCAATCTCGCACACGATCTTGTTTGGTTCCATCGACCTTGAAACGATTATGTCTTTTACGTTAGTTAAAATTCCGGAATTCTTTCCCTTGATTATCAATCCCAACATGCCTTTCTCGAGCTTCAGATGCTCCAAAATTTTCAGCGAGGGTAATTCAACAAGAACGGAGTCACCTATCTTGAAAATATCCTTCTCAACAATAACATTTTTCCCGTCGTGAAAGTTCAGTTGGGTTTTCCCTTTCTTGACCAAACTTTTGTTTCTTATCTTGAGTATTTTGAGTCTGGATTCTTTTTCATTGATCTCAATTGGTTTCAACCCTTTCTCATACGGTACAATCCTGTAAAACTTGTTCACTTTTGGGACTGAAATAACGTCCATCAAACCAGCCGGATATCCCGGTTCTTTCATAGGTTTACCATCAACAAGAATATCTCCTTTCTTTATTGTCGCTCTAGCTTCTTTTCCAGTCTCAGTCAGTTTCAAAATATCTCTCAAAATTATCAACAGTGGTATGCTCTCAAACTTTTTATGAGGCCCTGCTATTGGTGACACTACCCATGTCATGCCCTTCTTCGGTATTTTCCAAGACTTTGGTACGAGCAATCTCTTCAATTTAGCCATTCAATCACTTCTTCGCTCTTCTCTCCAAAATTTTTACCCTTCTTTTATCTTCCAGATTAAGATTTATAATTTTTAGATTCGATGGGTGGATTGGAACTTGAACATCAACACCAGTCGTCCTCTTCCTCGTTATCCCTTCTATGTAAGTCTTGTATTTTTTCAGATCAACTCTTGATATTTTTCCTCTTTTGCCCTTAAATTCTCCTCGCATTATTTCAACTTCATCTCCTCTTCTCACAGGCAGACTCCTTGTCTTGTATTTTTCTCTGAGTTCTTTCGAAAGATGTGATGCTAAAAATTTTCTTCTCAAATGCAGCGGAGCAGTGAACAAAAATTTCCTCTGCTTTCTCGGTTTTTTAGATTTTATCATTCACACCACTATGCTCGCAATTTTTCCGATTGAGGAAAATCTCTCTATAACCTCTTTTGCCACAGGACCTTTGATCTCTGTTCCCTTCGGCTCAAAATTATCATCGACTATCGCAGCTGCATTATCTTCAAAACTTACCCATGTCCCATCCAATCTTCTATATTCTGCCTTTTGTCTTATGATTACAGCATTAACAACCTGCTTTCTGATCTTCACATCTCCCTCTTTCACTGAGCATTTGACAATATCAGCTATTCCAGCCTTAGGTTGCCTTCTTCTCACTCCCTTGTACCCAAAAACAGAAATGATCTGCAGTATCTTCGCCCCTGAATTATCTGCGCATGTCAAAAAGGTTCCCACATTCAAAGCTTTTGTCACGCTTGCCTTGACCGCTTTCATTTCAGCACCTCGATGACCACAAAATGCTTTGTCTTGCTCAACGGCCTGCACTCCGCAATTTTCACTTTATCACCCTCTTTCGCTGCCACGCACTCAGGATTGTAAGCAGCTATTCTCGAATGTCTCCTCTCATATCTCTCGTATTTTGGAATGTAATGAAGATAGTTTTTTTCGATGATTACTGTCTTCTGTGCTTTTGCAGACACGACTATGCCCTCTAACACTTTCCCGCGCACGCTCAATTGGCCGTGCCACGGGCAAAGCTTGTCCGAGCAAGTCTTCTCTGGCGCTTTGGCTTCAATTCCTATGTCCCTTGCCTTCTGTTTTTTCATCTCACCATCTCGCAAACTTCTTTTTAATTCTATCTTCCGGTCTAGCTATTAATATCTTTCCGTCAACTTCCACTTTCACTCCATTTGGTAAGGTAAATATAAATATTGTGTTGGACTTGGGAATAACCTTTTCCTTTCCTTTTGTCTCGATCTTCAGAGTGTTGTAGCTCTCGTCGATCACTTTTCCCTTCAAACCTTTTTGTGTTGGGTCTGTAGATTTGGCTATTTTAACTTCTAACCCAATCAGCTCATGCCTAACCAAATTCTCTGGCGTAATTGACATATAGAAAAATTGGTTTTAGCTCAAATATAAGTCGTTATTATTTTTAAAACTTCATTGTTGTTTTATGGAAGAAGTGAGATTGGGAAAATATCTGCATTTTAAAGGAAAAATGTACGAAGTTATTGGTGTTGCAAGGCATAGTGAAACTTTAGAAGAGTTAGTTGTTTATCGTGCTCTTTATGATAGCCCGGAATTTGGCAAAAATGCTTTGTGGGGTAAGACCCAAGAAGATGTTCCTTGAGAAAGTGGTTGTTGATGGTATAGTTATAGTTGTTGTGGTTGTTGTAATTAATGTTTTGTTATTAACATACCCAAAAATAAAAACAATTAGAACAATTATCAAACCAAATAGAATCCATATTTTTTTCATAATTAAACCTTTTTTAATTAAGTTAAAAACTTTCGGTGAGTTCTTCTAAGACTTATTAGATTCATTATTTTTTAGGTCTTTTTGCTTTATCCCAAAGAAATAAACCTATGACTATACCTATCACAAAAATTAAAAGACCTGACAATGTATCTCCTCCAAAATAAAACATACTAGAAATCAAAAAGGAGATAGCCCAAACAATTATAGCTAAAATTTTTATTACTACATATCCCAATAGACTCATAATTAAGTTTTCTTTGATTATATTAAAATATTTGTAGTGTATCTAAGGTTCATTGTGTGAAATGAGGAATACTTAAGGGATGATTAGCGGTCTTATAACATCAATATCTTCGCTCCAGTAATGTACATGGCTGAGTTCATTTTCTCCATCAATATATGTAGCTAGAGTATAACGTTCCATCCTTACTGGTTTAGATAAAACTACATAATTTCTATTCACATTCCTTTCTATTATCAGTTTGTGAATATGTCTTCGTTCTATCTCGAATTTGAGAATACGTCTTTCTTCTGGTGATAGTTGCTCTTCAGTCTCTGGTACTCTACCACTTTCATCAACAGAATAAAATGGTTCTAGTTCTTCTAAAACAAAACGCCCCCAAGCAACATTACTCCTTGCTTGTTTTTTGTCAAGGGGAATATCTACGATAAGCTTGTTATGAGCCTCTTGTGTTCGACCGTTTTCATCGATAAAATTGATCCGATGCCTGAAAGAAATTGGTAACAAACCAAGTTCATAGAAGTAAATTAAATTCTTGTATGGGTTTTCTCGCCAACTCTTCACAGTCTCGTTCCAGAAATATAATACCATATCTCTTCTTGTTCGGTTTATTATATCGTCAAACGTAGGAGCCCACCCACCATAAAAAATAGAATCTTCTTCTACTATTTTTTCCGTTATAGGTAGCAATTTATCATGTACCAACTCATCTATTTTGAAAGACATTTTTTTAATTCTGCCATAACAGTTGTTCTTGTGTGCTAGTGCTCTTGCACTTTGAAACACTTTCCTTCTGTCTGGGCAGCCACATTCATAACCATATGCCCAAAATCTTCTAGTATGTTCACAAGGTGAGATTTGATAAAGCATTTTTCTGTTTTCATCCAACATGGCTTGCACATGAGGTAAAATCCGATTTGAATCTTCTATTTTGAGAGGGGTGAAAAAATTTATTTTATCTATTCTTTGTTGCGTCTCTCTCATTATTTCGTCTAGTGAAGATCCCATAAATAAATAAGAGAAGGTTAATTTTATATTGTTTTGTAAAAAGAAACGCAGTTTCTTTTTCAAACTTAAAATCGCGCCTCCCACATGAAAACTTAAGTCTTTAAAGAACTTCTGCTAATAGATGTTGTAAAAATCAACTTATCTCTATCTGATCTTCTTCGTATCCAAGTTTCACCAGAAGATCTTTTATTCTATTCCTATGGTCACCCTGCAATTCTATGTGGCCATTCTTGAATGTTCCTCCACAAGCGAGCCTTGATTTCAGCTGAGAAGATGTTTCCTTCGCTCTTTCCGTTATTCCTTCGATTATTGTTATCGGCTTGTTAAACTTCCTTTTTTCTATAGAAACCCTTATCTTCTGGGCTTCCTTCTCTATCATCCTGCACGCGCAAAGGTCTATCGGTAACCCGCATTTCGGGCAAATTTGTTGTGCCATCTTTATTTCATTCCCTCTTTTCTTCTCTCCTGTTTTATCGTGAGAATCCTAGCGATATTTCTTCTGATCTGTTTAATCTTTCCAGGATTTTTGACAGCTCTTCCCATCTTCACGTTTCCCTGTTCTTTCAGAAGCTCTAATTTAAGTTCAGAAATCCTCTTATCCAAATCTTCCTTCTTCAGTTCCTTTAACTGCTTAACCGCTTTCAACGGTTTTTTCCTCCTTGTTTTCTTTTTCTTTTTCAGGTATAAATCCTTTTTCTTCTGCTGTTTCCTTGAACTCAAATTCCTTCGGGCTTGACTTCATTATCCTCACTTGAATTCCCACTACCCCTGGTCTTGTGTTAGCTTGAATCATTCCTTTTTCAACCAAGGTCTCTGCATAATCCCCAGAAAAAGCAACAAACCCTCTTTTGAATTTTTGGAATCTCGACCTCTCGCTTCCGGCAACTTTCCCGCCGATCTTGATTTGGATTCCCGTGGCTCCTGCTTCCATCACTTTGTCCAGATAATAATTGGCAACTTTCTTATAATTTATCCCTCTTTCCAATGCATTCGCTATCCTGTTTGCAACTATATGAGCATCAAGAAACGGATTTTCAACTTCTCTCACATCGATCAGTGGGTTCTCGAAGCCAAACTTTTGCTTGACCTCCTCTGTTATTTCATCAATCTTTCTTCCAGACCTTCCTATGACCAATCCTGGCCTGTGAGCGTAGATTATTATTCTGGTTCCCAACGGCGTTCTTTGTATCTCCGTATGCGAGTAGCCTGCCTTCTCAAATCTATTGGCAAGATAAAATTCTACCTCAGATTCTTTTATTCCCTCTTTCACGAAAAGCTTCTCGACTGCCATTACCTCTCCTCTACCTCGATTATCAGATTGACTGATTTTCCTCTTTGTCCTCTTAAATGCCAGAGGCTTCTCGGCCTGTAAAAACTCAGTGCATTGTCGGCCTTGATTTTTTTTATGAACAATTTATCAACATTCAGATTTTTCTGCTTCACATTGGCCTCCATGGATTTGAACATTTCCAAGAATTTTTTTGCCGCTCCCAAATAATATTTTCCATCAATATTCTTCTTCTCTTTGGCCAGATCTTCAAGGAATGCTCTCGCTTTGCCGAATTTCATTCCTCTCAGTTCTTTGCATAAAACAACGGCGTGCTTTAAAGAAATTCTTGCGCCAAAAATTTTTGAAGAAGCTGTTTTCATCTCATCACTACACTAAATCGAACTCTTTCTCCTGAAAGCCACTTATCCCTTTGATTACCATTCTATCTTTTGTCACCTTTAACCTACCTTCCTTAGCCAGCCGAGATGTCAGCTGTGAAATATAATATCTCTTTCTATTTGTTTTTCTTGCTATACTTTTAATAGTTAATCTTTTGTTTTCATTTTTTAATTCCTTACAAGTCTTTAAAATTTCCTCTTCTGCTCTACCTCTCTTAAATCTTAAAGGCGTTTTATAAGAATTGAGCAATGAAACAAGCTTATCTTTTTTCTTTGGTAATGAAAAGTTGATTCTTTCAGCAAACTTACGAATATCTGCTTGATTGCTTATTTGAATTATCCAACCGTAACTTGTATAGCCCTTTTTAGAATTGTAAATTCTGGTTGGACCATAAGGACCACTTACATCAATACCGACTTTTTCTAATAATTGTTTTAATCGCACTAGCCTGATTGGCGAAACTGACCTTGAATTATACTGCCACAATTGAATTGCTTTGCTTCCTCCATCAGAACGACCCAAATTCACAGTACCTTCATCATCAAAGGCCTGTTGAATAAAATTCAAATATAAAATAGGATTCTTCATTATAAATTCTGGGATGGGAGGATCATTGAACAATTTACTTCCTGGCAAAATTTCCAAGCCATTTAAAAGAATATAACCAAAAATTTTAGGGAACTCAACTCGGAAATTATTTTCGTCTTTTCGTTTAATATATTCTATGTTTCCTATAACACTATTCACATTGCTTATCATTTGATTTACCAAATTTTCTTCGTTATTTGTATAAAATGGATAAACCCCTGATGTTAAACCACCATCAAAAAATATTCCTGAAATTATCTTGACTCCCTCTTTTGTGTTAAAATTTATGGAAAATTTTGGATTAAAGATGCATTTTCCAGCCCATTTTGTTTTGATCCATATAAACTCAGTTTCAAGTTTCTCTAAAGAAAATTCTTCATAGCCATTTTCAACCAAAAAAGATGAAAGTTTTTTCAAAAAATCTAAGCTTACAGATCGAAATCTTCCTTTTTCAAAATCATAGATCGTGGCCACGTTAACTGATAATCTTTTTGCTAAGTTATATCTGCCTGGAACGAGTTTCAAAGCTGATTCAATCATTGATTTTTGAATCTTATCATTAAGTCTTACACAAACACTTTTTTCAGGCAAATCCTTCAATCTCACAATTCCATTTTTATTTGACATTTTCTATCACTTCTTTATCTATATTTTTACAGTATATTAAATTTTAATACCAAGAAAGTTGTAATATATAAAGTATATATCACAAAATATATATTGCTATGTAGGTTTGGACGCGTAAAATTTCGACCCACGTGTAGCACCTATTCCAGGAGCAGAGTGTTTCACACGCTTTATCGGAATTGAAAATTCTCCAATCTTATGTCCAACCATCTCAGGCGTGACAAAAACATTAATCCATTCCTTGCCGTTGAACACGCCAAGCTTTATCCCGATCATCTGAGGCAAAATTATCATCTCTCTTAGATGTGTCTTGTGGAATTCTTCTGGCCTTCTCTTTATTTCTTCCAAAAGTTTCTTCTGATTTTCCTGCAATCCTCTCTTGAGGTTTCTTCTCTCTTTTGCATTCAAGAGTCTTGAAAATTCGTCTACGCTCATTTCCTTCAATTCTTGTTCTGTCTTTCCTCTGAAGCTAAAAATTTTCGGCATTTCTACCTACCCTTCTTCACTCCCGTCCTTCTCGGACTGATTGACCCGACCTTTGCTCCAGGTGGTGTTGATCTTTTCACAGCCTTGCCTTTTCTCGGCCTCTTGGCTTTTCCTCCGTATGGATGATCAGTTGGTGTCATGTTAACTCCTTGTGACCTTGGATAAAGTCTGCCTCTCGCCAGCATCGCATGCACTTTCTTCCCAGCTTTGACCCATGGTTTCTCAGTTCTTCCCCCGCCTGCCGGAACGCCTATGGTTGCCTTGCATTCAGACGGAAATTCAACGACTTTGCCAGAAGGGAATTGAACCTTGACTTTGCTTTCTGTCTTGCCGACTACAATTGCAAAACTGCCCGAGCTCCTGCAAAGCTTTGGCCCAGAATTCGGATAAGTTTCAACTGAAAAAACTTTTGTTCCCTCAGGAATCTCTGATAACCTCAAAACATTTCCAATCGCCGGCTCTCCGCCATAGCTGACTAAGTCGCCTGCTTTCAATCCTTCCGGTGCAACATGCAAAATCTCTTTTCCGTCCTCAAATCTTATTATTGCGACAGGAGCGCTCCTTGCTGGATCGTGAACTATGTCTTTCACTCTGCCGCTGATGCCTGTGACAGGGACATATTCCACTCTGCCTAAAAATCTGTGGCTTGGAGCTCTATACCTTGGGCCACCTTTGCCCCTTGCTCTCGGAATTATCCTTTTCCCCATTTTGACACCGGTTATTAATTATTTGGCTTTCAATAAATGAATTTCTTATATTTTAAAAGCTTTTGTTTTTGTGGTTTTATTGAATGTAAATCGAACCCTAGGTAATCAGTCTTCTATATTTTTCTTCACCTTCTCTTTGCCCAAATTTCGTACAGGCATTTATATCATCCTCCGCCACATTTCCAACATAAACTTTATAAATTTAAAGGATACACAAAAGTTTAGGAGAGAATAAATATGGAACAAAAAGAGAAGATTTTCATAGAGCAGTTGTATGCATCTGGTGGTTATTTTCCTCTAGGGTACGTTATCCTTGATATTGGTAGAGGAATTGGTTTTTCTGATAAAGAAATAGAGAGTATTATCTCACCTTATCATGAAGGAGTTTGGTCAGGAGGAGAATGCTACAATTTAACCCCGGAAAATTTATATAATAAAAAAATAAGTAAACAGCTATGGAAAGGGCATATAGAAGAAGCTGAAGATGATCTCAAATTTCTTATTAAGCACATTTGTTTACGTGAAGGGATAAAATTTTCTCCAGATTTGATTGAGATGAGTTATAAACATTTCAGAGAATGGTACAAACATCATAGAAAGGGAAAAGAGAGTGGTTATAACGGATTGTTTGGATCAGTCATTCTTTCGTGTAGGAAGTTGGGTATCCCAGCGAATGCTTCCTCTAGGAAGAAGAGTCAATCTTATTTAACATTGTTTAATACAGTTGACGGATACTCTCCAGCAACGGAAGAACCTTATAGATATGTTCGTTTTGTTTGTGAGGAATTAGGACGTTCAGAGAAAACTATAAAAAAAGCGATAGTGATCGGGGAAAAAGTTAAAAATAAAATTAGTGGTATTAATCCTAACGGATTTTCTGCTGCATTGGTTTATATAGCAAGTATATTATCCGATGAATCCTATGAAAGAATAACTCAGGGAGAAATAGCTGCAGTTTCAAACTTACAGGAGTGTACAATAAGGAATTGGTACAGAAAAATTTTAAAGGAAGATCCGGAATTGGAAAAAGAAATTATGCAAAGGTAAGACTTTTGTTTTAAAAAATTATACTATATACCATTCTGTATTTTCTTCCTTTTTTCGATCGAGGATAATACAATATGGTTCTCCATTTCTGTAGATAATCGAGCGGTCTGGACGATGCTCTTCTTTAAATCCTTCCGCCTTCTCGAACAATCCCAAAAGTAAATTTGAAAAGTATTTAAACGGCCTCATACCATTCCCAGCTTTACCGCCACGTCTCTTGCTTTGAATTCTGGCTTCAGTTTGATGATGGCTTTCTTCTGCCCTTGAAAAGTTGTTTCCGTGTTTACGCTGTCCACTTTCACTTCAAACGCTTTCTCAAAAGCTTCCTTTATCTGTTTTTTATCAGCTTTCCTATCAACGATAAAAACTATCTTATTTTCTTTTTCAATCATACTCACAGATTTCTCAGTCATGTGAGAATATTTTAACACTGACCAGACATCCGCTTTTTTCATTTCAATCACTATATTTTTATTTGAGATTATGTAGAATAAATTAATCTTTAAAATTTATATATCTCAGTTTTTCAAGCGGATTTTCTTCTTCTAGAATTTTGTACGGATCCATTTTACTCACTCCAATTTTTTAATGGCGGGTTCAGACCAAACCGTCAGCCTTCCTGATATCCCCCCAGGTGCCAGGGCTTCCACGTTCAAGCTGCTGACCAAACAAACATCAGCTCCCAAGTTCTTTGCTGATTTGTTAACACCTTTATTCTCAGCGACTACTATCAACGGCCCGACCTTTTTCTTGTATTTCCCTCTCTTTATTTTTCTCTCCTTTATCCTCTCCAACTCTTTTTCCAAACCAATTTTCTTGAAAAATTCTATCAGATCTTTTGTTTTCTTCAATTCCTGAATTCTATCATCAACAATTATTGGCAGCTGCTTCACGTCTTCAGCTTTATGCCCCCGCTTCAAAACCAATTCTTTCACAGCAGTCGCGGCTATCGCAGATTTTATAGCCTTCTGTTTTTCTTTCTGGTTTATTCTCAATCCCCAAACTTTCTCGACTATTGGCGGATGCGCTTCCCTTCCCTTTGTAGCTTGAGGAACAAACCTAGGTCTGAACATCTGCTGCATCGGAATCTTGCCGTGCAACCTCGGCATCCTTGCCATCTCCCTGCTCATCATCGTCCATCTGTGTCTTCTGTAGCCGTGGTAATGAGCTGATGTTCTTTTACCAGCCATCACATCAACACCATACGGCTGTCTCTTCCTGCTTTGGACAACCAAAAAAGCTTTCCTTATCAAATCCTCTCTCAAAGGCTCTTTGAAAACTGCTGGCAAATCAATTTTTTTTATCGAATTCCCCTGCAAATCAAACACATCGACTTTCATTTCATTAACCTCTGCTAATCTCCTTTATTTCTGGCACAAGCATTTTAGCTTTTGGTGGCCTTATGGTTGCTCTCAGTCTTACCAGCCTCTTCTTAGATCCGGGCACAGAACCTTCCAAAAGCAAATAATTGCTCTTGACCACACCATAATTTACAAATCCTGATTTCGGGGTTATCTCTTCCCCGTTTTCGCCGATTTTCAGGATTCTCTTGTTCAACTCTGTTCTTGTCTGGAAGCCCAGCTGGCCGGCCATCGGGACTGTATGTCTGACCTTTCCTGGCTCCTCTTGACCCAATGTTCCCACATGTCTCTTCTTCTCCTTCGCATGCGTTGATTGAATGAAAACACCAAATCTTTTGACAGGACCTGCAGTTCCCTTTCCTTTCGTCACAGCGATGACATCCACATACTCTCCCTGCTTGAAGACGTCTGAAACTTTGATCTCTTTTCCAAGAAGCTGTTTTGCAAAATCGGTTTTTTCCTTTGCATCCTTTCCACCAACATCAACCTCAAAAATTTCTGGCGTCTTCTTTCCCAGACCGGAGAGTTTTGGCTGCGTGGCAACGATCAATTTTAATCTGGAAATTTTTTCAAGATTTTTTTCTATTTCACCGATCTTTTCTTCATTTCCCTTTGCCTTCACCTTCCTCTCGATTCCCTTCGGCAGTTCTTTTGACCAGATTTCGTTCAAGACCTGAAAACCTTTGTGCGTAGCTTTGTACGTTCTCAGGGCAACTGCCCTGAGCGGAGGGCATTCCAAAACTGTGACCGGAACAAAAATTTCTTGCCCAAACGTCGGAGAACTTTTTACATTATCAACCAGCACTGCATGCATCATCCCAGTTTTGTAACCAGCGAAATCCAGAAGTTTTGTCGCCTCTGTCTTTGGATATGTAGATACGGCTGGATAAATTCTCCTGGCCCTCTTTTTGGGATAGTAAGCAAGACTGCCTTTCCTTGGTCTTTTTATCGCTGGCATTCTTTTCGCCTTATTGAATTATAATCTTTAGTAAAAAATAAATAAAAAGGTTTAAATTGTTTAATATTTCTCCTTAAATAATGTCATATCACGTCTTACCTTCAATTTCCCCTGAGGAGACTGTTGTTTGGTTTGACCTTGAAGGAGTGTTGATGGAGGATAATATTTCCCTTTATCTTCTTTCTCACAAACCATTCCTAATGATTAAGTCTTTTTTGAATGGGGTTGTCAAGGCAACCTGTAATAACTTTTGGAATAGGAAAAAAGATTTCACAGAGGAATGGACAGAGGATTGTAAAAAGCACTATGAAGGAAGAATGACTCCATTGGAAAGGTCTTCGCTTGGTAGATTGATATTCAATTCACAATCAGAACAACATAAAGATGTCTTATTGGACCTTTTCAAAGTTTTAAAAGAAGATGGGTATGATTTGTACGTAATTACGAGCGCAAACCGCGAAATAGCATATGGATTTTTAAACAGCTTTCCTGAAGAACTTCGCTTACCTCAAGAAAAAATATTTGCTTCTGATGAAAGATATGTTGATAGAAATGTTAAAGCTGCCATTGTTAGGGACATCAAGCGCAAAAGCAATAAAATTATCGTGGGTGCTGGTGATACAAGAACTGAAGAAGATGCGCTTGAGGAATCTGATGTACCATATATAGTTAGAAGTAAATCATCTTTCTTAATGCCATGCAAGATTCAAAGAGGGTTGAAAGTTGATAATTTGTATGCAATTAAATCGATGTTTGACATGGTCCATTATGAGCGATTTTTTCGCGAAAAAGACTTAAACCTCTAGGAGAAAATCATCAATATGGAAGAGAAGCCCTGTGTGTTCTGCCAGATTGTAGCAAAGAGAATTCCTGCAAAGATTGTTTACGAGGATGATTTTTCTATTGCTTTCTTAGACATCAACCCAGCAAATGCTGGTCACACTCTGCTGATACCTAAACAACATTTTGAAACTGTTGCTGACATTCCTTCTGAACAATTCAAAGAACTGATGGATGCTCTCAAAAGGATTGCAGTGGGAATTCCCAAAGCAACTCAATCAGAAGGTCTGAATATTCTGCAAAACAATGGGGAAGTTGCTGGCCAAATAATACCGCACGTGCACTTCCATTTGATTCCAAGATACAAAGACGATGGTTTGCAGCTAGGTGTCTTAAGACAGGGAAAGATGGATGAGAATATGATGAACCAAGTTGTAGAAAAAATCAAATCTGCTATACCACCGAAAGAAGAGAAGAAAGAGGAAGTCAAGATTGAGGAAGAGAAACCAGAAGAAGAGAAAAAGAGAAGCGAGGAAGAGATTTACTTGATAAGAAGGGAGTTGGAACTAACTTAACTTTGTTAATTCATATCTTTGATAGATTTTATAACCATCGAACATAATTTTAAATTAGTAAAATGTTTATTATTCCATCAAAGCGCCGATGGTCCAGCCTGGTCTAAGACGCGAACGATTGGCGTAAGCCTTCCATGTTGGACGAAGTTAGCTTGCAATCAGCTAAGCTGACAAGATACGTGGGTCCAAATCCCACTCGGCGCATCTTTTGAAACTATTTAATCTTTTTAAATCAAAATAGTTCTTTACTATTGTATAGGTGAGGAAATGCTTCAGGATATATTAGCAGATGCGTTGGTAGCAATAAAGAATGCAGAGAAGGTTGGGAAGCCAGAATGTGTCATTCGTGCTTCAAAGACGATAAAGGAAGTGCTCAAAATCTTGCAGAGCCAGAGCTACATCGGAGCTTTTGAATTCATTGACGACGGCAAATCTGGAAAGTTCAAGATTGAGCTGAAGGGGAAGGTTTTGGACTGCAATGTCATCAAGCCGAGATTTGCTATCAAAGTTGACGAGTTTGAAAAATGGGAGAAGAGGTGGCTTCCTGCAAAGGGATTTGGAATTCTAATTTTGGCAACGCCTAAAGGCATCATTGACCATAATAAAGCCAAGGAGTTGCACACTGGAGGAAGGCTTTTGGCCTACTGTTATTGAGTGGTTGTCATGTATTCCTTAAAGATAGACATTCCAGAAAACGTGAAGGTGGAGGTTGATGGTAAGAAGGTAAAGGTTTCTGGAGATAAAGGACAGACTGAGAGAAGTTTTCTTGAAAAGGAAGTCAAGATTGATATAGTTGATAATAAAATTGTGATTTCATCTGAATCCGAGAGGAAGAAAACCAGAGCATTGATCGGAACTATTGTTTCGCATATCAAAAACATGATGATTGGAGTTACAAAAGGATTTACTTACAAGCTCAGGGTTGTTTTCTCGCATTTTCCCATCACGGTAAAAGTCGATGGAGATAAGATAGTGATACAAAATTTTCTGGGCGAAAGGAGTGCAAGGATTGCTAAAATTGCAGGTAAAGCAGAAGTGAAGATTGATGGTTCGGATGTGATAGTTTCCGGTGTTAATGTCGAAGATGTTGGCCAGACTGCTAGCCGCATTGAGCAGAGCACTAGAATAGTTGGTTATGATAAAAGGAAATTTATGGATGGAATTTATATTGTGAGTAAGGAGTGAAAAATATGAATCCGAGAAAAAAACCAAAGTTCAGGAGAATTCACTCACAGAGTATAAAAAGGATAAAGCCTTCGTGGAGGAAGGCCGTAGGACTGCACAGCAAGATCAGGGTGAGGAAGAAAGGCAAACCTATAATGCCCTCCATAGGCTATGGTGCGCCAAAAAATTTGAAGTACTTGCATCCTTCCGGCTTTAGAGAATTTTTAGTTTCTAATGTCAAAGAGCTACAAAAAATTGAGCAAAAGACTGAAGCTGTTAGGATTGCTCATACTGTTGGTAAGAGGAAGAGACAAGAGATTCTGAAGAAAGCTGAGGAATTGAAGATCAAGGTTTTGAATCCCTAATTAAACCAAAAACTAGAGTCTTTAAAAAGGTTAAACTACTTCTTAAAATAATAAATTAATTAATTGTATTCCAAATAATACCATACCGGTGTTAGAATGGCAAGCTTGCAGAAGAGATTGGCAGCGCAGATATTGAAGGTTGGTCAGTCGAGAGTATGGCTAGACCCGAGTCATGCTAAGGATTTAGAGGCTGCTATAACCAAGATAGACATCAGGAAGATGGTAAAAAAAGGATACATCAAGTCTTTGCCGGAGAAACTGCACAAGCCGAGAGAAAGGAAGAAGAAGAGAAGGGGAGTTGGAAGCAGAAAAGGTGCCAGAGGAGCTATCATTCCTGGGAAGATAAGATGGATTTCTGTTGTAAGGCCATTGAGAGGGATGTTGAGAGAATTGAGGGATTCTGGTCAAATTGATCGAGCAACTTACAGGATGCTCTACAACCTTGTCAAGGGTGGAATGTTCAGGAGCAGAAGCCACTTGAAAATTTATCTAGAGCAGCATGGGTTGATAAAAAAAGAAGTGATTGAATGAAATTGAGTCCAACTTATAAAATGCCATTCAAGAGAAGAAGGCTTGGTAAGACAGATTACAACAAAAGGCTAAAGTTGTTGCTCTCAAAAAAGCCTAGACTAGTTGTGAGAAAAAGTTTGAAATATATTAGAGCACACATCGTTGAATTTTCAAAAGAAGGAGACAAGACTTTGGTTTCTGTGAATTCAAATGAATTGAAGAAATTTGGCTGGAATTTTGCTTTTGACAATTTGCCCGCTGCTTATCTGACAGGGTTGCTCATCGGTAAGAAGGCTCTGAAAAAAGGAATAAAAGAAGCTGTTCTCGATTCCGGTTTGCATTCTTCAACGAAGGGAAATAGGATTTATGCTGTTGTAAAAGGGGCGGTTGATGCTGGTTTGAAAGTTCCTGTTGGTGAAGCTATTTTACCAACGGAAGATAGGATTAAGGGCTTGCACATAGCAAAATATTTAGAAAAATTCAAATTTTTACCAGAAAAATTTGAAGAAGTAAAGAAGAAAATCGGGTGAGTGAATGGTTGAAGAAGTGAAAGAAGAGAAGAAAGAGAATGAAGTGGAGGAAGTGAAAGAGATTGAGAAAGTGCCAACAGAGGAAGCGGCTCCAGTAGAGGCAGAAAAGATCAAAGAGATTGTGCCGAGCCCGCTCGAAACATGGAAACCAAAAACAAGTTTGGGAAAAGATGTCTTCGAAGGCAAGATCACTGACATAGAAGAAATATTGAAATCTGGGAGGAAGATAGTGGAGCCGGAGATTGTGGACAGGCTGGTGCCAAACTTAAAGAACGAGATAATTTTGATTGGTGGGAGAGCGGGAAAGGGAGGGGGAGCGCAAAGGATTCCTGTCAAGATGACAGCAACGATGCATAAATCTGGGAGAAGGTTCACGGCCTCTGCTTTTGCTGTTGTTGGAAACGAAGATGGCTTGATTGGGATTGGAAAGGGAAGCGCTTTAGAAGCAAGGAACGCTATAATAAAATCAATCCAGAAGGCAAAATTGAAAATTATAAAAGTCAAGCGCGGTTGCGGGAGCTGGGAGTGCGGCTGCGGACAAGAGCATTCTATTCCGTTCAAAATCAAGGGCAAGTCCGGCTCTGTTATAGTAGAACTGATGCCTGCACCAAAGGGTGTTGGTCTTGTTGCTGACGACGAATCGAAAAAAATTTTCAAACTGGCAGGAATAAAGGATATCTGGGCAAGAACTTTCGGGAACACAAAGGCCAGGATCAATTTGATTTCCGCAATTTATGATGCGCTGAAGAAATTATATATTTATGAGAGGGGTGAGTGAATGTTTGCTGTCGTAAGGTTGAGAGGATCTTCTGGATTGAGAAAAGATATTGAAGATACTTTAAGAATGCTCAGGCTCGAAGCTCCGAACAATTGCGTGCTCGTTCCTGAAACAGAAGATTACAAGGGAATGCTCGAGAAATGCAATGCAGCTTGCACGTGGGGAGAAATCGAGAAAGAAACTCTGGTAAAGCTTTTGATAAAAAGACTGATGGCAGAGAGCGATAAAAAAGTTGATGAGAAATTGCTCAAGGAGATAACAGGAATTGATTCTTTTGAAAAATTTGCTGATGCGTTGATTTCTGGAAAACCCAAGCTGAAAGATTTCAAGAAATTAAAGCCTGTCTTCAGGCTGCCTCCGCCATCGAAAGGATTCAAATCAATAAGGGAGCTGTATCCAAAAGGTGATTTGGGTTACAGAAAAAAAGATATAAACAAATTGTTAGAGAGGATGATTTAATGGTTGTGGGGGAGAAGAAGCATAGGAGATTCAGGGGAAGAAGAACTTATCATGGTTGTCACAGAAAGGCAAGAGGCGGTGGCTCGAGAGGTGGAAGAGGCCAAGCTGGATTACACAAACACAAATGGAGCTATACCGTAAAGTATGAGCCAGAACATTTTGGCAAAATTGGTTTCAAAAGGCCAAAAGCAGTCGTGAGAAAATTTAGGTCGATAAATCTGAAACATTTGGACAAGATTGCAAGAGAAAAAAATCTTGACAAGATAAATGTTCTGGAATTGGGATACGAAAAAGTTTTAGGAGAAGGAAAATTGTCAAGGCCTTTGGAAGTTGAAGCAAAGTTCTTCTCTAAGCAAGCCGTCAAAAAGCTGGAGGAAGCTGGCGGGAAGGCTGTCAAGCTATGAGTGAAGAACAGGAAAAGAAGAGTCTTGATCAGAAAATTGCAAGATTTTTGCCTTCTATTGAAAAACCTACTTATCAGCAGTCTTTCAACAAAAAACTCAAGTGGACTCTTTTTGCTCTGTTGCTCTACCTCTCACTTTCTTACATCACGATTCTTGGTGTGCAGAAGACTTCTTACGAGCAATTCAGGTTTTTTGAGATCGTGCTCGGCTCGAAATTCGGAAGCATGATGACTCTTGGGATCGGACCGATAGTGACGGGTGGAATTATCTTGCAGCTTCTGGTCGGGGCAAAAATAATAAACTGGGACACGACAGAGCCAGAGGGACAAAGGAAATTCCAGACGTGGAACAAGTTATTGAGCCTAATATTTTGCGTGGTTGAAGCGGTGGCTTTTGTCATAGCAGGAGCATTGCCAATATCCGGTGGTTCAATGACAACAGTTTTGGTTATATTGCAATTGACTGCCGGGGGTGTGATTGCGCTGTTGCTCGACGAGCTCGTGAGTAAATGGGGATTCGGCTCTGGTATAAGCCTGTTCATCGCAGCCGGAGTTGCAAATCAAATCTTGATAAGGGTTTTCTCGCCTCTTTCAGCCTCATGCACTCCTGGTAATTTGGGCCAATGTCTGCCCACATCAGACTCGCCACCATCGGGATTGCTCTGGCAGTTTTTCATATATTCGTTTTCTGGTAATCTTATTCAAACGATTGGAACAGCATTACCGATGATAACAACGGTAATAATCTTCCTTCTTGTTGTTTTCATACAAGACATAGGGATTGACATCCCGCTCTCGTTCTCTGCCATGAGAGGATTTGGAAGGAGTTGGACGTTGAAGTTCTTGTATGCCAGCAACATTCCCGTCATCCTTGCCGCAGCACTCTTGGCACAATTGCAGATTTTTGGGAGAATTGGAGTACAGTCCGTAACCGCTGAAATGAGTTGCAGTTGGCTTGCATGTTATGATAAACAGAATCAAATTGTTGGTGGCATTGCCTATTATCTAACATCTCCGGGCAACATGCTGAATGGTGTTATTCAAGGTACGCTCACGAACACGCAATTGATCAGGGCTTTCACTTATCTTTCATTTTTCAGCTTGATGACAATGATCTTCTCAATATTTTGGGTCTCCACTTCTGGAATGGATGCCGCCTCTGTCGCAGAGCAGCTTGAGAGCATCGGCATGCAAATCCCCGGCTACAGGAGCGATAAAAAATCCATGGAAGCTGTATTGAGCAAATACATTCCCTACCTTGCTGTTCTCGGTGGTTTGGCCATCGGGGTTTTTGCAGCAATGGCAGATTTCATCGGTGTGATGGTGAGCGGGACTGGAATACTTTTAACTGTCATGATACTCTATAATCTTTATGAGCAGTTATCAGCTGAAAATCTTGAGGGGGCGCATCCACTGGTAAAGAGGATTTTGGGTGAATGAAATGCTTGAACCCTTGATTGCTGTCTTGAATGTCATCTTTTCGCCGCTAACTATTTTTTCGCCAATAGTTTCCGTTATGCTGATCGCTTTCTTGATCACAGTGCTGGTGATTTTGATAAACAGATTTTTTGTAGATAGGAATGCCATGAAAGAGTTGAAGGCGAAGATCGAGAAGATGAGGGAAGAATTGATAAGCTATCAGAAGGGGGGAGATTCGCAAAAAGCAAATGAGATGCTGCTCAAGATAAGCGAGACGAACATGGATTACATGAAGCATACGTTCAAAGCTCTTGTCATATCAATAATTGTCATAATCTTGATTTTGCCATGGGCGCAGGCAAAGTATCAAGACATCACAGTGGCCAAGCTGCCTTTTGCTATTCCTTTTATTGGCTCCAACTTGAACTGGTTCCTCTGGTATTTCATAGCCTCGTTGTCAATCGGTTGGGTGATAAAAAAATTGATGGGTATTGATTATGGTTAAAGTGAAAATCAGAACTCCCTCCGGAAAAGTTACAATAAAAAACAAGGATAGAAAACCAGGTTTTGCCAAGTGCACTGTTTGCGGAAAACAGTTACATGGTCTTCACAAACTCACTCCAACTGAATTGAGAAAACTGGCAAAGACAAAAAGAAGACCTGAGAGACCTTACGGCGGTTATCTTTGTTCTGAATGCAGCAGAGAAGTTTTCAGGGAAAGGGCAAGAAAATTTTTATAGAATAATCTTATGGACAATTATTTAACTTTTTCATCCTAAATATTTCACTATGATAAAGGCAGTTGGTTTTGATCTTGATGAAACTTTAGTTCATCTAAGAAAAGACTACATTTATGATGTAGTGGGAAAAACAGTTTTGAAACTGGGAAAACCTGCGAATGAAGAATTTGCTCGTGAGTTTTGGTATGGATCTAACAGGGATGATCTTATTCAAAAAGAGCTTGGGATAATTCCATATAATTTTTGGAAAATATTTCGGAAATATGATACCCCTCATTCAAGAGCTGCACATATTGAAGTCTATGAAGATGTTGGAGCTTTAAAATCTCTCCATGCTAGAGAAATAAAACTGGGAATAGTAACGGGGTCTCTTACTGAAGTTGCTAATGTAGAAATACAAAAAATTAGGGAAAAATTCGAAGATATTGAGTTCGATTCGATTATTGCAAATAATCCTGATGCTAGAATAAAACAAAAGCCGCATCCCGATACTTTGCTCATGTGTTTGCAAGAATTGAAAATAAAGAACGATGAATTAATCTATGTGGGAGATTCAAAGGACGATGTCGAGGCTGCAACACGTGCTGAGATCACACCAGTTGTTGTATTAAGAGATGAAAGCAGAAGAGAGGAATTTGGTGATTCTGTTAAGATCATTAATTCTTTGTATGAAATAGAACGAATGCTATAGAACTAAAGCTAAAACTCCTAATAGCATCGGTATTGGTAACCCTGGCAAAGGAATTTTTTTCTTATTGAGCAAAAACAAAGTTAAAACAGCGCCCACATTTGTTGCTAAGATTGTGAGAAGCATTCTTTGCAAACCGAACAGCATGAATGCCGTAGCTGGGAGCATAGAGTAGAAGATCATATCACCGAGACCAATCTTGACGAAATGGAAATCCACGATCAGAAGAGAGAGAAAATCTAGCTTTAATTTTTTTAAAGGCCCCTTGACTTTCGTCGGCTTCCCGACTATTTTTTTGAGGGGACCGGCGAAAACTGCGTAGATATCGTAAGCGGCCATCAGCAATGGAAGAATAAAAACTGTTGGCGGTGTCAATATCGTGGCAAAATAGCCGGCACACTCTGCACCAATCAGGAGTGATAAAAGTTTTGATAGAAGATTAAATTTTTTGTAATAGGTTACAAGAAATACCAAGAAAACCAGAAGAGCGCTTGCAATCCATGGCAAGTAAACTGATTCAGGAAAGATGACTGAAAATAGAATCTGATTGATGAAGAATGTTGAGAAAATCAAGAGTGTGGTTAAAAAGATTTTTATAAAGTTGAATTTCCTTAGCTTGATAAAAAATGCTATGAACAGACCAAAGACAAAGACGGAAAGAATCATTGGAATTGAATTTTCTACAGCCCCCTCAACCGTCTGGCCGAAAGGCTCGTAGACTTCCTCGGTAAGCGGTGAGAATGAAAATTTGTATGTAAAATAAATGGCGAGGAATTGTGTGAGGATGACGAAGACTAAAATCTGAAATATAGAGGATTTAAATTTTTTTTCCATAGTATTTATTTAAAAGGAGAAATAATTATAAGTGATTTCATGACTGCGTTGGAAATTGGAAGAGTTTGCATGAAGGTTGCTGGAAGGGAGATGGGAAAGTATTGCACTGTTTTGAAGAAGGAAAATGATGCTTTTGTTCTAGTGACTGGCCCTAAGTTCCTGACAGGTGTGAAGAGAAGGAGATGCAACGTTGAGCATTTGGAACCTATGCCCTATCTTTTGGAAATCAAAGAAGATGCCGGTGATGAGGAAGTCATTGCTGCTTTTGAAAAAGCTGGCCTAATAACGAAATTGAATTTGAAAAGACCCTCTGCAGCTGAAATCAAGGCTGAAAAGGCTAAACCGAAAGAAGAGAAGAAGGAAAAGAAGGAAGAGGAAAAGCCTAAGAAGGAAAAGAAAAAATAATAGAATATGTGGCTGATTAAATCTGAAGAAGAAACTAATCCTGATTATTAAGGCAGATACTATGCCATGTTGAGTTGGTCTTGAGGTAGTTATTAACCTCTTAAATAGTAAACTATTTAAGTAAATGTAACATATGTTACATAGAGCTGAAAGAAATGAAAAGAGTGATATTATGTTTTGATATCCCAATAGGCAAAAATGCTTTAAGAATAAAAATATGGAGATGGCTTAAAAAACTGGGAGCTGAACAAAAAATGAGATCTTACTGGGTTTTACCGTTTTCAGATAAAAATCTAGTAGATTTCAAATCAATTTGTAAAGAGATAACAAAAAATGGTGGTGAAGCTGAAGTTATAGTAGGTGAGGTAGCATGACTCAACTAAATTTATCAGAAGTACTAGGAAAAGATTCAAATTTTTTGATTAAACAAAATAAAGAAAAATTAATTGTTAATAAACCACGTAGATTGCCTTTGGAAATACCTAAAACTATCAAACTATCAGAAGAATTACTTAAGAGTTTATTTCTAATTTTTGGTGATGGACATTATAAGTCTAAATTAAATTTAACAAATCACATTCACAGAATTCATAACTACACAATCCAATCTCTTGAAAATGAATTAGGTATTCCAAGAGAAATTTGGAGATTGAGAATTATCCATAGTAAAAGTCAAGATAAAAAATTAATTGATGCGGTAAAACAATATTGGATGGGAGCTTTAAATTTTAATGATAAACAGTTATATCCTACGATATCTCCCTCTTTTGTATACAAAACCTGCAAAGAAGGCATAGCTAGAATTCAAATTGATAAGATGAATATTCCAGATGTGATTAGAATAATTATTGAAGAAGTAATTTTTTTAATTCAAAAGGATAAATTAAGTGAAAAAGAATATTGCCATATTTTTGATGGTATTTTAAATGCAGAAGGAAGTGTCTCAAAAGAATATAATGGTATCCATAAAATAACTATTTCATTCAACAAATCTGAAAAGGATTTATTTAGAACTATATTTACTAAACTGATTCCAATATCTATGTTAAAAGAAAAAAATGATAGGTTTACGATAAGTAAATGGAAAAATATTTACCAATTGATTAAAACCTTTGTAGAGTTTGACATAATTCCATTTTCTTTAAGGCCTAAAGATGCGTTCAACCTTGTTTCTGGATTTTTAAACTATAAAAGAACTGAAGCTCTGAGGAATTATCTTAACACTATTCAAAAATATCCTAATATGTCATTTAGTAAAGTAGCTGATTTATCGCACAGGGATTGGAAATCTGCAAAGTTAACTCTGCAAATAAGAACAAAAGAATTTATTAAAATTGAGAAATTTAAAAATAAACATTTAACAACTCTTTCTAAAGAAGGGAAAAATCTTTTGAAAATAATTAAAAAACTTGAGGATTGGCTAATAATTTTGAATAAAATGATTGAAGAAGATTCAATCTTATCAAAAAAATTGGAGGTAGTTAATTAATGTGGTTGATCAAAAGTGAAGAAGAGACTGATGAGAGGTTTGGAAAAATGCCTGAAGATAGGACAATGAAAGAAGCAATAAAAAATTCGGTAATCATAGTGGACAAGAACTCAGGACCAACCTCGCACACAGTCACAGATTGGGTGAAAAAGATCTTCCAAGTAAAAAAAGCTGGTCACAGTGGGACCTTAGAAAATATTTGAGGAAATCCGGCTGTGACTGGTGTTCTACCGGTTGCTCTAGAGAATGCTACAAAAGCCATGCCTGTCTTGATGGGTCTGGACAAGGAGTATGTCGGAGTGATGCATTTACATAAAGAAGTTGATGAAGGATTGCTTGGAGAAACTGTGGCAAACTTTATTGGAAAAATTATTCAGACTCCGCCAGTAAAATCAGCGGTGGCAAGAAGACCGAGGGAAAGGGAAATCAAATATTTTGATATTGTGGAAATTGACGGGAAAGATGTTCTATTCAAAGTCGGCTGCGAAGCCGGGACTTACATCAGAAAGCTTGTTCATGATATCGGACAAGAAATGAAAGTCGGAGCTCACATGTCAGAGCTGAGGAGAACGAAAGCTGGCAATTTCACAGAAGACCAAGCGCACAGCCTTGTTTTTGTAAAGGATGCTTATGAAATCTGGAAAGAAGGGAATGAAAAAATGCTCAAAGAAATTTTGATTCCGGTTGAATACGCAATTTTGCATGTGAAAAAGGTTTTTGTTAAAGATTCTGCAATTGATGCTGTTTGTCATGGCGCTCCTTTATTTGCTTCTGGCATATGTAGGATTCAAAAAGATATCCAGAGAGGAGAAACGGTTGCTGTCTACAGCCTCAAGGAGGAGTTGGTTGCGCTGGGAATAGCAAAAATGACAAGTGAGGAGATGTTGAAAGCCAAGAAAAATATGGCAGTGAGAACAGACAGAGTCTTTATGGAAATAGGAGTTTACCAAATGCTTACAAATATTTAAGATTTAATGGTTAAAACCAGCAATAATTTAAAGCAAAAAGAGTTAAATTTAAGCACGAACTAAAAATATAGGTGAATCTCATGAAGATAAACGATATAAAAACTGGTATGAGCAATGTCACAGTTGAGGGCAAGATCATAGACATCTCTGAGACAAGGGATGTCCAAACGAAATATGGAAAGAGAAGCGTGGCCGATGCCATAGTTGAAGATGATACGGGGCAGATAAGCCTAAGTCTCTGGGAGGATCAGATCACCTCTGTCTCTGTCGGAGATAGGATTGCTGTGTCAGGAGCATACGTCACAGAATTCAGGGATAGAATTCAACTGAGCATTCCTCGTTCTGGCAAGCTAGAGGTCTTGAAGTAATACTTTAAATTTTGAAAATAAATTAAAAATATGAGAAAAATTTTAATCGGGGTTCTTGTCATCTTTTTCCTTTCTGTTTTTTCCAATCTTGCAGAAGCCTCCATATTCACATGCAATTCAACGGGAGTTGAGAAGATGATCTTCTATTCCAATGAAAGTGTGTATGTGGCAAGCAACACAAGCATAACAACCAATGCAACATCGGTTAAATTTTACATCGCCACCCACAGAACTTGGTCTGCTGGAGCAAACCTAACCACAGCTGCAAATATTTCAATATATGTGAGCACAAACAGTACTGGTTATGTACCAACAACTCTACTCTGGAGCCCGACGCTGACTGTTGGAACTTATGACTTGATAGCTGATCTGAACAGCAACGCGACATTTGATTCTGGAGATCAGTTATATAATGGAACGGGAAGTGGTTTTTCTGTATTACAACAATTAGCACCAACTCTGACTGTCATAAAAGGAGCAAATTCTCCGTCAGACCACAACTGGTATGTTGATTTGAACGGCAACCAGAAGAATGTGATGCTTCAGATCAACCTTGCGGCTGGTAGCTATGAGGCAGTGAAAGTTACGTCTTTTACCTTGTTGGCTTCTGGAACGGGCGACGATAAAAACGGAGTCTCTTTTATCGCTCTCTATTCTGATGCAAATGCGAATGGTATTTACGATAACGGAGAGTCTCTCCTTGGCTTCGGCCAATATTTGAGGGATGATGGTATTGTCGCTCTCGATACAAATGACAAATTGACTATATCAGCAAACTCAACTGTTACTTTGATTTTTGTTTACACCATGTCCAACACTTCTGGGAGCGCGACAGGAAACACTTACAGTTTTCAACTGGCTTCAGTCGACGGTGTTGGAGTGAATACTGGAACTGCAGCAAGAGTGAGTGGTCTATTATCCTCTGCTGTCACTACAGTTTATTCATCATCTGCAACCACCACATCAACTACTGTAACTGCACCATCTACAACCACGCAGCCAATATCAACAACCACAACAGTTCCACAAACAGAGACAAAAGACTTGTTTGTTGGTCTCTCTGTTGCTGGATTTGCTGTCGCTGCAATCCTAGTTTTTGTTTACTATTTCTTCTTGAGGCCCCCGCAGCCTTATCACTACACACCTCAGTAAAACTCAAGCAAAGTTTTTAAAATTGTTCGAATGTATTTGTTTTAAGAAACAGAGATAATTTATGCCGAGAGCAGCAACAGACTCAAAGTCTGACAAAGAGATGATGATTAATAAACTGCCGAGGTCGCATAACCTGGTAGTGCACCAGATAGATAAAATCTAGGTGAACCTTGAGTCTTTGTGAGTTGAAAGAAAGCTGGCGCCCCTTTGGGGCATCTGGGTTCAAATCCCAGCCTCGGCGTATATACTTTGAAGTATCTGAAGGTATTTTGAAGTATTTATCGAAATTTACTTTTCTTGGAGGGAATCTGAGCATTGGATTTGTGGATGCTATAAACAAAAAGACTTAAATCTTTAATCTTAGTCTCAGTTCTAAGTTAATAATCTTTATGAGCTGTTCCTAGGTCTAGGGCAATTAATGGTGAAAGAATTAGAATTTAAATTACTCCTGCTTCTTCTATAACAAATTTATTTTTATCAGAATCCAGAGTAACTTCTATGTTTATTGGTAAAGTAATTATTGGATCTGTATGACCGATATTAACATTAAAAAGAACTGGAAAATTATAATCATTAGTATGCTTTTCGACTATTTGCTTAAATTTCTCTCTCTCTTCTTTTGTGTAACCAAAACCTCTTCCAACTATAAGTCCTTTAATTTTGTCAAATATATCTGCATTTGTTAAATCAGTAATTTGTGAATCAACATAACTCAAAGTTTCTCCTTTTGAAAAATCTTGACCCTCGGGGGTTTCTATGAAAAGTATTTTATCTTTATAATCAAGATCGTATTTTGTGCTTTTTAATTGTAGTAAGGAGTAAAGGCAACCACCGATTATCTTACCTTTTGCGTTACCTTTTTTTATCCATATATGAGCATCGTCATTGAATTTTAATTTTCTCGGTCTAGTTAAGTCTAGTTTTTGCTTCCAATCTAACACTTCATCGGTCCATTCCTCGGATGGTAAAACCTCACCTATTGGCTCTGATTTTGTCAAACTCTTAAGAAAATATTCAACAGTATAACTTAGTGGTTTAGGATATTCTCCAAACTGTGTCATAGCACAAGGACCGTAAAAAGTTGTCAGACTCGCTTTTTTAGCTAACGCATAATGAAGTATGGTTATGTCAGAATATCCACAGAAAATTTTTGGGTTCTTTCGTATACTTTTAAAATTTAGGTGCTTGAGTATTTGATTTGATGTAATGCCGCCTATGTTACATATAATTGCCCTTACATTAACATTTTCAAATGCATTTTGTAAATCTTTAGCACGTTCTTCTGGAGTCCCTGCATTACCATCTAAATTTTTTTCTGTAGTTGGATAAGTAATAACCTTAAACCCAAGTTTTGTTAAAGCAATCACCGCATTCTGAACTCTATGTGGGAAAAGAGCACCCAAACTAGCTGATGGTGCCACTATAGCAATTGTGTCCCCGGATTTTAATTTCTTCGGTTTTATCATTTCAATATATTTTTTTGTCATAAGTAACTAAATACTCTAAGCCTATTTTACCACATTCACAAATAGCTGTTTTATGTGGGAAAATTTCTCCAAATACTGTTGTCTCGAGTGAACAGTCTTTACAAAATGCTTGTAAGTAGTATTCTTGATTTTCTGAATTCAGTTTTTCCATAAATCTTCTATTTCTAGTTCTTAAAAATTCATCATTTTCTTTTAATATTTCGCTTAAACGTCTTACACTTGTAAAAGGTTCAGCTTTTTTGTCGTATCTTCTTACCACTTTTTCAATTGAGTTACCATCAGTTAAAATTAATATATTTACACCTTTCTTTTCCCATATATCAAACTTCCTTTTAATATTTCGCGAGGAATTATCTGAATAGACTCTCAGATTATCTTGACTGGTTGATTCAATTATATCTTTGCTAACAGGTCTTTCATTTCTATCAAAACATACTACATTATATGGAGCTATAAGTGAGGGTAAGATAAGACCTTTTTCATCAATATTTAATAAAGCACACATAGCAAGTAATTTTTCAGTAAACCCCGTATCGATCAGCTTTTTCCTAGTATTAAAATGGTGAGAAAATGATTCTGATAAAACATATGACATAGATATTATAGTTAATTCATCAGTATCCAAAAAACTCATACCATTAATCTGGTGCAAACCATAATTACGTTTCTTTCCAGAATCTACAAAAAAATGCGGGAGACACAAATCCTCAAATAATGAACTTAGTATGTTGGTGTGTGTAAGAAGGGTTTGTTCTACTTCCTCAGCTTCTATTACATGATTAAATTGGACGAATGGCCAGATGTGTCTATCTCTAAATAATGGGGGAGTTATTCCTGTTTCGTATCTGTACCCAGTACCAATACTTAAAACCGCATCTATCCCATGTTTAAAGATATAGTCAAAATTAAACTGTAAACTATCTGGTTTTAATATATATTTCCTGCCATTAAAATCTAATGTGTACAAGTTCTCGAATTCTATATTTTCAAATAAATCTAAATATTCTTCCTTAGGTATTAGCATCGGGTGCTCGACAAATTCAAATTTGATTTTATCATATAGATGGTCAATAAAGCGATTAACTATATTTTTCATAATTTGCATTCCGTAAGGTCGCCATATTGGCAAACCCTTTCCATACCCCTCTAATTCTACAGTTTCAGTCTCCTCTAAAATCTTTTTGTAACGTTCCATTTTTAAACTCCCCAAACTCTTAAACAATCTACTTCAAATTCCTTAGATAAACTAGATTTTAATTCTTCAAAAGGTGATGGACAATTCAAAAGTTTTACTTGTAGGTCGCTCAGTTGATTAGGTGCATCAAACACCTGAGCTAACATTAGGTTACTTACTTCTTTATTTTTATAGATTCCTGGACCTAAGGAGTATATTTTGATTGGTTTTTCCCAAGCTTCATACCATCTAAATAAAATTAAATTAAAGTCTTCACCGAAACTTCTTATATAATAGTCTTGTAAACCATAATCACGTTCTTCTATTTTTACATTTATTGGGTATCTTAAATGGTCTGTTCGAACTATATGCTTTTTTATGTAAGATCTAGTGTTATGTACATTTTTAGGTATTATAAAAATGTCACTAATCCTTGTAAATCCGTGATATCCTATAAAATCAGCTATTTGTTGTTCCCGTGTTCTGATTAAACTTGCCTGATTTTGGTAATTAAGCTTCATAAGATGTGAACAACTCCTGATCTTCTAACCATTGAGTTTTTCGTAAAATTATTATAGAGTATCCCATATAACTCAAATTTTTGCGGAATAGTAGCATGTAGTCCATATATTTTCTTTCCAAAGTCTCGAAAGCTTCTTTAGAGAGTACTTTAAGGTGATCTCTTGATAGAATATTCTTTACAAATTCTTTCACACGAATTTCTTCAATATTGTCAAAAACGAAGTCTTTTACGAAATAGAACTCAAAGTAAGGGTTTGTAAAGAAGTTTAACCAGAACTTTTTATCGTTAATAGTTAAATTAATTCCTATTGCATTTGAAACTTGTTTAACCAAATCTTTAGGAGGTATTCTTATATAGTACATAGGAATTGCTACAATATATCCTCTTTTTTTAGTTACTCTTCTTAATTCTTCGAAAGCTTTTTCTTTGTTATCAATTATAGAAAATATGTTACCACAGAAAACTAAATCAAACGAATTGTCTGCAAAAGACAATTTCCTTACATCTATTTTTTTAAATTCGATGTTAGTCAGCCCTTCTGCTTTTGCACGTCTTTTACCTTCTTCTAATGCCAATTCGTTTATATCTATTGCTGTTACTTGACTTTTAGTCAACCTAGCTATTTCCAAAGCTGTGAAACCAGTACTTGTACCTATCTCAAGTATTTTAGTATCATCGTTAACAAATAGTCTGTTGAGAATGTAAAAAATACTTCGAGCGCCACCAGGTGGTCTATTGGTTTCTCTAACTAACGCAATCAATTTATTATAATTCATTCTTTCTATGCCATCTTTATTTAAATCTTTCAGATTGATTGGTATTTCTTTTGTCATTTCAAGGCCTTGGTGCATTATGAACTCTTGGAAAGACTTTTGCTTCCCAAATAAAAGGTAATTTTAACATACATTGGATACATCTTTCTAATCCCATACCCCATCCAGAGTGTATAATTGGGTTTTTTGGATCTCTTGACTCTATGTAAGCACGATAATCATCTATATCTAATTCAAAATGTTTGGTCTTAGCTTTGGTTTCCTCTCGTGTATTTACTCTCTCACCACTTCCTATTATTTCTCCAAAACCAGGAAACATCAAATCTGCATTTTTAACAAGTTTTGAATTGTTCGGGTCAGGGGCATGATAAAAGGCCACTTCATCACCAATATAATGTGTGACAAAAATGGGTTTATTATCCATAATTTGTGTTAGTAATACCTCTTCAAATGCACTGAAATTTTTGATAGTTACATTTTGATATTTTTTGTTTTTAGTATTTTCATACAACAAATTGAAAGCATCAAAAAACTTTATTCTTTGGAAGTGTCTTAATTTTGTTAGATTTTCTAAACTATCGATATCGCTGTCTACTAAGAAAAACTTTAGGTCATCCAAGTTATTCTTTAGAAGAAATTGTATAACATTCTTAAGAAATTCTTCTTGAACTTCTAGATTTTGTTCAAAATTAATTCTACCTTCATATTCTATATGCGTAAATTCAGGTAAATGTCTAAAGTCAGTTGGCTCTCTTCTAAAACTCTTATCCCAACAATAAACTTCCTTTACATCTTGAGCGTTTATTGCAAATTCTAAATAAAGTTGCGAAGATTGTGTTAAAAATATATTATAATCAAAAAACTTTATCTCGAACGGATCTACATCCGAAGGAATAACTCCTGTTAATGCACCTGGTGATGAAATCATCCTAGTCGTTATTGG